>Ga0247757_10001616_pt1 | contig 14126 bp, 8 predicted proteins | sample UWRJL126311R4_FD_180929 | JGI IMG/M metagenome (GOLD analysis project Ga0247757, IMG submission 180929) | Plant litter microbial communities from Arlington Agricultural Research Station in Wisconsin, United States - UWRJ-L126-311R-4 | ecosystem: Environmental > Terrestrial > Plant litter >... | reverse complement strand
GTCCCAGTCGCTGGCCCAAGAGGTGCGCGCGTTCGGCATACACGTGACGCTGATCGAACCCGCCGGGTTCTCCACGGACTGGAGCGGCTCGTCAGCCGACCGAGCCAGCGCGCTACCCGCTTACGACACGCTCAAGCAAGAAGTGGCGGAGCAACGCAAAAAGCGCTGGGTACCCGGCGATCCGGCGGCTACGAGCAGCGCACTCTTCAAAGTCGTCGACGCAGAGCGGCCGCCGCTACGCGTGTTTTTCGGCGAGGCCCCGCTGGCCATGGCCAAAGCGGACTACGCCTCCCGCATCGCCCTTTGGGAAGAGTGGAACGACGTCGCGATCGAAGCTCAGGGGGCGAAGAAAGTGTGAGAGCACTCGGCACGGTAATTGCCTCACGGCCCGTGCTTGTTCACGTTTCTTGCGAAGTTTGCGCGAACTCACCGGCTCGTGGGCGTGGCGAGCGTGTGCGTGGTGTCTACAATCGCCACGCCGGCCTCGGCTCAATCGGACGCCGGCGCCGAGACGCAATCGCAAACCGTCGATTCGACGCGCGGTCCGGTGACCGGCAGCACGCGGCGCATCGGCTTGGGCGGCGCGTTCGTCGCCCTGGCGGACGACACGGAAGGCGTGGCGATCAACCCCGCGTCGACCGCCGTGCGCTTGCCCTACTCGTTCCAAGATTGGAACGTGGGCTTTGGTTTGAACGTCGCGGTCGGCGCGTGGCTGCCCAAGAACGACGTCTACAATCAGGGCGACACCGCCAACGAAGACGAACAGAAAGCCAATAAGAGCACCGCGCTCTTCGGCTCGGTTGCACTGCTGGTCAACTACCGGCACTTCGGCGTCGGCCTCTCGGCAGAAGCGCAGCGAAACGCGGCCAGCCGCACCCAGCAAACGCAGGGCATCGACACCAATTTCGCGGCCAACTTCGGCGTGGTGCACATGAACGTGGCGTACGGCTATTTGGACGGGCAGCTGCTGCTCGGCGCAGGCCCGCGCTTGATCGGCATGAGCTTCGACCGCTCGGGCAGCGGGGGCGTGCTGGGCACGGCCGGCGTGGGCTACGAAGCCGGCGTGTTGGTCAAGCCCATGCGCCAAAAGTATCGCGTCGCCGCCGCCGTCAAATCACCGATCGACGCGCAGCTCTCGACCCAACCCGGCGTCGCCGCGAGCACCGTGCACGTGCCGTGGGAGGTGGCGTTCGGGCTCGCGTATCAATTCGGTCCCCGCGTGTTCAATCCTCGCTTGGTCACCGCGCGTGAAGTCGCGCGTCGAAAAACGGGCCACGACGACCCCTCCGACGCCGAACTCGATCAGGCCGCGCTCGACTTGTTCGATCGCTACCAAGCGCGCCCGCGTTGGTACCTGCTGGTCAGCAGCGAACTGTCCGTCATCCAGGGCGGCGGCCCCGTGGGCTTGAGCGGTCAAATGGCGATGGGCCGGGCCGTGATCTCGCCGCGGCTGGGGCTCGAAAGTGAAGTGATCCCCCGCTACCTGCGGCTGCGTGCCGGTAGCTACTACGAGCCCGCCTTGATCGCCGGAACTCGAAGCCGCGTTCACGGCACGGGCGGTTTCGACGTAAAGCTCTTCAAATGGAGCGTGTTCGGGTTGCTCTCACCCTTCAACTACTGGCAACTTTCGATCGGCGCGGATGCCGCGCGCTCCTACCTCAACACGGCCTTCAGCGTCGGTATCTGGCACTGAGCGGGCTCGCTCAGCGCCGCGAGGGCAGCGCGTCGAGCACGGCGAGCTGCACGTCGCACAGCGCGACGTCATTCAGCCCGCGCTGCGAGCTCGGCTCGACCTCGAAACGGTCGCGCGCGCGGCCGCCCACCGTGCGAATTTCGCAAGCCAAGATCCGCAAGCCCTTGGCGTGTAGTGCGCTGCTGACGGCGTGCAGCAGACCGACGGAATCGGGCGCATCGACCACGAGCAGGTACGTTCCCTCGTTCGGAGATTGGCGCTCGAAGTAGACGCGCGTGCCCGGCTCGGCATCGCTGCTGGGCGCAATCGAAGGGCTGCGAGCCAGGTCATCGGTGATTAGCTCACTCAGAGACTGAGCGAAGGCCTGCAGGCCATCGCCGTCGAGTTGCGCCGTGGCATCACCCGAGCCGCCGAGCGCACGCAGCTCGAGGAAATCGACCGCCTCGAGTTTGTCTTTACCCACTTCGCGGCAGAAAGCGCGCGCGCTTTGAATGGCCATGCCTTGCGCCAACAGCGCGTCAGTCACGAGCGCCAGCAGGCCGGGCCGGTCCTCGGCAACGATGCACAGCTGCGGCCCTTTTGCCGACTGCCACAGCTCGGCGTGGACGGGCCGCGCGGCCCGGCGAGCCACGATCGCGGCGTGTTCGGCCACCTCACCCGCGCTGTAGAGACGTTCGTAAGCAGCGGGCATGGTACCGAGGAATTGGTTCATGTTGAGGCTTCCGGAATAGCGGACGAAACATGGCTCGCGAATGTCGCCCGTGTTTCGGGAAGCGACCGCAGCTCCGCAAACGCGCCTCGCGTCCACGCTGAGTGAGTTTTATTTTTGATGGTCACCCGACACGCCACGGTTCGTCACAGCCTTCGGCGGCGCGGGGCGCTCACCGCCGAGACCACAGTTTGAATCGAACTCGAGTTCGAGTCTCGACAGCTCGGCCATCACGGAAGCACGCTTGTTTGGAATTGACTCAGAATTGCAAGACGTGATCTTTTTCGCCGTCTCGTCAGCTCGAATGCGTGTGTCGAACATGCACAGAGTTGCGAGCACATCGCTGCGCGAAGTGATCCAGAAACCAGAGCTGGATTAGAGCAACACCTCAGCGACCAATTGGCAGTCGGCGCGTAGGCAAATTTTCCGACTCACTACTTAGACATTGATTGTCGATCGAACTTGCGGCTCATGTGTTGCAGTTCGCCTCGACTTCGCTTGGGAGAGATCGCAAATGACGAAAACACATTTTGGAATTGCTTCGGGCGTGCTCGTAGCCTGCGTGGCCTTCGTCGGCTGCTCGTCGGATGACTCCAATGGTTCGGGGTCCGCGGGCGGCGCGGGCGGCTCGCCGAGCAGCACGGCCGGCGCCAGTGGCACGGCGGGCAACGCAACGAGCGCGGGCACCGGTGGCAGCGCAGCCGGCGCGCCCAGCGCGGGCGCGGGCGGCACGGCCGGCGCCGCGTGCGTGGGCGATCCTCCCGTCACTCCCCACAATACGTGCACCGCTATCGCATCGCAGAAAAAGGGCGACGCGGGCTTCACCGTCAGCAGCCCCGACTTCAGCAATTGCGGCGAAATTCCCGCGAATATGACGTGCAACGGCAAGGACTTCGGCACGGGTGTCTCGCCTGCCTTCTCGTGGACGGGCGCGCCCGCAGGCACGCTGAGCTACGCCGCCGTGTTCAAAGACATCTCGATTCTCTCCGACGGTGTGAAAGAGACCGAGCGTTTCGGCTACCACTGGGTGATGTGGGACATCCCGCCGAGTGCAACGGGCCTGCCGGGAAGCATGACGGGCGGCTTCAACTCCGTCGAGGTGCCGGGCGCCCATCAATGGTCGTCGCTCGGCTCGTACGGCTTCTTCACCCCATGCCCCAATCCGTTCCCTCGAGACGCGCCGATGTTCGCGTGCAGTCTGACGCTCGACAGCTACTCATTCACACTCTACGCACTGCCCACGGCCAAGCTGGATGACTTGCCCGCGCCGGATCTGGATCCCGCGACCGGGATGCCCGTCGCCGGCAGCAACTGGGTCGTGAACATGGCTCACTACGTGGAGTCTTTGAGCGCGCTCGCGGTCACCGAGTATCGCGGCACGTCCAAGGCGTGGGCCGCCGCCTTCGTGCCGCCCAACGCCGCTCAGTTCCCGTGCACCAAAGCCATGCTCGGGGGCGGCGGGTCCGGCGGTGGTGGCGCGGGAGGCGCCAGCGGAAGCGGCGGTGGCGCCGGGACGAGCAGCGGCGGTACCAGCGGTGGCGCTGGGAAGGGAGGCAGCAGCGGCTCGGCGGGCAGCAGTGGGTCCGCGGGCAAGGGCGGCGCGGGCGGCAGTGGCGGCGCGAGCGGCAGCGGCGGCGCGAGCGGCAGCGGCGGCGCGAGCGGCAGCGGCGGCGCGAGCGGCAGCGGCGGCGCGACGAGCATGTGCCTACGCTGAACTGAGCCGCGACGCGGCGGACCGGCAATAATCCGCAATACGCTCTACGCAGCCGCGCAATGTCGCGCGGCTTTGCTAGAGCCATGACCCGAAACCGCGATCGAAGGGACGCCCTCACGCGCCGAGGCGCGCTTGCGACCTTAGCGGGCGCAGGCACGACTTTGGCGCTCGCCTGCGGGCGCGCCTCGAACGGCGGGAACGCGCCGAGCCGGGCGGCGAACAGCGCCGCGCTCCGCGACCCCCCCACCCTGCAGTGTGCGGTCACGCCTGGCGGCGAGATCGGTCCATACTTCGCCGACGACAGCGCGGCCGGTTTTTTCCGCAGCAATGTCTTGGCGAACATCGACGGTTCGAACGTGCAAAGCGGGATCCTCCTGGCGCTCACGATCACGATCGTGGACGCAAGGAAGGGCTGCGTGCCCTACGCGGGCGCGCAGGTCGATCTCTGGCACTGCAATGCCGCTGGCGTGTACTCCGATCAAGCGTCGGAGCAGACGGCGAGTGACTCTTGGCTGCGCGGCTACCAGCTCACCGATGCTCGAGGGCAAGTGACGTTCACCACCATCGTCCCCGGCTGGTATCGCGGCCGCACCACGCACATTCACGTGCGCGTACGGAGTAACTCTGGCGACTGCTCGGACCCGCGCGACGGATCAAACACGACCCAGTTGTTCTTCGAACAAACGCTGGTCGACGAGCTCGCAATGAGCGTAGCTCCGTACAACGCGCAGGGGAAAAATTCGCTGACCAACGCCACCGATCGCGTCTTCGCGGAGGAGACCCGAGGTGCGAACGTGCTGGCCCTGAGCGGCCAAGCGCAAGTGGGCTACCGTGCCGCCGTCACCATCGGCGTTCCCCTCACCGATTCCGGAACGCGCATGGATGGGCGGGGACCTGGCAGGGGGCCGGCGCCGGAGCCGGCTGGACACGAGTCGAAGATGGGGCCGGCGTCTGGCGGGCCCTCGTGATCTGCTTTGCCATCGCGCGCTTTTGCGCCATTCCGCCACTGTCTCCAATGCGATATTTATGTCCTTTATAGTGTCCAGACGCCGCATTCGTTGCTAAGTGCTCGGGCATGAAGTCCTTCGACTATCGAAAAGTATTGCTCAATTCTGCCCCGATCGTGCTGGGCGCTTGCGTGGCGCTGTCTGCTTGCTCGTCGGATGATCCTAACTCACCGGACGGGCGCGCCGGCAGCTCCGGTGGCGGTGCGGGAGGAGCGACGGCGGGCGCCGCCAGTGGAGGCCGCAGCGACGATGCGGGCGCGAGCAACGGCGGAAGTTCCGGCGCAGGCCAAGCGGGTGAGTCGAACGGTGGCGAAGATCCCGGCGGTGCCGGCGGCACCGCGGGCGACACCGGCGCGGCGAGCGACGCAGGTTCCGGCGGTGAAGCCGGTGGCGGAGTCGAGCTCCAGACCAGCACGGCCCAGGAGCTCATCGACGAGTCGGCGGCTGACTACGCCGACAATGTGCACGGCTTGATCGATGGCGCGCGTTTGAAGAGCTGGGTGGATGGCTGGGCTGCGAACCGCCCGGCGGGTGTCACGGGCAAACTCGTGGTGCTGCAGATAGTACCGAGCGCGGCCACCTCGAAGGTTCACGTTGCCGAGAACGCCAACGGCGTCAGCTCTTATCTGCTGCCGCAAGCCGAGTTGCTGCAAGTCAGGGACAATGGTCTATCGCAGATCGAAGCCGAAATCCCCGGCGGCGCGGCGGCGGATGCGCTGCTCAAGAAGTACGGCATCGACGCCACGAAGGATCTGGTCGCCCTCACCTTCGAGCAGTTACCCGCCGAGGGACAGACCCCGGCCACTGCGAATTCTATCGTGCAATCAGTGGGCCGGGCCTGGCTCACACTCCGCTACTGGGGGTTCCCCCGTGAGCGGGTGGCGATTTTGAACGGCAGTGTGAACTGGAACGCGACGAACCAAGCGCTGCCGTTGTCGACTGCCCCGGCGCCCACTCCCCCGAACGATGGCGTAACGAGCGTCCGCGACCTGCGCATCGACAACACGAAGCTGGTCATCCCGCTGGAAGAGCTGCTGAGCACGCTCAAGGGGCAATCCGGGAACTGGCCACTCACCAAGCTGCGCGTGGTCGATGCCCGCGGGGGCGCCGAGGCGCTCGGTCTGCTGAAGTCGACTTCGACGGGCAAGACAGATTGCCCGAGCTATTCGACCAGTGGCAGCGGCGCGCGCTGCTCGCCACCCTTCGAAGGTCGCATCAAGGGCGCCAAGAGCGTGCCCTGGCCCAACTTCCTCCAGAGCGCCGCCGAGGGCTTTCGCTTCCTGAGCAAGGCCGACGCGAAGGCTGCGTTCGATACCCTCTCGGGCTATCTCCCGGGCGATCTGACGATTCAGTATTGCCGCACCAACATGCGCTCGATGGTCACGGGCATCGTCGCGGCGGTCGTGCTCGGCTACCCGACGCGTTTCTACGACACCTCGTTCATCGAGTGGTCGCATCTCGCCTATGGCCCCACCGCGAAGAAGCAGATCTTGCCTGAGACCTCGCCCTTCCGCACCGATCTGCCCACGCTCACCGAGCATGCCACGGTCACCGGCTACACACCGGGCGGCGCGTATGACGCGAACACCATGCCGGTCACGGGCTGGGTCGATGGTCCAAACTACAACGACGACGCCGACATCAGCCCCACCGCGCCGCTCGTGGTTCCGACCGCCACGACCACCTCGAAATCGGTCAGCGACGACCGCGCCTACAAGCTGAACTGAGATCGACGGAGTGATTCTGCTGGCCTCCTCCGAGCCGTCCGCGCTGAGTAACGCAGGTTGCAACAGCGGTGGTGTCGGTGTGGCCAGCAGAGGCCGTCTGCCACAGGCAACGACTGTTTGAGGAAACTTAGCCGAGGCCGCTCGATGAACGGCCCGCCCGCGAGTACCGCCGCCGTCCCTCGCCTCCGCGAACGGCGTCCTCCGCGTTCAAGTCGTTCCGCCGCGCCGCGCGTCGAACGTCGAACGGCTAGCTCGGTCGCGGCTCGCTCCCGTGCGAGGCGTTGATGTCGACGGTAAACGCCTCGAGCACTCGCTCGAGCAGCGCCCGCGGTGAAAATGGCTTCTCCATGTAGACGGCGCTGCTGTCGAGCGCTCCCGCGCGCGCCGCGGCGCCCCCGGGGTAACCAGACATGTAAATCACGCGCATCGCGGGCTGCCGAGCAATCAACTCCTGGGCCAGCTGCGGCCCGGTGCACTCCGGCATGATCACGTCCGTGAGTAGCAACTGAATCGCCGCGCCATGCTCGCGACAAACCTCGCGCGCTTCGGCAGGGTGACGAGCTTCGAGCACGTCGTAGCCTTGCCCGCGCAGGATGCGTGCCGTGACTTGACGCACCGCCGAGTCGTCTTCCACGACCAAGATCGTGCCCGAAACGCGCATCGTCGTCGCACCCGGTGCTCGCGGCGCGGACGCGCGAGAGGCTTCGTCGATGCGTGGGAAGTAGAGCTTGAACGAGGTCCCGCGACCGAGCTCGCTGTACACCCGAATCTGCCCTCCGCTTTGTTGGACGATCCCGTACACCGTCGCGAGCCCGAGGCCCGTCCCCTTGCCCACTTCCTTCGTCGTGAAAAAAGGCTCGAAGATGCGCCGCTGCGTTTCGGCATCCATGCCCGTTCCGGTGTCCGTGACCGCCAGCATCACGAACTCCCCTGGCACGAGGCTCGGATAGGCATCGACGTCTTCGGCGGCTAAGGTCACGTTCTGCGTCGCGATCGTGATTTGCCCGCCATCCGGCATGGCATCGCGCGCGTTGACGGCGAGGTTCAAGATCACCTGATCGAGTTGCCCGGGATCGGCCCGAACCAAGCCGCGATGGGGAGAAATTTCGATGAACAGCTCGATGTCTTCCCCGATGATACGACGCAGCATTTTTTCGATGCCACTCACCACGTCCGCCAACTGCAAGTCCACCGGTTGAACCGGCTCGCTGCGGCTGAAGGCCAAGAGCTGTTTGGTCAATGCGGCCGCACGGCGGGTCGCGGCCAGCACTTCGTCCAAATCGTCACGCGCGGATGTGTTTTCGGCCGACAGGTCCTCGCGCATCATCTCGGCGTAGCTCTGGATCACCACGAGCAAGTTGTTGAAATCGTGCGCCACACCGCCGGCGAGACGACCAATCGCGTCCATCTTCTGTGACTGTCGCAACTGCGTCTCGAGATCGCGTTGCTGAGTGACGTCCCGCAATACGGCCACCCCCCCGTGTACGTCGTTGTAGCCGCCTCCGAGCGGGGTTCCGGAAATGGTGACGATCGAACCACGGACTCGTTCGTTGCGGACGAAGGCTTCGACATCTGGCACCGTCTCACCGCTCATCGCTCGGACCAGCGGATTGGTGAGGTCCGACAGCGGCTGCACGCGATCGCTCTCGAATAGTCCGTAATGCCTCGCCCAGGTCTCGGGCGTCACATCGAACGGACCTCGGCCCAAGATCTTTTCCGCCTGGGCATTGAACAGCAAACATTTCCCATCACGGTCGACGGCGACGATCCCCTCGCCCAAACTGTTCAAAATGGAGTCGAGCAATCGTCGCTCGCGAGCCAGCTCCTGCGCCAGGCGAAAATGCTCGGCGGCCTTGCGCACCTTGAGCACCAAGTCGTCCGCATTCCACGGCTTGGTCACGTAGGCGAAGATTTTGCCGTTGTTCACGGCCCGGATCACCGCGGACAGATCGGCGAAGGCCGTGACCAGGATCTTTCTTGCGTCAGAGGTGGTCGCCAAGCGAGCGAGCAGCTCGTCACCCGTCATCTTCGGCATGCGTTGATCGCTGACTACGACCGCAATGCCGTGGTCGCGCTCCACGATCAGTAGCGCTTCCTCGGGAGACGCGGTCTTGAGCACCGAAAAATCGTCACCCAGCAGATCTTCGAGCGCGACGAGCACCTGGGGTTCGTCATCGACGAGCAGAATTCGTTCTTTCGCTGTCTGCATGACTAGCTTGCTCCGTGCAGGGGAAAGCGGATGGCAGCGGAGGTACCACCACCCTCCGGCTCGGAGAGTTCGAACGTGCCTTGGTGTTTTCTAACGATCGAATACGTAATCGACAAACCGAGCCCCGTGCCTTCGCCAACGGGTTTGGTCGTAAAAAATGGCTCGAGCACACGGTCGCGCAGCTCGGGTGGAATGCCAGGCCCGGTGTCGGTGACCACGATCGAATACGTTTCCCCCTGGGCGCCGGTCGCGATGCGCAGTGTGCCACCGCTACCCATGGCGTCGATCGCGTTCGAGACCAGATTCATGATGGCCTGGTTGAGGAGGCTCGCGTAGCAGTCGATCACGTCGGGGGTGCCGAACTCCGTCTCGACGCGGAACTGATCTTTCAAGCGATGACCCAGGATGGTGAGCACCGATTCGACACACTCACGCATACTCACCCGTTTTCTTTCGCCTTCGTCCAGCCGCGAGAACGTGCGCAGCTTGACGACCAACTCTCGAATCCGTTCGAGCCCGGGGCGAGTTTCCTGCAAGCGATCGACGGCTACCTGCCAATGTGCTTCTGCCGCGGGCGGCCAGGGGCTCGGAAGCTCCGCCTCGGCCAGCGAAAGGCGCTTACGCACGGTGTCCAGATGACTCAGCACGAACGCCAGGGGGTTGTTGATCTCGTGGGCCACGCCGGCGACGAGTTCGCCCAAAGAGGCCATTTTGGCGGACTGGACGAGCTGTGCATGGGTCCGCTGTAGCTCGCTATACGCTCGTTGCAACTCGATGTTGGCCTCTTGAAATTGCGCCGCGAGCCGGGCCTTCGAGTCGGCCAGCTCACGCAGCTCGAGGTTCGTCTTCTCCAGAACGGATTTGGCGTCGGCGACCTTGCGATGAGCCTCGTGTAGCTCCAAAAAGATGCGGACCTTGCTGCGCAAAATGGACGGATTGAGCGGTTTGAACAGAAAGTCCACCGCCCCCGATCCGTAGCCACGCAAGACCATGCCCTCGCTATTGTTGGCCGCGGTCAAGAAGATGATCGGCACGTCACGGGTCGAAGAATTGCGGCGCGCGTGATGAGCCACCTCGTAGCCGTCCATCTCCGGCATCTGGACATCCAAGAGCACGACCGCAAAGGTGCGACGCAGCAATTGGCGCAGGGCGTCGTTGCCCGAGCGCGCGAACACCACGTCGCAATCCATGTCCTCGAGCAGCGCCTGCAATGCGACCAGGTTTGCTTCGACGTCGTCGACCGCAAGCACGGCCGGGCGCAGCGTTGCCGGCAAGTGGCTTTCGTCCTGGGCAGGGGGCGGCATTATGGGGTCCGCCTGCGGTAGATGCGCTCTGAAGCCGCATACTCGGCGAACGCCTTGCTCGCGACTGGAGACAACCCCTCGTTGCTGCCCAAGCACAAAAAGCCCCCGCGCCCCAGACAATCGGCAAACGTGGCAAACGCCTGCTCGCGCAATGTACTTCCGAAGTAGATCAGCACGTTGCGACAGAAGACCACGTGCATGTCGCCGAGGGCATGGTCGGAAGCCAAGTCGTGCTGAAAGAAGACGATGTTCCTGCGCAACTGTTCCCGCACCGTCATGCGCCCGTAGGCGCGCGAAAAGTAGCTCTCCAGAGACGACTTACCGCCGCTCTCGCGATAGTTTCGTTCGAAACCGTCGGCGCGCTCGTCACCATACACACCGGCGCGCGCCATCTCCAGCGCGGTCGAGCTCATGTCGGTCGCGTAGATCTGCACGCGATCGTACAGGTTCTCCTCCGCCAACAGGATGGCCGTCGTGTACACTTCCTCTCCCGAAGCACAGCCCGCGTGCCAAATTTTGAGCAGCGGATAGGTGCGCAGCAGGGGGACGACCTTCTCGCGAAAGGCACGAAAGAACGGCGGATCGCGAAAGACGTCACTGACACGGACGGTCAAGTCGTCGAGCAGCGAGGCGAAGAACTCGGGGTCACAGAGCAGCTTGTGTTGGAGCTCGCCGAAGTGGGGCAGACCCGAGCGAGCGAGCGCGGCTCGAACTCGGCGGCGCATCGAGGCTTCTGCATAGTCTTGGAAGCGGTAACCATATTTGCCGAAGATGGCCTCGAGCAACAGGCGGATCTCCAAATCTTCGACGCTATCTTTGGCCAGCATGCGCGCCTCCAGGCAACCAGTGCGCCAGCGTCTCCAGCAATTTCTCGGTGTCGATTGGCTTGGTCAGGTAGTCGCTCGCGCCCGCCTCCAGACACCGCTCGCGCTCACCCTTCATGGCTTTGGCCGTCAGCGCGATCACGGGCACGGTGCGAAACCGGGGATCTTTACGCAGTCGGCGCGTGGCCTCGTAGCCATCCATTTCGGGCATCATGATGTCCATCAGGACGGCGTGGACGTCGGGATTCTTGTCCAGCAACTCGAGCGCTTCGTGGCCCGTGTCGGCCACGATCACGCTCGCGCCCTTGCCCGTGAGCAACGCAGAAAGCGCGTAAACGGTGCGCATGTCGTCCTCCGCGATCAGCAACTTGGTCGCGGTCAGCGAGAGCTCGACGCTCGACGCCGCCGGTGGGATTTGCGAGCGTACGCGCGGCGAAAGCGCGTCTTTCACGTGACTCACGAACAATCGAATCTCTTCCAGTAGACGCGCCCCCGAGTCGCCCTCCTTGAGCACCACCGCTTCGGCATACGCCTCCAACTGCTGCATCTCGCGTTTGTTGAGCGCGCGTCCGGTGTGCACGATGACACGCGGAGCGTCGGATGAGTTGCGTGCGCGTAAGGTCTCGAGCACGGCCAGCCCATCCATGTCCGGCAGGCCGAGGTCCAAAATCATGCAGCCGAAGTTGCCCTTCTCCAGCGCTTCGAGCGCTCCGCGCGCGCTGCCGACGCGAACGGCGTCGAAGTGCTCCGAGCGCAGTAGCTCACAAAGTGATTCGCCTTCCAGCGCGCTGTCTTCGACGATTAGAATGCGCGGCGTGCGGCCATGCGCCATCGGGGTCAGCGCGCGGACGGCCTGCGCGAGCTCGGCGTGACTGGCCGGTTTCATCAAGTAACCGATCGCGCCGAGGGCCAAGCCACGGTCGGGGGACTCCACCCCTGACACGAAGTGGACCGGGATTTCGCGCGTGCTCGGGTGAGAGCGTAGTCGCTCCATGACTTGCCAGCCGTCGGTGTCGGGCAGGGTTACATCGAGGATGATGCCTTGCGGTCGGTGTTGCCGCGCGAGGCGAATGCCGGCTTCGCCGGTGACGGCCACCAACGCCTTGAGGCGGCGCGCACGGATGATGTCCACGAGCTGCTCGGCGAGTACGGGATCGTCCTCGATCACGAGCAGGTGGGGGGTGTCACCGGCGAGGCCGTCGCGGTCGTCGGGCACCTGTACCGGGGCTTGTTCCATGCGCGGCTCGGCCGGCTTCGGATGGAGCGGCAAGTAACACGTGAACGTGCTGCCTCGACCGGGTTCGCTCTCGAGTTGCAGTTCGCCGCCGAGAATGGCCGCCGATTCTCGCGAGATTGCCAACCCGAGGCCGGTGCCCGCGTAGCGCCGGCTGCTGTGCGATTCGATCTGTTCGAACGGGGCGAACACACGCTCCCTGGCCGCCGCCTCGATCCCGATCCCGGTATCCGAAACGGAGAAGGCGATGACCTCGCCCAAGCGGAGCTCGGGACGACGGAACTCGGTTTCCGGAGCCGGCCGAGCGATGCGCAACGCGATTTCACCGACCTCGGTGAACTTGATCGCATTGCCGAGTAAGTTGGTCAAAATCCGCTCGACGCGGTGCGCGTCGGTGGTGAACGTTTCCGGCAGATCGCCCGCGAGTTCGAGCTTCAGCGCGAGGCCCTTCTCCTCCGCAAGCGGCTCGAACACCCGCCGGGCGTACTCGCGGAAGCGCCGAAGTTCGACGGTTTCGAGCGTCAACTCCTGCTTGCCGGCCTCGATCTTGGCCAGATCGAGCACTTGGTTGATGAGCGTCAGCAAATCCCCACCCGCCGAGTGGATGGTCTTGCAGTAGTCGACTTGTTTGGGGCTGAGATTCCCCGCTTCGTTCTGGGCGAGCAGGTGAGACAAGAGGAGCATGCTGTTGAGCGGCGTGCGTAACTCGTGTGACATGTTGGCCAAGAACTGCGACTTGTACGCGCTCATCTTCGTGAGCTCTTCGGCCTTTTGCTGGAGCCGCTTGCGTGCTTCGGTAAGCTCGGCATTCTGCTCGCGCAGCGCGCTTCGTTGGCTCTCGAGCTCTGCGTTGGCGACCCGCAGCTCCTCGTGCTGGGCCTGCAGCTCTTGGTTGTTGGCGCGCAGCTCCTCTTCTTGGGTGCCGAGGCGCTCGGCTTGACGCTGGCTGCGCTCCAAGGCCTCACGCAACGCACCCCGCGAGCGGGCGGCCTGCAGAGAAATCACCAGCATTTCCTGCACCGATCGCAGCAGCTCGCGCAAGTCGTCCGAGGCGGGTTTGAACAGTGCGAGTTCGAGCACACCGACCGTTTCGCTCTGGCGCGCCAGCGGCAAGAACACGAGCGTCGCGGCCAAAGATTCACCGAGGCCAGATCGAACCGTGAGGTAGCCCGCGGGAACGTCATCCACGACCAGCAAGCGATCGGTCCGCAGGGCTTCGATCAGCAGACCCTCGCCCGTCGCGGCATATTGCAGTGGGTTGATGGCGGCGAACGGCGGCGCGTCTTGCACGCCGTACGAGCCGTGCAGGTTCAAGCCGCCGTCTTCGAGCAGGTACAGGGCGGCCGCAACGGCGCCCGTGCGTCGGGCGACGCACTGCACGATGCGTTCGCAAAGCAGCACGGGCTCCACGTCACCACGCATTTCGTTGGATAACGCGGCCTGACTCTCTTTCAACCAATCATCGCGATCCCGTCGGGCCGCGAGCTTCTTCAGGTTGTCGGCCATCTGATTGGCTTCCCGCGCCAACTTGCCCAGCTCCGAAAGCCCGTCCTCCGGGATCGGCTCCTGAAAATCGCCGGTCGCGAAGCGCGAGAAGCCATCGGATAAGCTACGCAGGCCACGGAGCACGCTGGCGCTCGCGGAGATGGACAAGCCGAGCACCAGGGCGAGGCCAATGAGCCCGATTGCCAAGCGAAAGTTGTCG
>Ga0247757_10001615_pt1 | contig 14142 bp, 10 predicted proteins | sample UWRJL126311R4_FD_180929 | JGI IMG/M metagenome (GOLD analysis project Ga0247757, IMG submission 180929) | Plant litter microbial communities from Arlington Agricultural Research Station in Wisconsin, United States - UWRJ-L126-311R-4 | ecosystem: Environmental > Terrestrial > Plant litter >... | reverse complement strand
AACGCGTCGTCGCCGCCAAAGGCTCGAAGCGCGTCATGCTGAAGAACGTCCAGGAGGCCAAGTTCGCCCAGGTCCTCGTGCCGATCTCCAAGGTTTCCCTCGCCGCGGAGGACCAGGCGTACGTCGCCTTCGACCCGTTCTTCACCCACATCCTCATGCACGAGCTGATGCACGGCCTCGGGCCGCAGGAGATCAACGTGGCCGGCCGCGCCACGACCGTGCGCCTCGAGCTCAAGGAGCTCAACAGCTCGCTCGAGGAGGCCAAGGCCGACATCTCCGGCCTCTGGGCGCTGCAACAGCTGATGGACAAGGGCGTGCTCGACCCGAAGCAGGAGCGCGCGATGTACGTGACCTTCCTCGCCTCGACCTTCCGCACGCTGCGCTTCGGCATCACCGAGGCTCACTCCAAGGGCATGGCCCTCCAGCTCAACTGGCTCCTCGACAGCGGTGGCTTCACCGTCACGCCCGACGGCCGGTTCGCGGTCGACTTCACCAAGGTGAAGCAGGGTGTCGCCAGCCTCACGACCGAGATCATGACAATCCAGGCCACCGGCGATTACGCCCGCGCCAAGGCGCTGCTGCAGCGGCTCGTCATCATCCGTCCGGAAGTGCAGGCGATGCTGGACAAGCTCAACGACGTGCCGGTGGACATCGAGCCGCATTACTCCGCTGTCGCGGAGTAATGCGGAGCTGAGAGACCGATCCAAGGCCCGCGGCAACGCGGGCCTTCTTCTTGTTCGTCATCCTGCCTGTCCGCCATAGCCTCGGCGGCGGCGGAAGCCGTGCGAAGGACCCTAGTGTGGGACGCTACGTGCGTTTTTTCGCTTGGGTCCTTCGCACGGCTCAGGATGACGGAAAAGTGATCTACATCCGTCCTCTGTTCTCTGTCCCCTGTTCTCTGTCCCCTGTCCTCTGTCATCGCCCCAGTTCCTTGGCCAACTCCAGCGCCGGGGCGTAGCCCGGCTCCAGCTTGAGCGTCTGCCGCACGGCTTCGATCGCCTCGCCCCGGCGGCCGAGCTCGGCCAGCGTCAGGGCGCGGAGATGCAGGAGTTTCGTCGTCGGGGGCGTGCCGTCGGCGAGCGCGGCGTCGAACTGCGCCAGCGCGGCTTCCAGCTTGCCGGCGTCGAGGAGCGCGCCGCCGTAGTTAAGATGCAGGCCGGGATAGTTCGGCGCCTGCCGGCTTAGCTCGGCAAAGATCGTGAGGGCCTCGTCGTTGCGGCCGGAAAGAAACAACGCTTCCCCCAACCCGCAGGCCGCGGCCAGCGAGTCGGGCCGCATGCGGCGCGCCTGGGCGTAGGCCTCCACCGCCCGCTCCGGCTGGTTGGCGTGCAGGCGGGTGGCGCCGAGGAGCGTCCAGCCGGCGGCGACGCTGGGATCGATTCGCTGGGCCTGCTCGATGTGCGCGAGCGCTTCCGGGGTGCCGCCCGCGAGCAGCTCCGCTCGCGCGAGATTGCGCAGCACGTCGGGGTGATCCGGCTTCAACTGCAGCGCCGCGCGGAGCTCCGCCATCCCCGCTTCCATTTCGTTCGCCTCGAGCAGGGCGGCCGCGAGATTGTTGCGGGCGCGGATGTTGTCCGGACGCTGCCGCACTGTCTCCCGCCACAGCCCCACCCGGGTCGCGTAGTCCTGGTTGCGCAGCACGGTCAGCGCGCCGAACGCCACCGCCACGCCCAGCGCCACGAACCACACGCGCCGCCCGAGCCAGGCATAGCCGCCGAGCACGAGCGCCGTGAGCACGACCGCCAGCGGCAGGTACATGCGGTGGTCGGCGATAGTCTGCGTAGCCACGGGCACGATACTCGAACTCGGCGCCAGCACGGCGAAAAACAGCGCGCCCGCAAATCCCGCGACCGGCCAGCGGCGCAGCGCGACGAGCGTGCCGGCGACGAGTCCCCCCACCAGCGCGACATCGAGGATCGCGCCCCAGGCCACGGGCGTCAGGTAGTCGCCATAGTCGAACACGAGCGGCCAGGGCAAAACCGACCGCGCGAAGTAGCCCATGATTGCCTCGCCCTGGGTCAGCAGGTAGGCGGCCGGCGCCACCTTCGTCCCCCATCCCGCCGTGCCGCCGCGCGACGCCGAATGCCAGACCAGCCACGCGAGCAGCAGCCACGTCGCCAGCAGCGCCGCATGCAGGCGTCCGCGCCGCCGCCACGCCTCGGCGAAGCTGCCGGCGAGGAAAGTGCGGTCGTAAAGCAGCACGAGCAGCGGCGCCGAGGCCATGGTTTCCTTGCTGCCCATGCCGGCGAGGCAGGCGATCACGGCCACGGCCGCCCACCCCTTTTGCGTGGGCCCGGCGGACTCCGTACTCCGGATGAACGCAAGCAGCGTCAGCAGGTAGCACAGCGTCGCCAGCAGCTCCGTGCGCTGGGAAATGTAGGTGACCGCGGCGGTCTGCAGCGGATGCACCGCCCACAGCGCCGCCACCGCCAGCGCAAGCGTGCCGGCCACCGCGCGGAATTTCTCCGGCACGACCGGTCGCGCGAGCGTGCCGCGCAGGAGGACGAACAGCGCGAGCGCCGACAGCACGTGCAAGATCACGTTGAGCGCGTGATAGCTCGTCACACTCTCGCCGCCGGTCGCATAGTTGAGCGCGAAGGAAAGGTTCGCCACCGGCCGCGCGCTCACGGGCAAGCCGCCGCCGGGCGGCGCCAGCGGCACGGTCAGCGGCCAGAGCGTCCGGATCGACGGGTTCTCCGTGACCACCGGCAGGTCGTCCAGCACGAGCGGCGTGTGGAGCGAGTTCCAATAGACCGCCACTGGCGCCACCACGAGCAACAGGATCACCAGCCAGGCGGGTGCACCGATGCGTTGCTCACTCGGGGTAATCATGTCGACTGTCACTCCACGAACCTCGAACGGTTTTGGCCACGAAAAACACGATCGGTCGCGAAAAGTCTGATATTTGAATGCGGAGGACGCGGAGGCGCGAAGCCTGGACGAGCAACCCATTTCCTCCGCGCCTCCGCGCCCTTCGCGTTGAAACGGACCGGCGGTTTGCCCTCATCGTTAGCGGCTCGACGCCGGCCCATCCTTGCCCAAGATCCGGGGCGCTAACCCTGCATGAAGCGTTGTTTTTCCCGGCATTGGTTCTGGCTGACGGCGGCCGCGATGGCCGTCACCGCCGCGGCAAAACCGGCCGGGGAAAGGGTCGAGATGACCGTCCAGCTTCCGCCGTTCATCGTCGAACGCCCGGCAGGGGGAACCACGTGGCGCTACGTCGAAATTCCCCGGTTTGAAGTGCTCTCCACCTGCAACGAATTGACGACCGGCCAGATTGTCGCGGCCTTTCACCGGGCGCACGAACTGCTGGGTCTGGTGCTGCCGCCGAAGTTCCAGGTCGCATTCGCCACCCCCCAGGCGCTGATCCTGTTCGACCAAAAACTCTGGCCCGAGAACGAGCGCGCCGCGATGGCGGTATTGCTTCCCGAGGGTACTGCCACTTCCCCGACCGCCGAGGTCGGGCCGCTGCCTTCCGCTGCCCGGCGCGATCCGCTGGCCAGCACGAAGTTCACCGGACGGAGCGACTCAGCCGGAACCCGCGGGCGCACTTTCTTCAGCAATCTCATGCTGTCGGACGTGGATTCGAACACGATCTTTGCGCTGGCGGGTGAAGGCACGCTCGATTCCGAGCGGCCTAGTTTGACCGTGCCCTACGTCAGCATGTTGCTCGAGCGCCGCACCCCCGCGCTTCCGGCCTGGTTTTGCGCCGGATTCGTCCAACTCTACCAGCGCATGGAGTTCCGCAGTCGCACGGCCACGGTCTCGCTGCCGCGTCGCGGTGACACCGAACGCCTGCTGCCGCTCGCTCAGCTCCTGCGCGACTTTCCGCCGTCCGAAGCCGACAGCGACCACTGGCGCGCGGACGTCCGGCTCTTCGTCTGCTGGGGCCTCGACCCCGACGGCGGCCGCGCGGCGGCGTTCGGACGCTTCCTCGACCAGGCCAGCGCGGCGGCGCCGACCGAAACGACCTTCCGCGAGTGTTTCGGCATCGGTTTCGACGCGGCGATCGCGCAGATCGAGGAATACGGACGGCAAACGCTGCGTCTCCGCTGGGTGCTCCCTGCCGAACGCGACCGGCTGCCCAAGGATTCCGTGCTGGTCGAGGCTTCCTCGGGGCAGATTGCCCGCATCAAAGGCGAATGGGAACGGCTCGAGGCCCGCTACGTCCAATGGATCCGTCCGGAACTTGCCGACCAATACGTGGCGCTTGCGCGGCGGACCTTGCACAAGGCGTACGACCGCGGCGATCGTGATCCCCGCCTGCTCGCCACGCTGGGTCTCCTCGAAGCGGAGCTGGGCGAAAAAGCCGCGGCCCTGCCGTTCCTCGAAGAATCGCAAGGAGGCGGCGGGGCGCGGCCGCGCGCCGCTTACGAACTGGCCCGGCTCCGTTACAACTCCCTCTTCGGCCGTTCCCGGCGCGACGATGGCAAGTTCCCCGCCGCCCAGATCGAACCTCTCCTCGCGCCGCTACTCCTGGCCGCGCAGCAGTCGCCCCCGATGGTGGCGGTGTTCCACCTCCTGGCCGAAGCCGCCACCATGGCGGTCGAACCGCCTTCGCCGGAAGTATTGTCGGCACTCGCGGCCGGTGTCCGTCTGTTCCCCACCCACCGCGATCTCGCCGAAAAAGTGGCGACCTTGCACCGGCTGGCCGGCCGGAACGACGAAGCCGACGCCTTGCTCGCGCTCGGCGCGAACCGCCAGCCCTACACGCCATCAAACGTACCCGACGGCCTGATGGAGTTACGCGATCAGTTTCCGAAAATCGATCTCCCGCCCGAGGACTCCGCGACTCCGCGCCCGCCGCGTTAGAACACGCCTTGGGACCGGACAATGCAGGATTGCGGCAACGGCGATTTCGCGTACCCTGCGAACATCATCATCAGGCCGGATCGGAAACCCACGCCCATGAATATCCGCATCATTACCCCTGTCCTGTTTCTCTTGGTGGGCGGCTGCGCCTCCACGCCGCCGGCCACCACGACCGCACAAACCCTGCAAGGCGATCCGCAGCTGCCGGGCGCCGAGATCGAGCCGCTTTGCACGCCCGAGCAATGGAATCTGCTCGGCGCGATGAAATACCGGGCCTTCGTCGTCCTGAACGGGGAAAGCCAGCTGGACGGCTCCGTGACCACGGGGGTGGCGCAGGCCAGCTACCCGGACTCCACCTGGGTCGAGCCCGCTCGCGCCGTGGTGAAAAACGCCGTACTGAAAGTGTCGACCACCGGCTCGCACATCCCGCCGGCGGCGGACGTCTTCGTGATCTTCTACGGCCACAGCGAAGGCAACCGGCGCGCCCTGGTCTACGCCCGCCAGCGCGACGACTCGCTGCCCGGCACCTTCGGCAAGGCCCAGTATATCGCGGTCGAGAAGTACTAGGCGCTCCCAAGGCAGGCTAACGCGGAGCGCGCGAAGGCGCGGAGGTGGTTTCAACCCAACGCATTGCTCCGCGCCTCCGCGACCTCCGCGTTAAACCGGATCGGTGGCTCGAGTGGTCGAAACCTTGGGTCCGGCTGCTGCCAACCGCCACTTCACCATCGCCCGGCGGTCAGCCGGTCGACTTCGGCTGACGTGGCTTCGCGAAAATCGATCGGCTCCGGCTTTAGCCGTTGCTCGGGCCTGAGCGGATAACGCTGGTACTTCAGGCGGGTGTAGAGGACGTAGCCGCGCAGCTCCTTTTCCATCTTCGCGTAGCTGATGCCGAAGCATTCCCTGAAGAGCGCTTCGCTCATCGGCTCGGTTTTGAGGCGCGTGGCCAGTTTCGCGAGGGAGTCCTGATAGCGGAGCTTGTTTCCGAAAAGGCAGAAGTGCACCAGCGCATACGCCTGCTTGGCCCAGGCGCTGTCGGGCGACGGCGTCGAGCCATCCTCGCGCTTCGCGGCAAAGAAATTTTCCAGCGGCATCAGGCTGCGGTGGGCGAACACCTGCTTGAAGCTCAGTCCGCTCAGCGCCTGGTTCGGCGCGAGGTAGTCCGGGATCACCACCGGGTCGGGCTGCTCGCGGGACGGCATATTCTGCTCCGTGTTCACCTTGCCATAGCTGATCCAGTCGCCGCTGTACTCGACGTCGGCCAGCGCCTGGGCGAGCCCCTCCTCAAGCCAGGCCGGCAAGGGCGCGCCGTGGGCCGCGAGCGCGTGACGCAGATACTGCCGCTGGAGCAGGCGGTGCGAATCGATCGTGTTGGGGCCGACCGGAACATCGCCCGGCATGTCGAATTCCACCTCGGTGTTTACCACGATCGCAGACCAGTCCCGCCGGTTCAGCAGTGTGCTGAATTCCGCCGATTTCCCCGCCGGCACGCCGAGCAGGCTGCGGTAGCGCGCGTCGTCCACGAACACCAACGTCAGCGCCGAGGCCGGTCCCGCCACCAGGCGCGGCTGGATGACGCGCAGCGCAAAGTCGAATTTCCGCAGGTTTTCCACCAGCGACCGCGCCTTCGCATCGCGGACCTGCGAATACACCTCCCACCTCGCCACCTGCGCGTAGCGCCACGCCTCGCGCTTCCCCGCCGGCGCCGTCACCTCCACCTTGGGCAGGACGACGCGGGGCGTTTCCTCTTCCGCGAAGCCAACCCCGAACGTAACGCCGATGGCCAGGGCGATCCCGTATGCTGTGCTCCCCCGCGATGCGCGCCTCATTGCCCCGAGCCAAACCCAACACCTTTCCGATGACCAGTCACGAAAGCACGAAAGCCAAAGCCGGTTTAACGCGGAGGACGCGAAGGCGCGGAGGCAAGGCGGGGTTGGCCACGAAGAGTCACAAAATCCACGAAAATCATCCGTGTTAATCCACAAGCATCTCACGGAAGGTACCGAAGCTCGGGGTCCCCGAACCTTACCTTTGTTTGCCCCGTTACCTTCTGTGCAAGGTTTGGATCCTGGGGCATGAGTATTCCTCCGCGGCTCCGCGCCCTCCGCGTTAAACCGGTTCGGATTTTTGCGGTAAAATCGCACGGAATTGTGCCGATATCGCGTGGATGGTGACCACCGCACGGGTAACCGACCAGGAACTGTTGAACGCCGCCAAGGAATTGCCGGGCGCGCCGCGCTTGCTCGTGGAGCTCGGGATCCTCGTCAATGACCCGGCGACCGATGCCACCGAGGTCACGGATCTCCTGAAGCAGGACCCCTCGCTCGCGGCGCGGATCATCCGCATGGCCAACAGCGCGGCATACGGACGCGCGGAACCGGTCTCCTCCGTCGAGGGCGCGGTGACCTGCGTCGGCTTTGCCGAGGTGCACCGCTTGGTCGGAGCGCTGGCCGTCACCCAGCTGGCCGAAAAGCCGCTCGAGCACTATCGCCTCGAGCCCCAGCGCCTGCGCGAAGTCTCCCTTTTCACGGCCGTCCTCATGGAGGAGCTGGCCCACTATGCCGGCGAAAATCCGCGGCGTTGCTACACGCTGGGCCTGCTGCGCTCCGTCGGCATCATGGCGCTGCAGATCCTCGCCCGCCAGCCGGGCCGCCAGATCCCGCCCTTCGATTCCGGCACCGGCCAGCCGCTCGATGAGTGGGAAAAGACCCACTGGGGCATCGACAACTGCGAGGCCGCCGAGGTCATCCTCCGCGAGTGGCGCCTGCCAGCCGAGACCGTTTCCGCCGTCCGCCACCACTACCGTCCCGACGGCAAGCAGAACCCGGTCATCCACCTGCTCGCCCTCGCCGCCGGTGCGGCCTACGACCGCTACCAGGGCCTGCCGGGCGAGGAGTTCTATTGGAACGCCAACCACGAAAACTTCCGCATGGCCGGCATCGACCTGAAGGCTTTCCAGCTGGCCGGGGAAAAGACGCAGAAGACCTTCGCGCGCCTCGAAGCGGCACTGGGTTGAGCGACCGCGCCACACCGACCTCACCAGCCGTCGCCAAGGCTATGGCCGGCAGGCAGGAGGAAACGGAGTTAACGGAGAGCCCGAGCCGGGGTTAGCCACAAAAAGCACAATAAGGCACAAAGAGAATGCCTTGTTTTTGTGCATTTTTGTGACTCTTCGTGGCCACCCCTGCCTTGGCTCTGCGTCTCAGCGTCTCTGCGTGAAGCAACCCGGCGTTGGCCTCCGTTCCCTCCTGTAAGGTCCCCTCCCGATTCGCGACGATCCGCGTGGATCAGCGGTTAACCGGATTGAGGTTTCGCGAGCATCGCCTGCCAGGTGTCGGCTTTGATCGGGTCGTAGATACGCAGCCGGGCGATCGTCGCGGCAAGGGCGGCGTCGCGGGCGGGTCCGTCGGTCATCGCCCCGAGCAGGCGGGCGGCTTCGGCGGGGTCCTGGGCGACACGCACCAGCGCCACGCGCGCGAGCAGGCGGTCGCGATCGGCACCGGCCGTGAGACCCGAGATCCAAGCGACCGCCGCGGCGGGATCCTCCTCCGTCCAGATCTGCGCCATATGCTCCACCCGGCCGTCGTCCACGCCCCGGCGCAACGCCTGGGCCAGCGCGATTGCGCTCGGCACGTCATTGCGACCGATCTCCGCCAGCACCGCCTCCTCGGCGATGGCGGCGTCGGCTTCGGACAAGGTCAGCAACCATGCGGCCACGGCCGGCAGGTCGGCCCGAGCCCACGTCCGCGCGGTCTCGCGCAATTGGTTCTCCCGGGCCACGCCCGCATCGGCCGTCGGCGTCGGAATGAGCCGCGCCGGACGCGATGGTTTCGCCGCCAGAGGCATTGGATTCTCCGATTGGGGCGACACCGCCGGACGGCCCGAAGCATTGGCCAAAACGGGCGGTGCCGGGCGCTCGCGCATGATCATCGCCACTCCCACGGCCGCCGCGGCCAGCAGTGCGATGCCCAGGGGAATGCGGCCGGTTTTCATGCGAGTGGTTCGGTGTAGGTCGGGCTTCACGCCCGACACGAACGCGGATGCGTCGGGAATAAACCCCGACCGACAGGTCAACCGCGCCGCGGGCGCCGGAGGCGCAGCAGGCCGGCGCCGGCGAGTGCGGCTAGGAACCACAGGCTCGGCGCACCGCCACCGCCTCCGCCCCCGCCGCCACCACCACCGGACGGAGTCGTCGGCGTCGTGGGTGTCGTGGGCGTGGTCGGGGTGGTGGGTGTGGTCGGCGTCGTGGGCGTTTCGCCGGTGATGTAGCTCTTCAGCCAGGTCATGGCGGCGCGCTCCATGCCGGTGCTGGTGACGATCCCGGTGCCCGCCTTCCAAGTCTGGCCCTCGATGTAGCCCCAGAGCGTCACGCCCTTGACGGAGGCATGCTCCCAGATCGTCGGGAAAAGCTGTTCGTATTTCGCCTTCTGCGTTGCCTCGGTGACCTCGGCGCCACGGATGTCGAGCTCGGTGATGTAGAGGTCGATGCCGGTGGCGGCGTAATCGTCGAGGCAGGTCTTCATCTGCGCCGCCGTCATGGAATCGAGATTGAAGTAGTGCGCCTGGATGCCGATGCCGTCGATGAGGCCGCGGGCCTTGAGGAGGTTGACGATCCCGATCATCTGGGTCCGCGCGGCGGTGTCGTTCTCCGTGCCGTACTCGTTGAGGATGAGCTTCGCGTTGGGGAAGCGCTGCCGGGCCTTCTCGAACGACCAGATCACCCAGTCCCAGCCGGTGGCGCCGTCGCCGCCCAGCGCGTTCTTGAACGGCAGAGGCGTCTTGATCGGCTCGTTGACGACGTCCACGGCCCAGGGGTCGGGATAGCGCTCGGCCAGCAGGCGGATCCACTCCTCCACCTCGGCGCGCTGGTCGGTCTCGCTGAGGCCCGTGATCCACGCCGGGTACTGCGAGCCCCACACGAGCGTGTGCAGCTTGAACTTGTAGCCCTTGGCCTTCGCGTGGTTGTAGGCGGTGTCGAGCTGCGACCAGTTCATGGTGTTGCGCGTCGCCTCGACCGAGCCCCACTTGGCGGCGTTCTCCGGGGTGATCTGGTTCCAGTAGGTGTCGAAATCCGCGGGCACGGATCCGGCAATGATGTTGCCGAGATATTTGGGTTTGCCGGTGGCAAGCTGGGCTTGGGCGGCGCCCGCGAGGGCGAGCAGCAAACCGGCGAACGCCGTCGCGCGGACGGCCTGACGAACTGCGTGGGGTATCATGCAATCTCCAAGGTAATCCGAATGGGCCACTCGCAACGAACGATCCATTCTCACTGTAGAACCGCGAGGAGCCGGGAAAGGCGGCCGATATTCCCTCCCCGCCCAGGCCCACCAGAAGCCCGGCATCGACACGAGGCGTACTTAGGGAAATGCCCCATACCCAGCCGGAGCCCTTGCTGATATCTTACCCACCCCTACATGCACCCGACCCTTGGATCGAGATGTGTGCCAGCGGCCCTCCGGTGCATTCCTCCTCTCCCTCTCTGGCTCTTTTCGGCGTCTATCTCGGCTCCCGTCGCGAGGCGATTCTCGACGCCTGGCGCGAAATCGGCCTCGGGGATCCGCTCCTGACGACGGGGAGCACCCTCACCCGCGACCAGTTTCGCGACCATATCCCGCAGGTGCTCGACGCGCTCGGCCGCAAGCTCAGCAGCCGCGCGGGCGGCACGCAGGCGGCGCAGGCGGACGAGGATATCCACAACGAGGAGGCCAAGCACGGCCTGCAGCGCTGGCAGCAGGGTTTCCGCCAGGAGGAATTGATGCGGGAATGGGGCCTGCTGCACCTCATCCTTGCGCAGGAACTGGAAGCCTACGCCCTGAAGAACAAAGAGTGGGCTCCCGCCGACCAATGGGCTGCGAGCCGCGAACTCATTCTCCTGATCAACGAGGGCGTCAGCGAAAGCGCCGCGCGCTACGCCGAGCTGGAGCGGGCCGAGGCGGCCGGGCGGGCGCAAGACCTCTCCCAGGCGGTCGAGCAGGTGCGCACGCTCGAGCGCCGCCGCGCGCAATTGATCCACCAGGTCGTGCACGACCTGCGGGGCGACGTGCAGTCGGCGAGCGGCGTGGCGGACCTGCTGAGCAGCGCGGACATCGTGGAAGCGGAGCGACGGGAATTCGCGGGACTCCTTCAGCGCAGCATGGAAGCCGTCGGCACGATGCTCGCCGACCTCATGGACCTCGCCCGGCTGGAAGCCGGCCAGGAACACCGGACGATCGCGAAGTTTGACGCGGCGGAGACCATCGCGGAGCTGTGCCAGGTCAACGCCCCGCGCGCCTTGAGCCGCCGGCTTTATCTCCGCCACTCCGGCCCGGCCAAGCTGCTGGTCGAAGGCGACGCCCACAAGGTCCGCCGTCTCCTGCAAAACCTCCTCTTGAACGCCCTCAAGTACACCGACCAGGGCGGCGTGACCGTGAGCTGGGGCGCGGAGCCCGGCCATTGGTGGCTGATCGTCCGGGACACCGGCCCCGGCTTGATGGGCGGCCCCGGTGCCCCCTTGGCCAAAGGAATGCGCGAGGCGACGGAGGCGGCCCGCGAGGCCGACGAAACGGCCGCCGAGGCCGACGGCCGCACCTCGCAGGTGCTCAACCAGGCGGACGCGGGCACCACGTCACCGCTGCCCGAGCGGCAGCAACCGGGCGAAGGCATCGGCCTGTCGATCGTGAAGCGCCTGTGCGAACTGCTCGACGCCAGCCTGGAGCTGACGAGCTCCCGCGAAACGGGCACCACGATTCGGGTATTGTTTCCTTTGCGGTACGAACCCGATCCGGCCAAGGCCCCGGCCAAGCCCTGACGAACCACGCCGGGGCGGACAAGCACCGAAGTGCACGAGCCGGGTTGGCCACACGAAGCGCGGCAGCGCGAAGATGGTCAGCGCGTCGCGCTGGCCGCGCAGGGGTGATTCGAGCGGGTGCCCTTGGGCAGCGAGGGTCACAAAAAACATGAGAAGGCACAAAAAAGAAGCCGGTCTTTTTCGTGTCTCTTCGTATTCTTGCGTCGCGATCTCCGCCAAGCCTCCGTTGTGGCTAAGCCAGTTTGTGGTCGATCCAGAGAGTCTCTCGCGAAGGCGCAGAGGTTAACCGCTAATCCTCGCTCATCGGCGCTAATGGCCGCTCGAACCCGCCACCCGGTGAGATTTCTGTCACCTGCCATCCGTTCTCAGTCCTCTGCGTTCCGCCGCCTGTCCTCCGCCATCAACCCGCCGGGCTGAGATGCCTCAGCTTGTCGGGGTTGCATACGATGTAGATGGCGCGCACACGGTCGCCGGCGAGTTCGAAAGCGAGGGCGTAGTCCACGCGGCCAGCCTTGCCGACGATCACACCGGCGCTGCCGTTGATGGCGGCCGGGCGGACGTCCACCCCCGCCATGAAGCGCGGCCAGATGCCGAGGAGGAAGCGGCTCACGTGGTCCGCGCCGAGGATCGCGCGGCCCGCGGCCTTCACCTTGCCGCCGCCGTCGCTGAGCACCGCGCTTTCCTCGGTCAACAAGGCGAGCACGCGCTCCATCTCGCCGCTCGCGGCCGCCGCCATGAATTCGTCCACCAGTTTCCGCGCCTGCTCGGTCGGCGGGGCCGGCGGCGCCTTCGGCTGCAATTCGAGGCGCTCCTTGGCGCGACGCACGATCTGGCGGCAGTTGGCCTCGCTCTTGCCGACGATCGCCGCCGTCTCGGCATAGTTGTAGCCGAAAACCTCGCGCAGCAGGAACACCGCGCGCTCGGCCGGACCGAGCGACTCGAGCATCAGCATGAACGCCATCGACAGCGAGTCGGCCAGCTCCGCCGCGCGGCCGGGATCGGACTCCGTTACCGGCATCAGCGGCTCCGGCAGCCAGACCCCGTAATATTCCTCCCGCTCACGGCGCGCCGCCCGCAGCTGGTCGATGCACAGGCGGGTCGTCGCCGCGACCAGCCAGGCCTTGGGCGACTCGAGGGCCGCGGCATCCTGCTTCTGCCAACGCAGCCACACCTCCTGCACCATGTCCTCCGCCTCGGAAACGCGTCCCAGCATGCGGTAGGCGATGCCGAAGAGGAGGGAGCGGTGGGTGTTGAAGGCTTCGAGCATAGATCCGGTTCCCGGATTTTTCATCGTTCAGTGTTCACCGCTCATTGGTCATTTCGATTCCGGACTCAGCGGCCGAAATTTTCAGTGAACAGCGAATGATGAACGACGAACAATCGTTCGGATGGCTTATTTCTGGACCAGCTGCGCCTTGAGCCAATCCCCAAACCGCACGCGACCGAGGCGCGGCTTGGGACCGCTGGGCACGAGGCTGTGGTCGTTGACCGGGATGTTGCCGAAGTAGCCGGCCTGCGGGTCGGTGACCACCGAGCGCGCATCGCCCGTGGCTTGCAGGAAGGTGCGGATGAGGGTGTCCATGCGGATCGGCTCCGGGCCGGCAATCTCGACCGTGCCATTGGCCGGCGCAGCCGCTGCGACGGTGGCCACGGCGAGCGCAACGTCGGCCGACGCCATCGGCTGCATCAGCGCCGCGGGCACGCGGACCACCGGGCCCTGCGTGGCGACATAGGCGATGCTCTTCACGAACTCGAAGAACTGCGTGGCGCGGACAACCGTGTAAGGCACCCCGCCCGCCTTGATCAGTTTCTCCTGGGCCAGCTTCGCGCGGAAATAGCCGCCAGCGAGCATGAGTTCGGTGCCGACGACCGACAGGGCGACGTAGTGGCGGACGCCCGCGGCCTTGGCGGCGGCGAGGAGGTTGCGCGTGGATTTCTCGAAGAACTCCATCACCGGCTGGTCCTCGAAGGACGGCGAGTTGGAGACGTCGACCACGACCTGCGCACCAGCGAGCGCGGTAGCGAGGCCTTCGCCGGTGACGGCGTTGACGCCCGAGGACGGCGACGCGGCCACGACCTCGTGGCCCTGCTGCCGGAGGTTCGCGACGACCTGGGAACCGATGAGGCCCGTGCCGCCGATCACCACGATTTTCATGACTTGGGATTGGGAATTTGTGTTCATCACCAATCCAGACGAACCAGCCCGTCGTTTTGTGACAGAGGGCTGAGCGGGGAATCGGATTGGCCGCAAAAGGGCACAAAAGAGAGCCTTGGTTTTCGTGGCTTATCGTGACTTTTCGTGGCCAGCCTGCCTTGCGATCGATCTCCGTTTCCTCCGTTGCCTCCTGTAAGGTCGGGGTTCGGTGAGAACCTGAATCAAGGCAGTTTAAACGCGAAGGTCGCGGAGGCGCGGAGACTGATGATCAAAAACCTCCGCGCCTCCGCGAACTCCGCGTTTAAACGGATCGTCGTCGCAACCGTGCCTGGACTTCGTGCCAGGGAGCGGCGGCCTCGGGACGGGCATCGTAGTCCGCCTGGGCCTCGTC
>Ga0247757_10001614_pt1 | contig 14147 bp, 8 predicted proteins | sample UWRJL126311R4_FD_180929 | JGI IMG/M metagenome (GOLD analysis project Ga0247757, IMG submission 180929) | Plant litter microbial communities from Arlington Agricultural Research Station in Wisconsin, United States - UWRJ-L126-311R-4 | ecosystem: Environmental > Terrestrial > Plant litter >... | reverse complement strand
AAAGGAAGATGTCATTGAAAACCTAAGTCCACATGACAGATAACGCAATAAATGGGTTCCTGAACATAATCTTTATTGGATATAGATGCGACCGGACTATTTGGAAATAATGCCCTATATCTATGGCTCTTTTGCTGCTTTTACGAACGCCGTGATCTTCTCTATGCTTTGCTGACCATCGACCTCGACTCCACTGCTCACGTCGACAGCCTGAACGCGAGATCGGTACTCATGCAATCCACTCAAGGCAGACTGGACGTTGTCTGGATTCAAACCACCCGCAAAAATGACCTTGATACCGGCATCTCTTGAGAGGGCTTCTTTGACCTCGGAAAGGTCGAGTTGTTGCCCAGTTCCACCAGAGCCCGCATCTAGAAGCGGAAGCGCATGATACCCTCTCAAACCGATGCCGATTTGCTTGGGCCCAAATGCTTTGATGACCGGAACCGGGATGAGTTTTGCCCACTCGATAGGCTCCAGTCCGTGAAGTTGGACCACATCCAAGTTCAGTAGCTGTTGCTGCTCAAGAACGTAATCCAGAGGCTGATTACGAAAAACTCCAACAATCAACGCTCGACTAGGAGACGAGATAAGGCTTGAAGACGCATGATCGAAGAAATCTGTAGCAGACTGTGTTGTAGTCTCCGATGGTTTTGACGCGTTGGGCTTCTTGGTTCGATGTACTGCTTCGGATATGGCCAGGGCAGTCTCTGTGGACACTGTACGCTTCAATCCAGGCGCGAGTATCATTCCGATTAAGTCTGCACCGGCTTCAATTGCGGCTTCGGCTGCTTCGACTGAGCGGGTTCCACAGATTTTGACCAGTGGAGAAGACTTCGATGCTGTTTTCGCAGTTGCCTTGCCGCCAAGGAGACGACCAATGAATTCGACCGTGTCCGAAGCTCTCATCAACGCTTCGCCCACAAGTACAGCACCTACACCGTTCTTGATATATGGTTCCACATCTTGTGGTCCAGTTATGCCGCTAAGAGCGCAAACAATAGTATCCTTAGACACCATACTCATCAGGCGGCTGGTTGTATCCATATCGACTTCGAAGTTTACCAGATTGCGGTTGTTTACTCCGATCACTTTGGAGCCCATACTAACTGCAATCTGCATTTCTTCGACGTTGTTGACTTCAACAAGCGGCTCCATACCTAGAGAACGAGAGTAGTCATAAAGTTTCTTCAAAAGAGGTTCTTCCAGCATCTTCACAATGAGAAGAACGGTATCGGCACCGGCCAATCTGGCTTCGAGAATTTGGTATTCATCGAATATAAACTCTTTCCGCAGAACGGCCGGCCGATTCGGCATGCCAGCTAAGCTTTGCCGCACGGCTCTGAGATCGTCAATGCTTCCCTTGAACCATTCGGGCTCTGTTAGCACTGAGATGGTGCTAGCACCTGCTTTGGCGTATTTCCTGGCTTGTTCGGGTGCGCAAGTGGACAGTGAGATGATGCCTTTCGAGGGAGACGCTCGTTTGATTTCTGCCATGAGCGCCAATTGGTAGGGCGACTGCCGCAATCTATCTGGGAATGATATTTGAGGTGGAGCTAAGTTGAGATCATACGCTGCCTGCAGATCAGCGGGCCTCTGCGAAGGGATCTTCTTCTGTTCGGCAACAGCAGCCCTGCGGTGAGTGTAAATCTTTTCCAATATAGATGTCTGTTTGTCCTTCACGGGAACAGAAGAAGAAGGGCCATTGGCATTGGCGCCAATGGCCTGTTCATGTGCATCCTTGGACAGTTTTGCATTTTCCGCCCAGGTACCTCCCTGCATGCGCAAAAAGTTCCGAAACATGACCCTGCCCTGTTCCGACAAGATGCTCTCCGGATGGAATTGCACGCCCTCAACAACGTACTCTTTATGGCGCACTCCCATGATGACTCCTATTCCGCCCTCGGGTCGCTCAATCCAGGAGGTGACTTCGAGGCACTTTGGTACGGTTTGCTGAGTACCAGCAAGAGAGTGGTATCTGGTGACGGGAATGCCCTGTGAGACATTTGCATATAGACCCTTTCCATCATGGACCAAAGGCGACGTTTTGCCATGGAGAATCTCACCAGTCACGTCGACTTTCCCACCAAAGCTGTAGATGATGCATTGCCTGATCAAGTCAATGGAAGGGTACTAAGGCCCCACCAAGGATCACTCACTCTCCCATGCAAACACCCAGTACCGGGACCTTGCCAGCGAAGTGTTGTATGGCTGCATTGCTGACGCCGGCATCGGTCTCGGGGTGGCCGGGGCCAGGACTGACCACTAGCTGCGTGGGGTTCTTCGCGATGAGGTCTTCAAGCGTGATTTCGTCGTTGCGAATGACGGTGACAATGGCACCCTCTAAAACGAGGTACTGGTAGACATTCCAGGTGAATGAGTCGTAGTTGTCAATCAGAACCACGTTGGAGGCGGTAGGGATGAGCGGCGAGGCCTCTGGATGGCGGGGTGAGTGGTCGATGACAGGCAAGACAGGCATGGCGACAAAGAGTGGAGGGCTGAAAGGCAAATCGCAGTAGGGAAACAGACGAAGGGTTTTTGTATCGCAGTCGGCGGAAAAAATTGGGTGTTGGTTGTGTGCCCGCAGCACAAATGGAGCTCCACGTCAGTTGATCAGAGACTCGGAGACGCCGCGGGGCATGTATGCCAGGAGAGCAGCGCTTGTTTGGGTGCGATGAAAGGGAGCAAGATGGGACGAAGAGAGACAGTTTGCAGCAGGTGGCAGTGACTCACCCTCATCTGAAAGGACTCAAGGGAATGTAAGTGGTGGGTTGTTGCGAGGGGCGCCGTTCGTCGGCGTTTGTGCCTGTTCCCCGCCGACGAGCCCAAAAATTGCGGACGCGATCAAATCGTCGCTCGCTCGCTTGGCCCGTGCGTTGCCCGGCGCGCTGCCGCAGAAAGCTTGAGCTTCACTGCTCGACGCGCTCCCCCAATGCGCCCGCCAGCCCCAAGCCTGCACGCCCAACCGCCCATCTTCATGGCCTCTGGCTGAACCCATTCTTCACGCGCATCGCAGCGCAGCCATGGCCCCCATCCAGAGGACCGACCTGGACCTCGCCAAATGCTTCAGCGGCGAGCAACAGCTCATGTATGTTTACTGCCTACAAATTCCATAATGACAGGTAGCTGACCGAGACAGATCGTGGGAAATAGCCTACAGCGCCCTCTGCGACCCAGATACCGCCTCCAAGAGCCAGCCCTTGCATGAATTCCTCACCGCCGAAGAGAACCTGAATATTCTCAGCACACCATGGAAGCCCTTCCCTCCACCCTCAGCGCAAGAGAAGAGCCGCTTCGAGTCGGCCACGGCCCCCATAAGTGTTGCTCCCACGCAGACTGACCACTATAACCTTGAGGAGATCAAGGAAGACAGTCTGTGGCTGTCCAACGAGGCCCAGATCTCAGAGTATGCGGCATTGCGCCTAGTGGTTCAGGAATGGCAGAGCAGGCCTACGACGCAGCTCTTAAGTGGACTGACAGAAGAGGAGGCTCTGAGTGTTCAGGAAGCCGCGGGCATCCCAAGCCTCGGCGCCTCAACTTTCGTACCAAACTCTTCTATCGCGAACCCAACCGCCCTGGGCCTGCAGTCCGGATCAAGCTTCGATTCGCCTGACCAACGCAAGCTACGCCTATTTGAGACATACTTTTCTACATGCGCTTCCATACTCAGAGTCAGTCAGCTGCTGATGGCATGGGGTGCTGCAAGACGTCTGCGTACGAGCCCGACCACTCGAGACACATATCCTGATTATCGCGTCGCCGATAACCATTTCGAGGAACTCGGCGAGACCATCGCCGCTAGTCAAAGCAGGAGGGATAACTCATCTTCGGATGCGCCCGCTCTAGACAAGTGTGTCCATGCATTCAAGGCAAGGCTGGATGCTCTAGATCGGGGTTGCACCTGGAGCTTGCCCGAATCTATAGAGGAAACTGCCTCAGTCATATGGGTGACCGGGCACACTACCCAGATGGTGCATGTGTTACATGTTGCCCTCTTCCATGCCGATCTCCATACAAATGGGTTTGTCCCATCTCCAACTGTTGACCAGTGGTTTGAGACTTTTGCCAATGTTGGTTTCTTCATCGACTTCCCTGCCGTAAGCTGAAGCACACCCACACAGTGCTTCTATTGCTAACTTCTACTAGGTAACGGAGAACCAGCAGTCTCTAACCTACTTGGTCCAAGTTCTTACTTCGTTACTTGCTTTGGCTCTTTTGAAACCTCAAAAGGTTTTTGAAGACTTGAATACTGGATTATACGAAAAATGGGCCCAGTCATGTTATATTCTGGACGGTGGCTTGATAGAGCGGATAACTGGATGTCTCGTGGCTGCAGCCGAACTGGGTCCTGGTCCTGCTATTCCTGCAGCATTTGCCTGGGCGGCTATAGTGTGGCGGCTCACCGAATACGCCCAGGCTCTCGAAGAACAGCGGGACCATCTCCTGGAAGTATCTCCTGATTCCAGAGACTCTCTCCAAGCTCCCTCCCGGCTTGAAGAAGCGGTACTTCCTCTCGCGAGGCTTGAGACTGGGGAGAAACCAATATCGATGCAATTGGCCGAACGATGCTCGGAATTGGGTATTCTTACCATAATTCAGAAGCTCTTAGATGTCGGTATGGCGGGCTTTGGAACTTCGGTAGATCAAGTATCTCGGGACCGTTTCCGCCTACTATACCTGCAACCTATACGTGGGGCTTTGAGTGGAGGAGGCCTGGCCTACAGCTCTGATCTGCTTGATGTAGCGTACTCCATCATGATAGGAGAGCGGAGCTTCCAGAACTGGACAGCCTATGACGTACCACAGCGCAGTGATCCCGTCATGGCATTCTGTCTCCACGATCAGGATGTGCTCCGGCCATTACTACTCGATGAGGCTCGGAACAGCTACCCTTCTGAGACCTTACCTCTCCTCAAATTCTCCAGCGCACGCATCCGAGGCCAAAAACTCAAAGATGGCGAAGAGTATAACGCTCACGAGTTTTTCCATATGAACACCGTCATGCAACGGCTTCCTAATCACTTTTCTGATTACCGTTTGGAACATGAAGACGAAAACGCAAACCGTGTTTCACTATCAGTAGACCTACCACAGTTTTCCAAGTCAATCACGTCCTCATTCCCCAGTCAACGGCGACTACTCGCATCTGCTTCTACTGCCACGCGAGACTTCATGGTCATTCCAGCTTCTACTGCCGGTGTCATAGTTGATGACAGAACGCATCCTTTCCTTGCTCAATGGCTCTACCCTCATTCGGCTTTGGACTATTTCATCCATCTTCTCTCAACATACATTGTGGGAAGTAACACAGTTGTCCACGCGACTCAGCAACGCGCGTCTGTTGCTGAGGCAGCAGCCATCATCGAAGTGTTTTCCGACATGATGCATGCGTCTCTTAAAACCTCAAAAGCTCGCGCAGATGGAGCTGTTTGCCCTGTGGAATTGCTAGAGGCTTTGGGCATTAGCAAGGAGCACAATCAAGACACTGTGGGGATCGTTTTAGCAATCTTCGAGGAAGAACTCATCAGATTATGTCAAGAGCCGAACAATGAAGGTTCACTGGATTTGCTAGTACAGTGCACACATTTCATCCAGGCACTCGCTCTGATTGCACCAAATAGAGTGTGGCCATGGCTAGCTAGAAGTCAGCTTTTAGAGAGTGACGGTAACTCTGGGAGCCTGGCTAGTATCTTGATTGGTACAGAAATGGTCCTTGGCCAGTACAGTTTTCTTATTGGTTGCATTGAGCTCTTTAGCACGCTGGTGGATGATGCAGTCGAGCGTTCCGTTTCCCGTAAATCATCGAGCAGAGCATTGACTCGCTTTAACGCAACAGTTGCATCTGAAAGTGGCATTTCGGACAAGATTATGAGCAGCACATTGCTCGTTTTCGGTCGCACACTCGCAAGCATATATGAGGGTTCGCTGAGCTGGAGGTACAGCCGTCCTGAAGATCAACTTCATATCAACATTGGCATCTCCCAAACATTCGCAAACATTCTTCATCTTGCGTACAGCATCGACGATTCGCCTAATCTAAACCAGAAACTGACGAAGATAATCGGTCCCGTTGCTGACTACATCACGGAGCTCTATCTGACAAAGTCAGAGAACGACCTTCCGACAAATCCCATCCTATCATCTCTACTTTCAGGAGCAGGCCTCATCAAGAGCTCTCTCTTAACAAGTTCAGCTGCGCTGCTAAAGCGCCAGACTAGATCAATACTGCAATTCTCGGATATACTTGTCAGGGTGGCAATCTTGCTTGGAAAGCCCTGGACACACCTTGAACAGCAGCTCTTTAAAGCTACACCACTCCTAGCACGTCTTTATGCCACAAGCGAGGTATGGAGGTCTCCTGTGGTGCTCTTGTTGGAAACATTGGTGCGAGGTGCCGTCCGCACCACCGAAAACGAATCACAAGCGAGCAAAACCGCAGGACAGAAGATGGAACCGAAGGAACCCCCTTCCCTACTTGGTCACCTTGGTCCGAGGACCGCTAAGAACTTTATGGTTGTCCTCTCGCAGCTCGACGAACCGTTACGAATTGTCGATAATCAGAAACATGTATGGAATCTACTCACCGCCGTAGTAACCTGCAAACAGCAATGGTTTGCCCTTTATCTGCTGACTGGAAATACGCCAAGAGACGCAATGAAGAGCAAGTCGAGGACGTCTACGGAGGAGTCAAGAAGCAAAGCTCTTCTGTCTCGAGCGCTCGATGCTCTTTCCCATTTTGATGTGGATGCACGCAACCTCCCGTGGCACCTTTATACTGCCATGCTCGAATTTGTGACCGCTGCCCAGAACAATTGGTCTTGGGCATTAGGTGATCTTCGCGAGCGGAACGATTTCATCCAGCAACTTCTTGCTTTCCTGAAGTGGATGACGAAGGAAGCCGAACCTAAAGCAGACGTAGCATTTCTTCTTCGATCACATCAGAATCGATTCGCTTCCTTGGCCGCAGAGATTCTAGCCATGTACTTGCATAACGCTCGACAGGCTGGAGACGTCAGGTCACTGAATGATATCGTACCAAGTTTATCATACTTGGAAAAGACTGCGCTCGAGTTACCCGCATACAATGCCTCGTTGCATTCAAATCTTAAGCAGAATATCGAACTTCAATTTCCTGGTGTTGCATTGACAAATCTAAAACGAACAACGCTCTACACAGCATCATACGGGCAAAGCTTCTTCTACGACACTCGTCTCGCTGCTAGACTTCTCGGATTTGATAACCGCTGGTCGGGGCCGAGGCCTGGTTTAGGTTTTGAAGGCGAGGTTGTCAAAGCCAATCTAAACCTTTCGTTGGTTGATTCACAAGTACGACTGTTGCAAAGCTGGAAGTTACTCACTTTGGAGCTGAGCCAGTCATTGTCGAAGGATGACCGCATTGTGGCCTTGTTGATAGGCGTCATACAAGCGTGCATGGACGCCAATGCTCATTCGAAACTACCAGAAGCTTTGTTCGGTCAGCTCATGGTGTCGCGTGCCGACTTGGCTTTTGCTTTATTAAAGAAGTTGGTAGAAGCAAAGGTGAAGGCTGCACAAGCACGACGGTTATTGGGTCCGATCTGGAATGCGATACACGCTTCCACGGTCGATTTCGACAATGTCTTTTCCAGTGAGCACATAGACTATTATCGTTCGCTGCTCAGAATCCTGTATCTTGCACTCCACTTCCACCTGGCAGAATCCTCCAGCGAGTCGGACATGTCATTCCGCTCTAGTTTCCGAGGGACTGTACCAGCATCAACCAACATGTCTAAAGAGCAGCCTATATCGAATCAGCTGCTTGATATCCTTTCCGAAACTGTCGCCAGAGGCTTCCGAAGCCTGGCCAACCAACTTCACGCTGATCCTCAATCCGTGTCACCTTCGGACTTCGCTCTCCTCACTGCCATCCTTCAACGCATCGTAGTCATCCCAGAGATGGCAATGTATCAAAACCAAGCCGCCCTCCTCTTCGCCAACAGCAACACCATCCGCTACGCCACCAGCCTCTTCTCTTGGTCCGACAAGCTCGCCGTTCAACACAATAACATCCCCGACCCTATCTACGGCGAACTCAGCCTCCTCTTCATCCTCTCCCTCTCGTCCCTTAGATCCCTTGCCGAGACCATGGCTGTTGAAGGCATCCTCTCCCAACTTAACAGCGCCAACCTGATGAACTACTTCCGACGCTCTGGCGGCATGGGCCCGCTCGACTCACCGCGACGTATGCACTCGATCTGGACCAGCGGCATCCTTCCGCTCTGCCTCAACCTGCTCTTCAGCGTCGGCGCGCCCATCGCTGCAGAAATCGCGTCCTTCCTCAACGCTTTTCCCGCACAGCTAGAGCGCTCGTCCAACGCGCTCAATGCGCGTTTTTCTCCCAAGATCTCGTTCGGCCTCGCATCTGAGATACATTCCCTGGCTCTCATATCCAGCATCCTGGATGCGTACCGCACGGCGGGCGTAAGAGAGGGCATTCAGCCTGGTGATGTGGTGCCCCTGCAGTGGGACAAGGATAATGTCAGAGAGGACATCGAAGGGTGGCTGGCAAGGAGGGGGGCGCTGAGGGAGCGCATCGTGGCGGATGGGAGCGAGGAAATGGAGGATAGGATTCTAGGAGAGGTGGAGGCTGCAGGGGCGTGTTTGGGGCTAGGGAAAGGAACCGGCTCGTCGTCGCCGTCGGAGTAGGGTGTTTGGAGTTGTCGAAGGAGAGTGATGGATTTGATGAGTGATAAGGATGGCACGGTAATCGGGTAGATCAGGAAAGGGTCAAGGTGTATCTGGCATTTGTGTTGGCCGTGTGGTTGCGATCTTGTTATCAAAATCGAGATTTTCTTTTCCTTAGCTTTTGAGGAGGACTTTTCAGAGTTGGCTGCCCTTCCTGTTGACGTTATCTTAATGTGCGGACCAAGTGTGAGTGACCGGTCTCAATTTTTCCAATGCTTAGATCCTGGAGCGTCATCCTTTCTTCGGCCGCGGAGAGGAACGGTGATGATGGAGTCTTGTTTCGCCCGTGAACCTGACGGAGAATAGAGGCCTTCTTGCGCGGCCGATCCAGCGGTCTGCATCCAGGACATGTCGGCAAAAAGTAGCTTGGTCCCCATCAGGCTTCTTTGTTAGGTGTGGACTACTGGAAGAAAGCTGATCAGCAAGATTTATCTCTACATGGATTTGGACCTTGAACGGATATTAACCAATCTATGGGACTAACGACGGACATGATCCCAGCTCCCTCCTACCTACTCTAATACAGCAATGGCAAACGTTTGTTGCTATGAAGTTGTATGAGATCCTACGATGTTAGTGATGTCGATATCGGCGCTTACGATATCGGAGTGCTGCTAGTCCGAGGCCGGGGTACGGTGTTGCGTGCTCATCTTCACCGTGATTGGGTGAGTCACAGCTACAAATTGCTACATCCTACAAGTGTGTTTCCACTGCTCATCTCATACCGCAGTTTAAAAGACTCAAGCCAATCCTCAGAATTGCAACATCATTTGCTGCGAAAAACCAAAAGACAGGAAAAGAAGGAAAAAAAAACAAAAAAAAAAACAGCATAATGGCAACGCCTTCACTCACGCCCGCCCAACTATCCCAATACCTCGCCCACATCCAACTTCCCCAGAAATACCATCCAGAGAACAACCCAGAGCGTGACATTGCCTTCTTGACGGCTCTGCACGTACACCAGATCTCCACCGTCCCCTACGACAACCTCACGCTGCACTACTCGCGTGACAAGAAGATCATCATCGACCCGCAGCATGTATTCCGTAAGATCGTAGTCGACGCCCGCGGGCGAGGCGGATACTGCATGGAAAACAGCATCTTCTTCAACCACGTGCTCCGCGGCCTAGGCTTCGACGCCTACACGGCCGGCGTGCGGATCCGACTGCGCGAGAACGGCGTGCCGCAGGGCGACTACATCGGCTGGGTGCACCTCGTCAACATCGTGACCCTCGCCTCGGGCGCCCGGTACATGGTCGACGTCGGCTTCGGCGGGGACGCGCCCACCGTGCCCATCCCCCTCGTCCACGACCGCCCCACCACAAACATCGCCCCCCAGCAGAACCGCCTCGTGCTGGGCCACATCCCCCAGCAGGTGTCCCGCACGCCCGAGTCGCGTCTGTGGATCTACGAGTACAGGAACGCGCCGGAGCAGCCGTGGAATGCGTTTTATGCGTTTCCCCTCGTAGAGTTCCTAGAGGCGGATTTCAACATCTTGAACTGGTATACAGGGTCGAATCCTGAGTCATTCCAGACCTTCACGCCGTTGGTGATTAAGTTTTTGAGGAGGAGGAAGGTAGGTGGGGCGGAGGAGGACGAGGTTGAGGTGCACGGGAAGAGGATGCTGGTTAATGGGGTGGTGAAGGAGAATTTAGGAGGGAAGACGTATGTGCTACAGGAGTGCAAGAGTGAGGAGGAGAGATTGGAGGCGCTTGAGAAGTGGTTCGGAATAACGTTCACACAGGAGGAGAAGGAGGGCATCAGGGGGCATGTTTCTGAGTTGAGGTGAGATAGAAGGTCAGGCTATAATGAGCGTCTGGTAGGAAAGGAAAACTGCAAGCAATCCTCTGTCAAAGAATTCTTATATAGTATAAATCATCTGCTACTTTCTACCATTGGAATTGTCCTCCAGAAAGTCCGAGTTAAGTACGCCCATTCCGTTAGGCCTCAAAGTTCCATGTCATACTCTGTTTCGTCGAGCTGCTACGCACATTTGCCACTCTTTCTAGGTGCTCGGGGGCTGCCAGAGTCATCGTCTTCCAACTTCTCATGATAATCCTCTTTGAACTTACAAAGACAGAGTTCATGACAAATGTCCGTATCACTCAATCCGACTTCGGGATCTCGTACACTAAGTAGCTCCAATGAAAGATCACCGAGAAACTCTGCAGGGAAATCCTTATGATTGTATTTCTTCTCGAAATACGCCGGGGCCGCGTACCAAGCAACAAGGGCTACCAAGATCTCTCTACCATGACAAAGGTACTCCTGAGAACTTGGGGTTCCATTGTACATGATACGAATAGACTCGAGTGACGGTATAGGGGGCTTAAATTTTTTGCGATACTCTTGGCCGAGGTAAATATGTGAATGGAAAATATCGATGATGGCGTCCACCGTTGAATTCTTCGCTTTGACATCTTGGAGCTTCTCTGCCAACACATAGAGATGACTTAATTGCGAGTAACCGTCCTCGATCATCTTAGGAAGGTTTCTCATGGTCGTAGCATTATCGAAGATAGGAAGCCTTCCAGTATAGACGAGGTTTATATAAATCTCGAATATATCTGGATCATCTTCTACGAGTCGGACAACTTTTGTTTGGCCTTCTAGCCATTTTGAGTTCATAGCTTTCTTAAAAAACTTCGATCGTTCCGTAAGAAAAGCTTCATTAACGTGGAAGACCTTTTCTTCCTTGCCGACAAGGATTTTTAGCAAAGGTCCGAAGCTTTCAAGAGAAGAAGCATTAGCAATCAATCACCAAGCTCAGGACAGAACAGCTTACTGTTTGGTTTGGCTTTTGAGAGTGAGAACGCTGCTTTCAAGTTTACGACGAATCGATTTAGACATCTTCGCTGGTTGGTCGAGCGCGCGTGCGCGCTCTACGTACGGCTTTGCGCGGTGGGATGTGTTATTGAGTGCAAAGTCGAAGTAGGGTGCGGGCGGGGGGTGACGCAATATATATCGGTGGAAGAGCAACTGAAGGGCGACTCACTCTCACCTAGCTAACAAACTCTCACTTCACCACACGCCGTCTCCTTCTCAGGGGGGGTACAATTCTATTACTCTATGGGACTTCTTCATTCTTGCGAATTGTACCTCTGTTGATATTTTATTTTCGGAAGTGCCTTTGATTGGGCTTGTATTATGTGATTGGACATGCCTGCTTGGCCTTAATATCCTCAATACAAAATCTTTCAAATAGCCAAAAGCTCAGTGTTGGAGTGTTAAAGAATTAGAATCGGAGGAGAACTAAGATGACAACTGTGTGATCTATGCCTTGTGACAAGACATAATTGCTCTATCATAGCAACACCGTACATTATCAAGGCTCACATGTGTCATATAGCGCACCGTCGTGTGCCATATTTTCAGAAATCATGAGACTATTCGTTGAGCCTTTGTACTTGACAAGAACAAGACTACAACTCAGCTACTCGATCACTGGAGGCACTGACGAATTCTAACGAACCTGACAAAAAACCCTTATCTAGCCACAGGGATCATACTCTCGCTAGCGCTGGAGACGTTAACCCTGAAGACGTAGAGATGGAAGCCATGTAGGGATATCAGGTTGGCACTACTGCTGGGTGGAGTACCATTGACTCAGTGGCCTGCAGAGCGAAGTCTGAACGCAACCAGCGCCCAATATCATGCCACGGGCCGAACTATGAGCTATGCTATTGGTCGTATGATTGCAGATTTCTTAGCCTGCTGATATAACTGTGGAAGTTTCAAAGCGTGAGTACCTCGTTGTCGGATAGGTCACACCCCTGCCGATCGATAGTTTCGTCGGGAAGATGGGGATTTGCAAGATGTGGGGGACTTACCATGTCTCTGCAGTACAATTCAACCAAGAATTCGCCCAATGATTTTCCACAAAACTAACCAGCAATGATTCAGACAGAGGCATGGTGGAGTACGGAAATGTAGACCAGCAACGTTTCGTGCATACCATCAGTAATTTCGAGACGCGCATGCATGAAACACATGTTGCCACTCCATATCCCCACGATCACCCGGTTGGAACGTATACGAAGACTACGGCGCTGGAAGTTGCCGTTTCGTCACAGCCAATGATCCAAGTCAACAGCTCGTATATAAAGCCAGGTATCTATGCCCCAGATCAAACAGCCACCTGTGGAATCTAGCCATAAGGAACCCGCGGGGAATAACTCCTGCTTAAACCACGTGGCGGTTGCGCCATCCGGCAGGGTGCTCCTTTGTCATCGACGCAGGGGTTTTTTTCGATAAATGCACTCCGAGGATCAAGATGCCAGCAGCTGCGCGAGACTTACCGTTTCTGAAGCTGTCATCCATGACCAAGGCAGATTCGAGTACTAACGGCCCAGCCCATGTGGGGCGACGACACGGCGCTTGTGCAAATAAACTTTGGGGTTAGTCCATGGCGAGCTGAATGGTCGTCGACGGCGGCTCTCCCTCACCATGCGCTACACCTCTAGCCTGCCCACAAAACGTGGTTCTGCCAATGGGTATGCAGCCACCATGCCGGCAGTGTGCAGCACCGGAGGGCACACCCGGCGAGCATGACTCAGGGCGGGTTATTCGGCAAGCTATGCTCTTTGCATACCAGGCCTTGGACGTCTCCTTACTGCTAGCCATGCCATGAATCGTCGCCAGCTCAGATCGTTGTCGGCGAACTCACTCCGTGCGGCAGATCCCATGTTGATCTGGCGCTGAGATGCTCCCGACCGAAAGGTCCCTGGTTAAAATCCTTCCCGTGTCCTCGGACGCTGGGTCGTGGACTTGACTGCCTCTTCCGCGCACCATGCTGCTTCTTTGGGTCCTGGGCCTGCTGTCTGTTGCGCTGGCACAGTCGTCGGGCATTCCGAAATGTGCTGTAAGTACCTGCTTATCTTTTCTTTCGTGTTATACACCGCCTGTAGGCTAGCGGTAGCTGGCGTGAGTTTATGCAAGCCTACTGTTTCTCTAAGTGGGATACTGTGGTGCACGACAAACTTAGAGAATGGGCTCCCTCGGAAATTTCCGTGGAGACATACTCAAGTACATCATCACCACATATCTGCCAAAACAAATACACCATAAGCATCATACGAGCCATCTCAGAACCTACGCTCTCTTGTATACCGACACTGACGCAACCAGCAACCATGTCTTCTCACTGCACTCGAAACCCGGATCTGCAGTCCCCTCGATAAACAATGCATCTGCACGAACGAGCAATTCCAAGCCAATGTCACAGGGTGTGTGCTGGCCAGCTGTACAATACCTGATGCATTAGGTGCGCTCAACACTCTCCCATGCAGCATCATCTTGAACTGACTCTTTCCCCAGCCATGAGAAACGCCAGCCTCACCAGCTGCGGCGCGCCCATCCGAGACCACGGCCACTCCTACCAAGTGCTCTCCAACACCCTCTTCAGCATCTCCGGCGGTTTCGTC
>Ga0247757_10001613_pt1 | contig 14151 bp, 28 predicted proteins | sample UWRJL126311R4_FD_180929 | JGI IMG/M metagenome (GOLD analysis project Ga0247757, IMG submission 180929) | Plant litter microbial communities from Arlington Agricultural Research Station in Wisconsin, United States - UWRJ-L126-311R-4 | ecosystem: Environmental > Terrestrial > Plant litter >... | reverse complement strand
TCGGGATGGAAATTCAACCTGGGCGGGTTCAACACCGCCACCACGCGAAGCCGGTTGAACGCCATCGCGACGGCCGAGGGGCTCAACCCGGTTGGCACGTGCCGAGGTGAGCCCTACGTGCGCGCCTTCGACCGCAAGGTTCCCGTGCCCACGGACGGCTGGTTTTTCCCATGAGCGCCCCCGTCCTGCGCGTCCTGCGCGCTATCTTGTCCGTGCGCCCCCGGTATGAGTGCATCGACTGCGGCTGTCGCGCCGATGGTGGCGTGGCTGTCATCGAGTTGGAGAACCCGGACAGCCTCGGGCTCCTGCGCGCTGCGAGCATCCCGAGCAATACCTACATGCCTATCGGCTGGGCAGGCTATGGCCTCGACAAGCATCGCTGCCCCGACTGCGCTAAGTAACACTGTCAGCCCTCACGCCGAGGGCTGACGGGGCAACTTCGCCCGGACCATCATCAAAGCAAATGAAAACCTTAGCTCTCGCCGCGATCATCGCGGCAACCGTTGCCCTCACGGGTTGCGGATCGACCCCGCAGGAACGCGAAGCGTCCGCCGCTGCCTTCGGCGCTGTCCTGGGTGGCGCAGCCGCAGCGGCCGGCGCCTACGCTGACGCACGGTACAACCGCCCGGCGCCTGTCTATGTCCAGCCTGTCTACGTGGCCCCGCGTCCGCGTTGTTGGCAATCCGCCGTCACCTACGCCTGGGTCTGCAACTGACCTCTTGACCCCGGGGGCAACCCCGCCCACAATCCGTAATCCAAAACCACTAGGACCCTCATACCATGACCGCAAACGATCCTTTCAACACGGCCGCCCCCTCTGGCCTGCCCGCCGTTGTTACCCCGAAGGACATCCCCGAGAAGATCACGCTCGCCAACTGCCAAAAGCAGATGGAACAGGCGAACGACGCCGCCCGCGAATTGCTGCGCGATGGCCTGACCATCGCCATCGAGATGGGCCACGCTGCCGGCGCTGCCCGTGAGGTGCTCGCGCCGTCCAAGGGCTTTATCGCGTGGATCGAGAAGACGTTCCCCCAAGGGACAAAACACTACATCTCCGTCCAGTGGGCGCGCAAGTGCATCAAGGCCGCTGAAGTCGATCTGTATCTCGCGGACAAGCGCCCGAAGCAGGCCGACGCGATCAAGGCCAAGTTCTGCAACATCGAGAAATTCGGCGCCCTCATGAATGACCTCGTCGCGGGCGTCGATGTCCTGTCGGACGACTATGCCAAGCTCGCGCCCATGGGGCGCCCCAAGAAGTTGACCATCGACCGCTCGACCTCTGCCAAGCTCGACCCGGAAGACGAAGACGAAGCCGGCGACGACAGCACCCCCGTGCCCCCCAAGGCCGCCGCAGCCCTGGACAAGCGCGCTGCCGACCTCGACCGCCGCGAGAAGGTGCTGGACGCCAAGGAGCGCCGGTTGCAGGAATGGGAGGACGACTTGACCCGCCGCGCCGCGCTCATGAAGTCGCAGCCGGTCGTGGACGTCACCGCCCGCGATGTTTCACGTGAAACATCGGACCCCATCGCCGACGCCAAGGCCAAGGCCATCGCCCACTCGGCCAAGCTGCAGAGCGAACGCGACGCCAAGGCCGGGAAGCTGGCGACCCGCCCGGAGTCCGTGCTGAAGCCCGAGGCCGCCCCCAAGGCGAAACCCCAGCGCGCCCGTGCCCCCGGGAAGGCCGCGCTGATGCCCGCCAGCGCTCCTACAACGGGCGATCAGGACCCGGCTGGTGCTACCCCCGCCCCGACCCCTGAAATCGCCCCAGAAACCGCCGACGCGCTCAAGGACGCAGCCCAGCGCGTAGTCGGTGCTGTGGATGCCGATGGCGAAGGGTTCGCAGTGGTCGCCAGCAAGCCCACGGGAGCCGGCGACGGCGTCGAGGTGTACTGATGCGCTGCCGCGTTGGAGACCTAGCCGTCATCCTGCGCGGGGAGGGGGCGGGCGTGTTCGTTGATGTGCTGGTCCGTGCCCCCGATGAGCCCGGCACGGGCCATCCCGCATGGATCGTGCGCCTCAAGGCCCCCGTGCGCTGCACGCTGATGCTGTACCAGCGCGGGGGCGCCCCGACCCGCATCCGCATCGTCAACGTGCCGGCTGGCGGGGAGGCATGCATCAGGGACGACAACCTGCAGCCCATTCGCCCCAGCGCGCCACCCAAGGCCACACCAGCCCCACCACGCGAAGTAGAGACCACATGACCAAACCAACGGGCAACCCGAAAGGGCGCCCACCCAAGCCGCCCGGGGAGGCATTGGTGCCTGTGTGCATCCGCCTCCCCCCAGTCGAGGCAGCGAAGCTACGCGCCCTCGGGCGCGACTGGCTGCTGCCACGCCTCCGCAAGATTCCACCCATTCAACCCCTAAAGTGACTTTCCATGACACTCAATACCCTTAACCGTACAGACACCGACCGCCTAGCGTTCATGGTTGCCCACTTGGAGCACATGCCCGCCAATCTCGCCAGCATCGATTACCGCGTTTACCTCGATACCGCGATGGACGCATGGAATGACCGCCTGGACAGCATCGCCCGCAAGGAGGTGCGCCCCAGCCTGGAGGGCGGGCGCTTCGCCGACGCGCAACACCCGAGGGGCGTGCGATGAACTGGGACCAAGCGCTCTACATGGCTGGATTCATGCTTGCTGGCGCTGTCTGGCTGGCTGTCTGCGACACCATCGCGGACTGGTGGAGGACCCTATGACTGACGACGAATACGAGACGGTTGCCAAGCTGGCAACCGTTGCACAGAAGCGCATCGATGACATGCTGCGCGAGTTGACCCAAGGGCTGACCCTGGAACAGGCTGACTACCTGCGGGTGAAGCTGGCAGCAAACATGATGCTCCGAGGATGACCAACAAGATGACCAACAAGATGACACGGCTCAAGTTCCTCGAACTGGCCCTCGAAGGCGCCCGCATGCGCCGGGGCACGGCCCAGAACCTGAGCGAGACGGAATGGCGGGAGCTTGACTACGATGTCCACTACGTCAAGGCCAAGCTCGAAGCCGAGGAAATGAGGCTTGAACTCAAGGCCAAGAAACAGGCCATCGAGAACATGGACTCCGCACAGATGCGGGAAGCGCTGAAGGGGGCCATGCGATGAGCGACCCAGACAACCGCCCGTTCTACGAACAGGTTGACTCGATCCGCAACTTACTCAAGGCAGGGGGCTCGCGCAAGCTCGCCATGCAGGAACTGATGCGGCTGTCGCTGGCGATGCGCCGTGACCGCTCCCCCGGCCCGCAGGAAATGGCGAGTGGGGCTGAGTCGCCGATCAAATGCTTGGAAAGCTGGCACCAAGGGTTTCTCGCATCCTCAAGGGCGCAGGTTGAGATTGACGCTGAACAGCCGATGGTGGGCAGCGCCCGTGAAGCCCTGGACGCCAATGCCATCGAGAAGCACCGCAGAGAGCGTGCCCGCGCCTTCGCGCAGTGGGAACTGGCGACCAAGCCTTATGAGGGGTGGGGACGATGACCACGCGCTCAACGATGACCCTGCGCGGGGACCGCAACCAATGCCCGGGTTGCGGGGCGCTGTTCAATAGCACGCACGCATTCGAGATGCATCGCACGGGACCCCACGAGGACAACGGCCGGCGTTGCCTGACACCCAACGAGATGCACGCCAAGGGCATGCGGACCATCGCGGGCGGTTGGTGGGTCTCGAAGCTGCGGGAGATGGGGGACGCGCCATGACGCTCGGGTGGGCAATCCTGGCGATCCTTGTCGTGTGCATCGTCGCCTGTCTGGTAATTGGCTTCAATGCCATCGCCGAGCTTTTAGGTGTTATGCTCGACGCCTGCGATTCTGATTGACCACTGAGGAATCGCAGGTTTTGTTCGTTTCTATTTCCTCCCTTTAACCCCCGCTTGCGGGGGTTTCTTTTTTGGGTCCCAGCTTGAGAGGTCCCCGGCTGCGCAACGCTGCCAGCTTGGTCTGGATGGTCTCGTCGTGCAACTGCAGCTTGGCGATCCTCTCGGGTCCCGCGAACTTCTGGAAGAACTCGTTGCGGATGCGGTAGTTAGCGGCCTCGTCTTCGGGTCGGCCCGGCTGCTTGGCTTTCTTGTCGTTGTCCACCTCGATGAACCCGTAGTCCAGAAGGGCACGAATCCAAGCCGTCTGCTTTGCCTTGATTGCAGGAGTCATCCCGTTACGCGCTCGCACGGATGAAGGACCGCTGTTCGTGAGCATGTTGCGGGTGTAGTGCCTGTTCTCGCCGGGGCTCTGGGCTTCGAGGGTGACCTTGCGAGCAACCCAGTTCTTGAGTTCCATGTCGAACTCTGCAGCGCCCTCCGCGATGCCGTAGAAGTATTCCTGGGTCTTGTAGAGGAACCCTTCGACAAAGTCGATGGCCTTCTCCAGATTTTCGTAGGTGATGGAAACTGACTTTCCCTGTCGGGCAACGCCGTCCCCACCGCTGCCCACCTTGTCTTCGTCCTCCCGCGTCTTGGGGATGTCGAAGGGCTCGAAGTTCATCATGCTGCCCTCGACGAAGTCGCACGCCTGCAGCGCCACGGCCATGCTCATGATCCGCATGTCGTACTTCTTGCACCAGTTCACCAGCCCCTGCGATTCCTTGGAGGCGTCAAGCTCGGCGTTGCTTTCCTCCTTCTGGTCGATGAAGTCCGACCAGACATCGGCGGCCTCGGGCTCCAGCACGAAGCGCACATCCCGCAGCGCCCGCAGGCGGAACAGGGTGTCGCCCATGACCTTGTCCGCGCCGGGAATCAGGAGCTTGGCGTCACGCTTGATTGGCTGGGACACGAGGCCGATGGTCATCCGGCCAAACATCCCCTTCTGGATCAGGTTGGGGAAGTCGTCCCAGTTGGTGATGTTGTCGTAGACGGTCGCCATGATGAGCGTGCCGAGCATCTTGGGGATGGTGTACGACTTGCGCTCATCCACGAGACGCTTGTAGTAGGCAACGCCGTCATACATATTGCAGACGGCATCGCTGACCAACGAGACACCGTCCTTGTTGTGGTGTGCCCCCGCGCCCGTGAAGAAACTCATGGCTTCGTCGTTCGCAAGGATGAGCCGCTCGCCCTTGTTGTCGAACATCTGGCGCAGGACCCCCTCGACGCTGCCGTTCTGCAGCAAAAGCATCGGGGGCTGCTGCCCCCGTTTCTTGACCCCTGGTGCAGCGTTGAGCAACGCCTGCTGCCACTTGGTCTGGTGCTTGGTCAAGTCCTTGAACATCCCGGACTTGTTGGCCCCGGACTTGCCCAAGGTGAGGGAGTGGTCGTTGGGGTTGCGCCAGTTCTCTTTCTTGTTGGGCCGCGTCTGCATCTCGATGGTGCCGTGCAGGACACCGCAGATGACGGAGATGAAAGCGCAGGCGTAGGCTGCTGGGTCACCGCCATACTCCGCGATGTTGTCCTGCAAGTAGTCCTCGTAGAACTTGGGGAGCGTGCCCATGCGATAGGTCGGGGCGTAGCCATAGGTATTCCACGGGTCGATGACCCCGAGGGAATCGTCGTCTGCTTTCGGTGCCTGTTCGATTCGACCCTCTCGCTTGATGCGCTCGCCGTTGACCTTGCGCCAGTTGCCTTTGATGACGTTGTTCATGCGAATTTCCCTGACAGGCATGGGGTTGACGGATGTGTCATACTTGCCTCACTTTGATGATGATTCCTTAGACGGAAATCCCCCGCAGCGTTCACGCGCTGCGGGGGTCTTTTTTGGGGGGAGCCCATTGTCCCCCTTCACGCCATGAACGTGGCGACGCTCTGGGAAATCCACGAGTCGTACTCGGCTACCATCCTCCCCTGGCAGTGATGGTGCAGGCACACGAAGCTCCCGCGCCCGTCATTCTTCTCGCTCGGGGGCCAGTACGTGGTGCTGGTCTCCGTGCTGGGCGTCGTGTGTTCGTGGCCCCACGGGCAGCGCACGTTGAAACCGCCGTCGAGCCGTGGCATGTAGGTCGCCGCGACGATGGCGGCTGTCTGCGCTGTCTTGCGCTCGACCTCCCGACCGTTCCACGTAGAGAACTTCGGGCGATGACTGCCTGGGTCATAGGGGAACGCTTGCATCAACTCGAAGGTGCTGTAGCGCGGGCCACCGGCTTCGATCAGCGCCACCTCCGTGGGGTTCTTCAGGTCCTTGGTATGGAGGAACCCCGGCACCCGCAGCACCCGTGACAGATCGATGATCGACCTGTCGCTTCCCAGTGCCTGGGCAATGCCCCGCTGGATACCCTCGAACATCTCCAGCGGGCAATCGTCAACACACCAGTACATGTGGAACTTGCGCGGGCTGGTCTCGACCACCATGGTGGGCTCGATAGGCAACTCGGGCACGTTGTTGTTCGGATCGTCCCAGTCTGCAAACACAGCGCGAACCCGGGTAACATCCTGCGCTCGGCGCTTGGGGTAACCGTCCACGTAGACCGGGGTGTCGATGGCGTTGACTGCAACGAAGATGCTGTAGCCCTGTTCGTTGCGCTGTACCAGTTTGGGCAACATGGCCCCGGGGGTCCCGTACTGCTGGAGTTGCCTGCTGTCGGGATGGAGGCCGGTCCAGAGGAACTCGTGGTTCTCGACGTTAGGCTCCAAGGTTGTAAGAAACTCGATCGTATGATCGCTGTTCATATAAAGGTTTCTCCTGTAAGTTAGGGGGCGCTATTGTAGCCCCGGGCATCAAAAAATAGTTGCCCACACCCGCAATGCCTGTGGCATACTGCGTTCTCTTGTTCATTGTTCATTGTCTATTTAGGAAACATCATGGCTACTGCCAAAACTGCACCCAAGCCCAAGCTGTCGTTGACCGAGGTGGCAAACCTCATCACCGAGCACAACAAGCTCAACGTCGAGCGCCTAGCGGCCGACCAGACAAGCGCCAAGCTCAAGGTCAAGCAGGACGCGATCATTGACCAACTGGTCGCCGCCAAGGTCGAGTCGGGCACCTTCGGCCCCTACAGCGTCGAGAAGAAATCCAAGCAGGTGCCGCGCTGCACCGACTGGGAGGGCTTCTACAAGTACCTCCAGCAAACCGGCAACTTCGACATGCTCCACAAGCGTTTGACCGAGACCGCCATCATGGCGCGTCTAGACAACGACGAGTACGTTCCGGGCATCAGCACCGACGAGAAGGTTTCGTACAAGTTCAGCCTCACTTGAGAAAGTCACATTCCATGTCGAACTCAGCATTCCCGTGGACGCGCAAGGACGAAGCCCAACTGCGCAACCTGCTTGAACTCAAGCGGTTAAACAAGGGAGGCCCAAGGGGCATGACGGTCGCTGACCTGCGCGATCACCTCAAGGACCTTCCCGGCGAGTACACAGTTACCTACAACGACATCAACGGTGGGGACGACGCGATCCTTGCCGACAGTATCCACGTGGACGCCGCTGAAGAAACTATCAAAATCATCTAGGAGCCCAAAATGGCAACCCGCAAGACAACCAAGTCCGCCAGCGACCTCACGAAGATCGCTCCCCTTCCCCACGATCAGGAGAACAAAGTGCCCACACGCAAGCCGCCTACTGTCGATGACGTTGTCGAGAAGACCACGAAGGGCGTGAAGCCCAAGGAGACACCGAAGGAGGAACCGAAGAAGCCCGGGACCGCCGTGATGTCGTACAAGGACCGGATGGCAGCGCTGGTTGCCCAGACGAAGAAGGCCGAAGCCCCGCAGGGCGGGTTCCTGTCCACCAAGGGCGGCCGGCTGTCCATCGGCGGGGTGAACCTGCCGGGCGACATGATCCGCGCCATCATCATCGATTACCGCAAGGACAACCAGTTCTACGACACGGCGTATGACCCCAAGGGCCAAGCCGCCCCCGTGTGCCACGCTGTCCGCCAGCCCTGGGAGATCATGACCCCGTGGCGGATGCCCCGTGAGGGCGAAGACACCGAGGGCCTCATCTGGGATGAGCCCACGGGCATGGTGGCCGACTGCGACGATCCGCAGGTCGATGCGGGCATGGGCTGCGACACGTGCCAGATGATGGAGTTCGGCAGCGCCAAGTTCATCAAGGGCAAGCAGGGCAAGCTCAAGGGCAAGGCATGCCGCGAGAGCCGGCGCCTGCACGTGATGGCTGCGGACCAATGCACCACGCCCGACGATGTGGCCCGCGCCCCGTACATGACCATGATTCCCCCTCCGACATCCCTGGCGAATTTCCAGCGTGTCGCCAACGAGGCCGGCGAAGTGCTGGGCGTGCCCATCTTCGGTGTCGTGGTGGACATCGAGGTCAAGCCCCACGATGACTACCTGTTCATGGTCCACTACAAGATCGTGGAGGCCATCAAGGACGAAGGGATCATGAACGCGCTGCTCTCGCGTCACGAACAGATTCGCGAGAAGACCATCGTGATGCCCAAGGCAGACAGCGACGACGACACCAAGGCCAGTCGCGGGTCTGGCAAGTTCTAGAGGCTGGGACTGATTTCCCCCAGCCTTTCGGGCAGGGTTTGGCGGAACGTGCCCCTGCGATCAACAAGCAAAACCGCCGTCTCAGCACCGATGACGTAAAACTGCGTGCCGTGGACCCCGGGGGTTTTGGGTAGCGCCCGCGCTGCCGCCCCCGGGGAATACGTTTCCCAATAAGACAACCCAAGGAATCATCATGAACAAGGATCGCCGCAAGGCGTTGCAAGAGGCCGTGTCCAAGCTGGACGAGGCCCGTGCTGCCCTCTTTGAAGCCAAGGGCCTCATCGAGACAGCCAAGGACGAAGAACAGGACTACTTCGACAACATGCCCGAAGCCTTCCAACAGGGCGACAAGGGGCAGGCCGCAGAGGCCGCCATCGCAGAACTGGACAACGCCATCGAGAGCATCGATGCAGCCGTAGACAACACCGAAAACGCACAAGGATAAATCATGGACGAAATTCAAAAGCTGGCCGAGGTCATCGGCAAGATGCTCGGCGCCGACACGGCCGAAATCATTCGTATCCCCGAGGGGCAAACCATCGAGGATGTCATCAAGGCTCGCGGGCTGGTCAAGGACCCCGAGGGTGAGGTCTGCGAGAGTTGCGGCGTGACACACGCCTACGTCAAGGCCGAGGACTTGGAGAAGCCCAAGGGCAAGGAGGACCAACAGGTCCGCGCCGTTGCCTCGTTGAACAAGCGCATCGCGCAGGTGCAGGAGGGGATATTCAAGCTCATCAAACTGCGCGACAGCATCGCCACCCCTGTGGCCGAGCGCGAGGACCTCCAGACGCTGGACGAGATGGTCCTGGCGATGGAACTGAAGAAGATCGGGGTGCTGTGATGGACAAGCCCCTCGTTATCTATCACGGCAACTGCGCCGATGGGTTCACCGCAGCGTGGCTCATGAACATGTGGGTCTTCGAGTCCTTGGGCAACGCACACATGCCCGATGACTGGGTCGTGGACCACCACGGCGCTGTCTACGGCGAGACCCCGCCCGACTGCACGGGGCGCGAGGTCTACATCCTCGACTTCAGCTACTCGGCCGAGGACATGGACAAAATCTCGGAGCAAGCCAAGATGGTCGTTAACATCGACCACCACGAGACAGCGATCCGCCGTCTGGCTGGGCATGACTGGCCCAACGTGGTCAAGGTGTTCGACATCTCCCGCAGCGGCGCCTACCTGACCAGCCTCTATTGCTGGCCCGAGATGGAGCCCAGCGACATGGTCCAGATGGTGGACGACAGGGACCGCTGGCAGTTCCACAAGCCGGACACGCGCAACTTCAGCGCCGGCCTGTTCTCCAAGCTCTACACCATCGCCGACTGGAACGATGCCGCCGTGGACACCGAGGGCGTCATCATTCAGGGCGAGGCCATCGAGCGCAAGCACCACAAGGACATCGATGAGTTGTTGTTGATCTGTACCCGCCTGGAGAAGATCGGGCTCAACTGGGTGCCGGTGGCGAACCTGCCGTACACCATGGCCTCCGACGCCTGCGAGAAGCTGTTGAAGCAATACCCGGACGCCCCGTTCGCTGCAACGTGGTATCTGCGCGCTGACGGCAAGAAGGTCTACAGCCTGCGCAGTCGCCCGAGTGGGCACAACGTCGCCAAGGTGGCGGAAGGCTTCGGGGGCGGGGGCCACGCAGGCGCTGCGGGCTTCGCGGTCGAATCATGATGGGCGCACAGTGCCTTATCACGGGTGTCATTCTCATCGAGGATGATGTTACCTACGCGGGCGACCTGTTCGAGATGGGGGGCATGTATATCGTCAACTGCAACGAGGCGAGCGGTGGCGCCCGCATGGTCGTCGCAGGGGACAAGACGATTACCCCCACGGGCGATTACTGGACCCGGAAGGGTGTCTACGTCATCCCCGTCGAGGACGCACGGCTGTCCATTGCCGCGCTGGAATACATAGGCAAATGATCGACCCAGTCATCATCGATTTTGAAACTGAACCGTCGATTGATGGCTCGGGTCTCAAGCCCCGCCCTGTCGGGGTGTCCATCTGGGTTCCCGGGATGGACAACATCTACATCGGCTGGGGCCACCCCGGCTCCAACCCCCACACCTACGAGGACGGCCGGAGAGCGCTGGGTGCCTACTGGGACAAGAAAGTCGCTTTCCATCATTGCAAGTTCGACATCGGCGTTGCCGTCGAGCACATGGACCTCCCCTGGCCCGAGGACTACGAGGACACCCTGTTCTCGTCGTACCTCGTGGACCCGCTGGCCCGGTCGCTGGGCCTGAAGCAACTGGCAGCACGCCTGCTGGGCATGGACCCCGAGGAACGCGACGCTGTGTTCCTATGGCTCAAGCAGAACTTCAAGGGGCCGTTCCTCGATGACCACAAGGAGATCACCGTCAACAACGCGGGGGCCTACATAGGCTATGCCCCCTACGAGGTTGTCGCCCCCTACGCCATGGGGGACACGGCCCGTACCCGAGGCTTGCACAACCTGCTGCGCCCCAAGGTCGAGAAGATGGGCATGGAGGCGGCCTACCAGCGCGAACTCAAGATTGCCCGAATAGGCTATGAGATGGAGCGCGTGGGCGTGCGGGTCAACCGGCCGGCGCTGCTGAAGGACTACGAGAAGTACGAGAAGATCAAGGCCGAGCAAACCAAGATCATCCAGTCCTACCTGGGCGACATCGATGTGAGCAAGCCGGTCCAGCTTGCGGCAGCGCTGGTGCGCGAGGGCTACGCTGACAGGTTGCCCCGCACGCCAACGGGCAAGCTGTCTACGTCCAAGGAGGCTATCGAGGCCAACGTGAGCGAGCCCAAGCTGGCGAAGGCCATCCGCTACCGTGGCGTGCTGAAGACGCTGACCGGCACGTTCTTCAAGGGGTGGATCAAATTCAGCGCCCGTGACGGCCACGTGCATCCCTCGTGGAACCAAGTGAAGTCGCCGGACGGGGGTGCCCGCACGGGCCGCTTCAGTTGCAGCGAGCCCAACTTGACCAACGTGGCAACGGAGTTCGAGACCGAATACGACGAAAAGAACGATCACCATCCCGTGCTGGAGGGCTGCGATGTCCCGTTCATGCGCGAGTACATCCTGCCGGACGAAGGACAGATCATTGTCCCCTCGGACTTCAACGGGCAGGAGATGCGGATCATGGCGCACTACGCCGAGGGGCGGGCGCTGGAGATTTACAACGAGGACCCCACGGCCGACTTCCACGCCGTTGCCTCTGCGCTCATCAAGAAATACGTGGGCCTCACGGTGCCCCGCAAGATGTGCAAGATCGTGGGCTTCTCCCTCATCTACGGCTCGGGCATCGACACCCTGGCGAGGCAACTCACGGTCGCCGGGTTCCCCACCACCAGCGAGCAAGCCAAGCGGATCAAGAATGCCTACTTCAAGGCCATCCCCGGACTGCAGGAGTTCATCTGGCTGTTCCGTGACCGGCAGAGCGTCAAGACATGGGGTGGGCGCATACTGCCTGCCGAGTCACCGCGCATCATCGACGGCGAGTGGCGTACGTTCTACTACAAGCTGTGCAACTACCTGATTCAAGGCAGCGCTGCCGACCAGTCGAAGGAGGCCATGATCCGCTACAACGAGACCAAGTCCAAGGGCCGTCTCCTGATGATGGTGCATGACGAATTGGTCATCAGTGTCCCGCAGCGCAACGCCAAACGGGAGATTCCTCTGCTAACATCTGCGATGGAACAGATGCCCGGCTGGGATGTTCCCTTCCGCGCCGAGGTCGAGAGTGGTCTCGACTGGCATAACCTCAAACCCTGGATCATCTAAATGGACAACGAACAAGACATCGACCGACCGAGCGACGAAGCCATCGCCAAGTTCATGGAGGCCATCGAGCCCATCATGGACTCCCACGTGAAAGAGGGTGGCATCACCCTGCTCATCGTCGTGGATCACCAAGGGTTCCAAATCCGCAGCAACCTCAACCGCGACGGTCAGGCCCAACTGCTCATCGACACCCTCAAGGCCGTGGTCGAAGGAGAAGGCGATGCCGAAGCTACCTGACCCGCCCAAGATGCCGCTGGAGATGATTGCCCAGCGCATCGCCCGCGACCTGCTAGTGGTCTTTGCAGGCAACGGCTACAAGGGCGTGGCCTTCAGCCTCATCGTGACCGACCCGGCCACCGATGAGACCACCATCGCCGGCAACCTCAAGGTCCCCGGGATCAAGGAACAGATCAGCATCGTGCTCGGCAAGATCGTCGAGCAAGAGAAGGAGCGCTTCCGTGAGCAACTTGGGCTACCGGCCAACGATGATTCTCAGGACCCGCAACCTCCCCAACAACGGCCCGGGAGTGATTGAACAGGTCTGGACCAACGACAACCAGACAGCGTGGGAGTGGCGGCGCGTGCCGCTGGTGCCCACGGATGCACCTATCAAGGGCGAAGGTCCCCCGCCCATCTCCGGGGACCAACAACAGGAATCATCATGAGTAAACTCGAAGAATTCAACTTCATCGTCATCGGCGACTGCTCATCGAGCATGGGCGAGCCCGTGAGCAAGGCCAACCCGACCAGCCGCTGGGACGCCATGCAGGAATCGTTGCGCGGCCTCGTGCGCGATGTGTCCAAGCTGGACAGCGACGGCATCGAGTTCGTGGAACTGGGCGGGCAAGGCCGACACTACGCGGGTGTCACGGCAGACAACGTGGTCCAGATGCTGGCAACGCTGAGCCCCCGGGGCTCGACGCCGTTGCACGTTGCCCTGGCGACGGCGCTGATGCTGGCAAAGAAGTCCAACAAGCGCGCCATGATCGTGGTCTACACCGATGGTGTGCCGGACGACGAGAAGGCGGTCGAGAAGTTGATCCGCGACCAAGCCAACTCTCAGGCAGCGGACGACGAATGCACGATCCTGTTCGTGCAGGTGGGCGACGATGCCCGCGCTACCAAGTATCTGCGCGACCTCGATGACAACCTCAAGGGCGCCAAGTTCGACATCGTGGATGCGAAGACCATCGAAGAAGCCGACAAGTTCCCCAGCACGGCAGCGTTGATCGAAGCCGCCATCGAAGACTGATTTTCGGGTGACTGAGTGGGCCACTAGGGTAGGCAGGGTATCAATGAACCTGTGTCACGTTGACCTCACAAGCCGAGGTAGTGTCTAGTTGCCCAACAGCTACGGATGTGGCGGTTCGATTCCGCAGCGCGCCCACCCAGTCACCCACCTCTTAGGAGACACCATGCCAATCACCATCGACCAGATCAAAGAGGACATCCAGAAGCTGTTCGGCGACACCAGCCGCCCAGTCTCCGAGACCCGCAGCGACTTGGAAGAGATCGCTGCGCACTGCGAGATGCTCGCTGAAACGTTGCCTGACGAGGACTAAATCATGATCGACCTCATCCTGTTCATTGCCTACTTCGCTGTCTTCTACTGCGGCCTCATCGTGGGCGGCACGTATGGCGGCGTCAAGGGCGTCATCAACGAGTGCAAGCGCAAGGTCCGGGAGTGGACCGCGTGACCCAATCAGACAGCGATGGTCTGCCCACCATGGGCGAACAAGCAGAAAGTGAACTTTCCATGACAGACAACACACCCACAGCCCCAGATGGTCGCCCGGTAGGCAACGGCGCCGATGATGCCGTTGTGATTAACCCGCACGTGCTGCGCATGAAGATCGAGCAACGCGAACTGGACCAGAAAGGGCAGGCGCTGGTGGCATTCATCCGCGAGAACCCTATCTTCACCACGTTGCCCCCACGGGATCAGGCGCTGATGAAGTACCAAGCCGAGATGATGGGCCAATACTTCGCGGTGCTCAACGAGC
>Ga0247757_10001612_pt1 | contig 14151 bp, 13 predicted proteins | sample UWRJL126311R4_FD_180929 | JGI IMG/M metagenome (GOLD analysis project Ga0247757, IMG submission 180929) | Plant litter microbial communities from Arlington Agricultural Research Station in Wisconsin, United States - UWRJ-L126-311R-4 | ecosystem: Environmental > Terrestrial > Plant litter >... | reverse complement strand
CAGTGCTAGAGTACAGTTGCAGCGGGCGATGACGGTACGCAGAGGGGCGCGTGGAGGGCCGCGTGCAGGTGCGATGGAGGCGAGGTTGCGAGAAACAAAGACAGGCAGCGGTGGCGGTTATGTAGATGCTGCTGCTGGGGCCTGGGAACGGCGGATGAGTCAGCAGGTGTGACGTCCGCCCTGTCGCCCTGTCCGCTCTGGTTGCCTATGCCGGCGAGAGACGCGGGCAAGCGCGGGCGTTAGTTGTTTCGCGCCGTCGTGATTGTGGTCGTGGCCGCTAAGCCTGGCCATTCACTGCACTTCAACGTCAACCACCACCCACTTCACCGCACAGCTTCACCCCCTTGCCCCCCCGCCCCCGCCATGCGCCGCTGAGCCCACCCACTGGCTTCCTCATGGGCGCATCCGACTCCAAACTCAGCTTCAAGCAGGGCATCTTCCGCCTGTCGGAGCCCAAGCAGATCCCCGCCGACGACGCCTACTGGACTGGCGTGAGTCCCCAAGCCAGGCTCTGCACTCGCTCCCGTGCAAGCTACTGACGCCCTGCTAGTTCTGGGAGCTACCCGAGTCGGCTGAGGATGTCTTCTCGCTCTTTTCCCCTGCCGACATCCGCCGTACACGCGACCACAACCTCGCCAACCTCGAAACCCTCGTGCTAGCCGTGACCTCGCGCCTCTGCGTGCTGCGCAGCCATGCCTCCTTCCCTGATCCCGAAGCCGCTCCGGAGCGTCATGCTTTGAACTGCATACGCGTGCTCACTCGCATCCTCCCCTTCATCTACGAAGCAGACCATTTGGAGACATGGGAGGACCAGTTCTTCTGGGGTGCCCGTCGGAGGCGCAGCCGGCGCGCGCGCACCGAAGTGCTGTTCGACGAGGCCGACCCAGTGCAGGTGCCTACCGACACAGAGCCTGAATATGAGAAGGCAAAGCCACTGGCTGAGGAGATCATCGACACTCTCATCGATTTGCTCTTCTTTTCCGATTTCACTCTGCCCAAGGTGCCTGCTGGGAAAAGCAAGGTAACATATGCCATCTGGCAGAGTGGTGTTGGATGCAACACACCTGTTGCCTCTACCAAAGAATTTGAGAGCAACCGGGCTGAGATCTTGCGGCTGTTGCTCACCCTGTCGAGCAAGTCCATGTATATGTCTGCTAGTAGGTGCTCGTCTTGTATACCGTGGTGCAAAATTAAACAAGCTCAGATATACTGCCGGTGAAGGGCGTCAAGGCGGTAACATATATGGCGACCTGTCCAGACAAGCAGGTCGTACTTTCAGTTTTGTGCTCCCTTCTAAATACCGTAGGTGCACCCCCCTAATCCCTGGCAAGGTCCATATCTTAAACGACAACGCAGACCCTGAAATACAATCCAGCCTCTTGGCGTGTACCTTACGACCATGTTGTCTTCAAGGACCACAAGCAGATTCTAGTCACATATTGTTTACAATTGCTACTTGTTCTCATCTTGTATCCTATTCCCGAGCCCGGTACAGGAACGCCACCTAGAAACTCCTTCCGCTATTTTCTTGGTCGCTTGCACCGCCCACAGGATTTCCAGTTTTTGGTTGATGGCATGACGAGGATCTTGAACCAACCTGTATGCTTAAGTGTATAATGTTTGGTTGCTACTGCTAATCGACAACAGCTCCAAGCTAACACCACCTATCTTCCGGGGAGTCATAAGTCATTGCCGTGGGCACCCGAGATGATCATGCTATTTTGGGAGGCACTTCAATGCAACAAGCGATTTAGGTCTTTCATCATTGACACTGATCGAGCCCATGATTTTGTTGTACTTGTTTTATACTACGCCATTGATCAACGCAATGATCCTACTAAGCAAGGATTGGTGAGGATGTGCATCTTCGTTCTCCAGACATTGAGCGTAGAAGCGCATTTTGGTAAGAGTTTGAATAAAACCTTTGAAGGACAAGAGTCGCTGCCCGCTAGCATCCGGATAGCAAACTTCCATGGCACTTATGCTGACTATCTTATTACGGCAAGTGCGTTACTCTTTGATATAATTGGCGCTAACCTGACACAGTCCGTCTATACACTTCTTACAACCAGCAAAGGAAAGCTAGATGCCATCTACCCCGCCTTACTTGCCATCGTCCAGAACATAGCGCCCTATGTGCAAAACCTTGGACGTGCACCGAGCTCAAAGCTCCTCCAGTTGTTCGCATCCATGTCGTCGCCAAGTTTTCTCTTGGCAAACGAAAATAATCACACCTTGTTACAATCACTCCTCGAGGCTGTAAATGCCATCATAGAGCATCAGTATCAACGTAAGCATAATTGTCTGTTCAATAGCGTAGCTGACCTCAACTAAAGATAACCCGAATTTGGTCTATGCCATAATCAGATCAAAGAAGCGGTTCCAGGCGTTGCGCAATTTTACCTTGGAGAGTGGCCAAGAGGAGATAGAACGCCAGAATCAACTGCGAAAAGAGAATAGCGGCGAGGCCCCACGGGCAGACTCAATCGATAGCATACGAAGTTCAACCTTGCCCCGCACACCCACCTTGAGCAACGTACCAGAGGAAAATAGTGCGTTTGCCATTGGTGACGATGAAGATTCTGATATGGAGGATCAGCAACCAGCAGTACCTCCTCGATCGCCTTTACATTCCCCGTCAGGTGCTTCTAGAAGCGCATCCGTCGCGTCCTCAGTAGATGATTCCGTGCCGCTGCAATTGCGAGGGATGTCGGAAAAAGCCCGTGGAAAGATGCCTGTCGGACAGCCAGCATTCTCAAGGCAGAACAGTACAACCAGCCTCAGTAGTATTGCGACTCCCACAATGGGCTCGGCGGAGTTCTTTACACCATCAGGTGCCTGGGTTAGTACTATACTGTTTCTAACGCCTGATCCTATGCTTATTGTGCCGTAGATTGATAGCTGGCTCCCAGAGCTACCGCTCCATACTATCCTTATGCTAATATCAGAACTGGAACCAAAAATACCCAATGGAGGAAGCCCCAGCACCGATACGGCGGCAGCACTCAAAACTATCCGTGAGAGTGAGGTACGTGGGATTGAGCCGTCGCCAATCAAAAACTACTCGTTTGAATGGTCACCCCTATCTATGGGGTGGTACGAGTCACTCCTTTGGGGATTCGTTTTTGCGGGAGAGATGCTGGTCTCCAAAGGTACGGCAGGTGTTTGGAACAACACTAGCATACGGCTGTTCAAGGTCCAAGAAGCCGCTGTTCAAGCGCCTTCCCTACTAGCTCCACGTGGTGCAGTTGATGCAGTCGGGAGCACGATAGTGCAAAGGATTGGAAGCCTTAATTTGAGGGGGCCAACCACTCAAACTACCCAAGGCGCATCGACGAGTAGCGGCAATTCCGGGAACCCGCCGCCCACGGTTCGAGACGTTTAGGGGCGGTGTTGTGAGTCCAGTACCCCCAGTAGACCGGTTATTCCGTCGGCGTCGCCACATTTCCAATTGCCCTCTCGCGACTCCCAGCAAATCAGGATTGAACGTACCTGATTGGGCTATTTCTTGTTTCAGGTCTGGTTTTTGGGAGCTGTTTGCCGATCGGGTGGCTCAGCACACCGCCACAACTGTGGCGAGCAACATCGGTTACAGGAGAGATGAAAGGTCCAGCGCTAGCAGTTGTGCCGTAGCCAACGAGAACTCAGAGTCCAGCTGGCGGTGCATCTAGAACTCGGCAACATGCTATTAAACGCGCAATCTCCAAGACTCGATCTCCGAACGTGAAGTCATATAGGTTATCTAAGAGGGATTCTGTCATGCTAGGCATAGTCGGATACAGAAGCCCTATGACTATGGCTTTGCCTCCGGAACAAGCTGTCTAGTTCAAATTTACGTATATGATCACATATTCTTGACCTGAATCTGTTCTTTGTTATGAACTGTCCACACAATGGAGGATGCGACTGCTGAGGCCATTACGCCTTATTCCATGCATGTACGGCGCCTTGCTATCCATCAAGCATGAAATGGTGTTGACCGTATGTTCTTAGGTGTCGTCAAAGTACCTTGATCTCACCCAGAAGAAGCTAGAACTGACCCGTTTACCTCGTGAGCTTGAGCTTCCAGAACATCAAAGATGGGCACAGGGAACCCCCAAAACAGTATTGGAGCCCTTGCTGGACTACTGGTACGTGATTCTTCTCAGGCTCTTGTAGTATGTGTGCATGAAATGGTTTTCTCAGGTCTAGTAGACAAGAGCATAGCCGTAGTAAAAGTTTCCCTGTACTGCTCCTCTGACCTCTGACCTGGAAACCCTCCTCAAGCTCTTTGGTCAATTATGTTCTTTGGAACTTTCCACGAATTTAGTATGAAAAACCAGCTGGCAATGGGGCCTCTATCCGCGACAAAAACATGCTACCCAGGGTCCTTATAACACGTCACTTATACCCTATACTAAAGCATCTATAGGCTTGAGCACTACGACTGGCGAGCGCAGGAAGCCCACTTCAACTCGACACTTCCACAATACCGTACAACCATCAACTTACCATCATCGCACGCGTCTAAGTCATCGCAGTCGCTGCGCATTCACTTCGTCCATAAGTGTTCGTCACACAGCAACGCCATTCCTTTGCTGTTCTGCCATTCTCGTCCGTCATCGTTCATTGAAGTTAGCAAGATCATCGACGCGCTCACCGATCCCCCGTCACTGCCGAGCTCTGGCAATGGCGCACAGCAGGCTTTTCATGTCATCGCTCCGAGTATCCCGGGGTTTGGGTTCAGTGATGCGAGCTCCCTGGAAAATTTCGGGCTGACAGAGACTGCGGCCGTGTTTAACGGTGTCATGGAGCGGCTAGGATACAAACGTTACGTTGCACACGGCGAATATCATCTCTGTCGGGCGTTGGCTCTAAACCATGGTCAGAACTGTGTCGCCGTTCACGTTATAAATCCGACCTTCCCAGAACCGACGTTCCGAAAAAGCCCTATGGCATTCTTCAAGTACCGGATTGCACGGCTTACACGGGCTAGGATCTCTGCTCTATGCTTCGGATACATACCCTCGGAACTGCACGATGTCGAGAGACTCGAGGAAGAGAGCTCGCAAGTCGCTCAGCCTTGGCTAGGTTCTACGCTTTCACATCTTTACTTATATCGACCGCAAACGCTGGCCTTTTCGCTCTGCGATTCACCAGTTGGGCTGCTTGCGAACCTCCTCGACGTGATACACAGCCGAGCTCTTCCTCTATCTCCTGTGGCATCCCGGTCACGCTCTCCGTTCTTATCGCCGGCCGAGTTGGAGATGGAGGAATCACATCAAAATGGGGCACCACAAGAGACAGGGATTCGAGCAACACCAGGCGAAGACAGGGCACAGCCGCTGAGTGCACACGACAGTGAAGGCGATTCGAGGCACTACAGCTGGGCACCTTCGGAGGTCCTCAACTGGACCATGCTGCAATGGCTACCTGGGCCGGAAGCCATTTTACGATTCCTGGGGCGTGCCCATGTGGACGCGTCGGCATCGTCGACGGCATATTGCCCAGTGCCACTTGGAATCAGCTCTTTTCGAGGGCACAACAGCGACAAGGCGACGACACCGATCATGTGGGGTAATGTATCATGGCGCATCGATTGGGTGAAGCGACACGGGCGGCCTGCGACATTTGCAGCATGGGAGGCGGCCGATGCCGTTGTCCTGGATCTGCGCGAGTTCTTCGAGTCGCACGCGGCAGCGATCAACCTTCCTACTCAGGCAAGTTGGTAGGTGTCGAGCGTGCTCGTTGTTAACAACCGTGGATAGCTGCTATAGCTATAGTGCGGGCTCGTTATGCGCATATGGCTGGGAGGAGCGGTTAGCTGGGGTGCAGCGGGCGAGTAAATTGGACAGAGAAGGGCAATTGAAGGGTGCGGGTGCAGTAGTGTTGCTAAGTTGGGTGCCGAAGATATGCAAGGCATTGCGGCTGCATGCGGCGCACGGAGCGACGGGTGGTGAGGTGAAGTGAGGCCGGGCCTGGGGTACCGGAATCGCTGACCTTTGGTTCCGGTGAGGGAGATTGATTGAGAGGAGAAAGAGAAGGGAAGGGTGTTGAGCGGATCTGGGAGCGGTACACGCTGGGATACGCTGGGATACGCGGGGACTCCCTGGGCACTGAGACGGCGAGCACGAGGCTGGTACACACAGGACGTAGTCAGTCGGTTACGGTACAGCTAATTAATCAATCAATCAATCGCAATGATGGTTGTCGAGGACGAAAGAACATGCCTTTGTGAGGGGACGAGACTACGGCGATGGGCAAGATTGCACGGTGCTATAGTGCATGGGCCGGCTATAGCACCGCACAGCAGCACCACGGCCAGCACCAGCGGCCAGCTTGGGGCGGACGCCGGCTTGTGCGGTCGCGTGTGCTGGGGCTGGGCTGGGCGCGCCACGTCGTTACGTCGTTGGGCAAAATGCAAGAGGCAAAATGCCTCAATAGCAAACGGCCCTCTCGATTTTCACCCACACATTGCACCCGCGACACCGCTCCTCTGCCCGCCGCTTCCTCGCCCGCTCTGCAAACGGGCCAGCTAAGCTCCGCGTAAGTCCCAATTGTGCCTCTTGTTTTCCTGCCGCACAGCCAGGCAATCGCCGCCTGTTTTACATGCTGCCCAACCAACACTGGGAATTTTTCATTGCTGTGTCCTTCCATACACCGCATCTCTGCTCACACCATTGCCGAACAGCTTTTCTGCTTCGCCAGCAGCGCCTCCGCCGAACCCACCTGCCCCGTCAAAATCTTCCAAGCTGGCAGACCTAATCATCTTGTGTTTCTCCACTGCATAGGCTGCAACAGCCCGCAGAAGCTTCACCCGCCCGCCTCCACCGTCTTCTATGCGTCGTGAGGACCTCGTGCGATTCCTGTCCAAGCCCGCGAAGTAAGCCACCGCTCTGCTGCCGACAGCCCGCCACTGACCCAGTCACAGGCCCAGATAACACCCGCTACTCAACACCTCTCACCTCCACCTCGCAACCCATAAGCAGATCTCCTCGTCTGCTGGACCCGATACTTGGCCCGGGTATCGGAATCTAGTCGCTCGAGGACCACAATCGCCTGGCACCATTTCCCCGCGAAAAGCCTCGTTTATTCCCCTCTCCGCTCGCCCTCCCTAACGCCCTCCCGGACGTTCCCACAAATCCGTCCATTGTAGCTGGCAGCCGCCAGCCCACATACTCTTTCCCGCCCGTGGGCCTTCTCTTCTCAGGCGAGCACCGCATTGTTCGTCTGAGTGGCAGATTGTGCTTCACCGCCAACTCGCCAGTCTAACTCTCGCAATTGACATCACGAGAGATGGTCACTACTGAGATCCCCAAGCATTACACTGCGTCTCCGTCGTCGCATATTGGCACTCCGCATCTGACCATCAACAAGGAGGCCACAATCGACCTTGATTCGACCAATGCATTCGAAGGTATGTGATGCACGCCTGCGTTGTCCCTGTAATAAATTGACGTGTCTGCAGGCCCAGAGAAGCTCCTAGAGGTATGGTTCAGCGGCTCTGCTACCGACCTTCCCGGTCGTGCCGGCCCGCGTGGCCTCAAGGCTGTGTCCGCCGATGTCTGGAAGGAAATGCTCGATCTTGTCAACTGCAAGGTTCTATCTGTCATTGAATCGGACCATGTCGATGCATACCTTTTGTCTGAGTCCAGCATGTTCGTCTTCCCACACAAAGTGGTTCTCAAGACCTGCGGAACAACCACTCTGCTTTGGGGTCTGCCACGCCTCTTGGAGATTGCTGCTCTTGAAGCTGGCTTCCCTCATGTGGTTGCCCAGCCCACGCGAAACATTGCTGCTGCGGCTACTCCGTATCGCGTCTTCTACAGCAGGAAGAATTTCCTCTATCCGGATCAGCAGCGTGGACCCCACCGCAGCTGGCGTGACGAGGTTCGTTATCTCGACCAGCGTTTCCAAGGAGGAAGTGCCTATATGATTGGCAAGATGAACGGCGAACATTGGTATCTCTACATAACAGGACCAGATACCAGTTTAACACCGCCACCGAGCCCGGGCGGAGACTTGAACATGACCGAAACGGAGACCAAGATTTTGAGCCATCCTCAACGACTGCTCCCTGAGCAGATGACGGACGAAGAGGAAGACGAAACTTTGGAGATTCTCATGACTGACCTCGACGAGAAGAACGCCCGTCAGTTCTATCTCGAGGACGCGAGTGCGGTCGCGGAAGGTCGGTTTTTCCAAAAGGCTCGTGAGGCTCGCAAGACTGCCATATCTTCACTTGGAGCGATCCCAGAAGAGAACTGCGAAAGTCTGGGTGGTTCTACTGTTCTTAATACAGTTACGCATACCGATGACTCGTTCGACGTGTTTGAGCAGACTTCATCTGATCATTCTGGCTTCAACTCAGACGATGATTCTCTTACCTTCCCAGAGGAGCTGACTACCGAGGGTCACACGCTTGGCACAGTTGTTTCTGAGACTTGTGGTCTGGCAGACGTATATCCTACTTCCAAGTACCCTGATGCTCGCATTGACGCGTACCTTTTTACCCCTTGCGGATTTTCAGCCAATGGAGTCATTCCGGCGCCAGGTGGTGCTCCCGTTGGCACGAAGAAGGGCTCTGATGCCACCCATTACTTCACCGTACATGTCACACCAGAGCCACAATGTTCCTATGCCTCGTTCGAGACCAACGTACCCGCCCACCAGTGCGGTCGTGAAACAGCGGACATTGTTGATCATGTGGTGGGTATCTTCAAGCCTGGTAGATTCAGCGTCACTCTCTTCGAAGCAAAACCATCCGGCGAAGATGGCGGAAGTATCAACAAGGCGGCGGCTAAGAGCAAGCGCATGGATGCGATTGCGGGCTACCGACGTGTTGATCGCATCGTGCATGACTTGGACGGGTACGATCTTGTTTTCAGGTACTACGAACGTGACGATTGGAAGGGTGGACAACAGCCGCGCCTGGGGGAAGTGGGCTATTAGAGGTGGAGTCATTGGTGTAAACATGGCGATCGCTGATGGCATGCGTGCTCTGCATCGACATGGTATGAGGTTATGAATTTCTTCTCTGATTTCTTAAGAGGCATTGGTTCCAACAGGAGAGTGGTAATGGTTTACTTGTGATGGTGTAGAGCGAGAGATAATATTGATTTTATTGTTCATGGATTTGATGTCGGATTTCTTATTACTTTCCTTGCGAGAGATTGCTCAGCGGAGCTGGTCATTTTACGCCAAGAAGCTCCGATGCCCGCACCCGCCACTTTCTCTCAGATTTGAAATCACAACCTACCATCAATAGACACTATGCTTTACTCGAACAGGCCTTTTCATCCTCCATTTTTTTCAACGCAAGCGACCATACCGGACTGAAGGCTGTTCGCAATGCCCCTCGAACATATTAAGAAAATTGTTCTGGTGCTCTCCGGAAAAGGCGGGGTAGGCAAATCGAGTATCACTACTCAGCTTGCCCTTACGCTCTCACTCCAAGGTCATTCCGTCGGCGTCCTGGACATTGATCTTACCGGACCGTCTATACCACGATTCTTTGGTATCGAAAACGAGAAGGTTAGGCAGGCCCCTGGTGGTTGGATACCCGTTCCTGTGCATGACAAGCAAACGTTGCCCCACGAATCGCATAAATCTGCGAATGGAACCACAAATGGCCACCACTCGGACGAGGTTGAGGTTGGGGCCTTGTCGTGCATGTCGCTGGGCTTCATACTATCTAACCGGAGCGATGCGGTCATTTGGCGCGGTCCAAAGAAGACAGCCATGGTTCGCCAATTCCTCACAGACGTGCTCTGGCCTCCGCTCGATTATCTCCTAATCGACACGCCCCCCGGGACGTCTGACGAGCATATTTCGCTTCTCGAGAACCTGCTCAAGACGACTTCGGCGCCTACCGCACCTCCGAATCAGCTCTCCGGTGCCGTTGTTGTGACCACCCCGCAAGCCATCTCTATCTCCGATGTCAAGAAAGAACTCAATTTTTGCAAGAAGACGGGGATACGAGTGCTGGGCGTGGTGGAGAATATGGCTGGGTTCGTCTGCCCAAACTGTAGCGAGTGCACAAATGTCTTCAGCAAGGGTGGCGGACAAGTTATGGCGAGCGAGTTCAACGTTCCTTTTCTAGGAAGTGTTCCGATAGACCCTGCGTTCGTCGTTCTTATCGAGGAGGGAGCTAGACCTGTCTATCCAAAGGGCACGGTAGTGGGCGGACAAACTATCGTTGGAGGAGAAGAGTCCGGAAAAGATGGCCTGTTAGTCGACAAGTATAGGGACTGCAGCCTTGCGCCCTTGTTCAGTGACATCGTCGGGCGGTTGGTTGCGGATATACAGAGTCTGAGCACGTAAAAACCGTAAAAGATGTGGGATAATGAAACCTAAGCATATCATCGAGTCGTGAGTCATGGTATAAGGTATGGCATTCAATCCGCTAGATTGAAGAGTCTCGCTGCATCGATTGTTTCCGCCTATTTTCTATTACCCTGTATCAAAATTCGAGGTTCACAACACTTCTATTCGCAATTTGCAATCACCCGCCGTTTGCCAGTCTGACCGCTCCTTGGTGACCCAAGATGCCGACTCCGTCACTTGTAGTCTAACCTGGGTGTCCTTTGAGAGCAGATGACCCAATTTACGCTTCACGGAGAGCAACTACAGTCGTCTAAACTATAAATGTGAGAGAACGTTGCGGGCTGGCTTTAAGCAACGTATATAAGCAGAGAATTATCTGCTCTGTATTCTGCTTTGTACAACCCCAGCTTCTTTATTCCTCCATCACGACTTTGGCAACTGGCTTGGGCGTCCACAGAGATGGCCTATCTGCCGAAATCATCCCGCTCTATGGGTGGCTGGGATGGAGTTGCAGACGACCATCCAGAGACAATTACTGATGACTTTGTGTTTCATGATACTTTATCGGGAGAGGATCCTCAGCAAGAATTTGAAACAACAGGATTACAGCTAGATGATAAAATTATGACGGGTGCAGATGCAGAAGTTTGGCAGTCCACATCTATAGGCAATCCTGAAAGCAAATTATTTGCCAAGGCAGAAAGCAAACCCGAAGGTCAAGGCACCAAAGATGAGGAAGCTGACCCAGAAAACGATACGATGCATATAACAGCGGAAGAGGGCCTGCTTTCGGAGCGGGTTCTGGATCCAAGCACCAGTCTTCCGCTCCGCGACAGACCGGCTCCCGAACAGGATACAGCAAGTGGCGAAGGTACTCCACTACTACTGGGATCAGGCGAATATACTATCTCATCGCCTCTTCCTGACCCATTCCCCGATTTTCCCCTTCCAGAGTGTTTGAATACCACCGGAGGAGCCGCAGCAAACGGTGGAAAATCCTTAGACGGTATCAAAGAGGAAGACCTTCCAATGCCGCCAGTTGAGGCAGAGCGAGGAGCTGCTGCGCCTACTACTAACAACGACATGCCTCCGAAAAACTCAGAGGTAGAGAATGTGACATTACCACCACAAAAAGCTTACCTAAGAACCATGGCTATCGAACAAAAGCCGACGACCAACCCAAAGTCCCTGAGGAATGGTCGAGCACTCAATACTGACCCACACCAACTTGGTTATCCACCCTCAAAATGTCAGGTAAATGGCTCTCCTCCCACAGAACTCGATGTTGCCTACGGACGTGACATGCATCACTATGGAAACCTTGAGGATCATAATACATCAATAGATCGTGGTACAACTCGGAAAAAGGGTCATATTTTGACACTCAGAATGCCATCTGCGCAGCCTACTGCTCACAATGCTTGGGATGCGCATCAACAAGCCCTAGAAATTACACAACAGTATGGGCAGCAGGGCATGCTTAACACTCAACGAAGGTTCTACAGGGCTCCGGCATCCGGCCAGACTGAAGCTCGTGACTTCAACAATGGCAATTTCACAAATTATGGAAATACATATGCGCCATTCTATACAAACTCCATGCACCCTCCAGTCTACGGGATGCCGCAGGGCAATCCTAGTATAAATCCATACATGTACTCAGCAGCATATGGTAACCCTTATTTCCATTCAAATAATAGTACACAACTCGGAAGTCAAGTCCCCAACGGACCAGCACTTAATCGTGGAACCGATAGCCACCTACCATTGAAGCCTAAGGCCGAGACCGAGGTTGCAGGAAGTATATCAGATTCCTCCTACGAGCCCGCACGTGATGAGGACGATGAAATACCTGACGGAGCGACTCAGAGCTCTGATGACGATGAGCCACTAAAGACTCGGACTGTTCGCCATCGGTCTTCATCCAAAAAATCTCCCCTGCTTCTCACTCTACACTCAGATTCCTTTGAAGAGCTGGTTAATGTATCGGACGGAGTCGATGATAGTGAGCTCCAATATATGAACGCCAGCCCACAAAAGCCCGCTTCTAAAACTGCCGTCGAGCTTGCAACCTCAATCACTCAGCCTATTTCCTTCAAACTACCACGCTATAATGTAGAAGTGCTAACTAGGACGTCCAAAGACGACCCGCCAGCTATCAAAGTCTCTCTTCCGGGAATGATTCGCGAAATTGTCCTTCTTTCTGAAGACCACGCAAAACAGGAAATTCACCTTTTCAAGGAACTCTTCCTTCCCGGCCAACAAGCCCTTCAAACGCCCGACCCGAAACCGCTTTACGCAACCTTCAACTTCCACACCATTTGCGTCATGATCCTCGAGGCATACGCCGTTCACGCTGCCGGTGACGAGCTCACCGTCTCCGCCATGCAACGCATGTCCGCACACCCACAGTCTGAAAAGGAGGATGACATCGGCGATGCCGACCCCGATGAAATTTTTTTTGCCGTCATCGATCGCTGGCGCGTTGGCCTGGCTCCGGATTCGCTGCGTAAACAGTACCAGCTCATTCGCGGCGTGCAGGAATTCTGCGAAGTGGCACTCGATATCATCCACTATATACAAGAGCATGGCTTCGTCGATGGATCTCACACGATACGCAAGGAGCGCAAAGACAAGGGAGTCAAGAGGAAAAAGACGGGAATGGGAACAGGTCCAAAGATGGCAGAGGAAGGCAAAACTGTAGTGAAACGTGGTCCGGGCCGTCCTAGGCTATCGGAAGCAAGGCCTGGAAAGGACAAGAGGAAAGCATCTGGCCCGGTCACTACACTAACACCGCGGAAGAAAACAAAGACGACTCCGAAGAAGAATCCGGCCCCGATCGTTATTGAGTAAGCGGGGTGAAGGCGGAATACATGCAGCATTGCCATATAAGTGTTTGGTAGGGGACATTTTGCTGGGATTTACTGGTCAAGCAGGTGATGAGGCAGTGATCGTTCTTGCGGGTCCCGCTACGATTGTCACTTACTTCCCCTCCTATCTTTATCTCAACTAGGGCCATTTCCCATTATTTTTCTAGACAGCAGATGAGGTTCAACTGGTATGATTTTCCATATTGCGAGGAGGGACGATCATTTTGGTTCTCCGATCCAAGGTTTATTTGATAGGATAGTCACCATTTGGTCGCCATAGCGATTTTTCTCTAAAATATATCGAGTACTACTTGCTCGTCCATAATGACTCCCCTATAACATAGGAACGAAAAGTGATTCCAAAACATGCTTTGCCGACGTGAAGTTCTTTGGAGCTGAGGGTAGTGCTTGAACTTGTAAGTAGTATAGTGAAACCATCGAATTTGAAACAGCAAGACACAGAAAACAGAATTCGTTGCACCTTATCTAACGGACGAAGGTGAAGAAGACGGTGAAAGAACTACCAGGGTTGGATCTCCATCGCAGCGCCGCAGACTAACCAATCAGTACCCCTAATCTTATGCACCTCTCAAAACAGCCGATACTGAACGTTCTTCAATCCATAAGAAGTCTGTCACTACCAGCTTGGATTCCAAAACTTTATCACACTCGTGGATACCGTAGAGGATCCTTGCTCGCTCTGTATTTCTCCAGTAGAATCATTCTCATTTGGAAGTGGCGAATGATCTGACGGTAGAATATGCGATAGCACTTCTGGCAGATTGCTGCTTTCTATGAATTCGAAAATCTTTCTCTCACCATCGACCTCGACGACGTGGGCGAACGCAGCATTCGTAGCCCTGAAATTTGGTGCCCGGTCAGCTGAAGCAACAGTAGGATGACCCGCAACGAACATACCAAACATAAACCTTCTGGTCGCTGAGAAGACCGCCCGCCCAACCTGTCAAATGCACGA
>Ga0247757_10001611_pt1 | contig 14172 bp, 13 predicted proteins | sample UWRJL126311R4_FD_180929 | JGI IMG/M metagenome (GOLD analysis project Ga0247757, IMG submission 180929) | Plant litter microbial communities from Arlington Agricultural Research Station in Wisconsin, United States - UWRJ-L126-311R-4 | ecosystem: Environmental > Terrestrial > Plant litter >... | reverse complement strand
ATCGCTTCTCTTTTTTATGAAGACGACCAAGGGCCAGCTGGACAAGAGCAGAAATGAAGAAAAGAACGCTATTGCTGTTAGCAACAATAGTAACATGTGTACACAGTCTCATGACTTACGCTCCAGCGATGGCGACAGCGAAGCAAGCTGTGTTCATCCTGCAGGCGCTGCCTAGAGAAACCGCGTATGTCCATTGTTTATTTCCCTGGGAGTTGTCGAATCCCTCCCTGGTATTCGACGAACCATTTCCGAGCGGAGTCTTGACATTGTTGCCGCTGCAGCTATGCGCCCCATCGCGGGTAAGCACCGAGATGGCGATGAATGCACCACAAAACAGAATATCAAGGACGATTCCGAGGAAGGCAAAGAATGTCTTGCCACCCAAGCAGCATGTTAGAAGGACAGCGAAGATTGTGTACAGGACGGCAGCGCCCGCCATGCCTTCAACCGCCTTCACCCAGGTGTAAATGGTAGCATCGCGGTCGGCAAGAACGGCAAGGAAATAGCTGTAAATTCCGAGAATTATGGCAGAACAAGCGAATTCGAGTGCATACAAGAAAGTCTGAACCGACTTCAATGCGATGCCACCGAAGGCCATTGTGGATCGTGTATCAACAGGACGAGGTGTGGGAGGTATCAGGCCGAAACAGGAACAAAGTGGAGTGCGGATATCAATCAATGCACTGTGTCCGCTCATCTGGGAGGGCATTTATGTCCGTGTGGCCTGCGATGACGCACCACGGTCGTTCTTGCCGCAGCCCTGTTACTGCCTCGCTGATCGCCGTGCACGAGCCTTTTATTTTCTATCAGTCGACGTCATTCTCTGGGCTCTGGCCGGCACACCCACCACGTCTACCAACAGGCGTCAACCAAATCTGTTCCGGCGAGTCGTTCTGCACGCTTTATGTCATGTTGAGCCCTCGCCTACAGGTCGGATGGTCGACTAAACCTTAATTTCAGCCTCTATTACCCAGATCCAGAACAGATAGGTCGTCACCGCCCAGAGTCCCAGAACCATACGTGCATACCAAGCGCCGTCATCACTGAGCCACAATGGCTGTGCTTTTCGATCATGAGCATTAACTAGTAGAACACGATTCCACCTTTCGCTGTCAACATACAAGTGGATCTATCAGTTGCAGCTGTATTGTAAATCGCTAAGCAGGCTGTGTGGGTCTAATCATGTCTGTAAACGGCCCCACCTGATGCCTCAACTGCTAGCAAGGTGCTCGTAGCTCTTATGTACCCCCGCCCACCTCCACTAATATCTTTACCTGATTGTCTTTGTCGTTGATGAGAGACTTGAATCCTTTCTCTTCCACTTCGTCAAGTTTGATCCGCTGGGTAATCATGTCGTGGGGCTTCATGCTACCCGAAGCAATAGCATCCTAATTTCCAGTCAGTACTCTTCCAAAAACCGCAGAGCGGCTACCTACGATCACCTCCTGGAAGTCGCCAACTTGATACGTCGCAACACCCATGTATCGCCTCTCTTTGAAGGTGAGGAGATTTGGTTTGATAGTGCAATCCTTCTCCCAGATGGCGATGTTGACAATCGTGCCTCGAGCGCGTGTAGCCTTGATCCCTGAATCAAGAGCAGCTTGAACCCCAGCACAGTCAAACACGACGTGAACACCCTGCCCTTCGCATAGCTCTCGGCATCGCTCGACTACGTCTTCTTTTGTAGGGTCGATAACATAATGAGCGCCAAAGTTCCTCGCATACTCTTGTCGTTTGCGACTAACTTCAGAAACAATAATCTTCTCTGCGCCTCTCGCCAGCAGTGCTAATATCACAGAAATTCCAATTGGGCCACCACCTAAAATCAAAACAGAATCCCCTTTTTTGAAGGGGCTGATCTTGGTCGCATGCCATCCAACCGCAAGTGGTTCGATCAAGGCTATATTCGTTAACATAGATCTCAAAAATGACCAGAGTTTTCAATCCTCACCCCCAACCTCTAAGGGAACACTTTCAGGAAGACGATATAAAGTTGAAGTTGGCACCACGATATGCTCAGCGAGTCCGCCGCCCCATCCTAACAGTTTCAGTTTTCAACAACAGAATATCAGCGCTGGGTTATCGCGTACCACTTAGTCCTATAAAGCCATTACTCCAACAGCAGTTATGCAAGTTCTCTTTACAAGCGCCACAGGTGCCGTCATATATGATTGGTTGAATAGCAACCCTGTCCCCTACTTGGAAGCCATCCACGCCCCTGCCGATTTCTTCGATTGTCCCACTGAATTCGTGGCCAAACGTCAGCGGGACCGTTTCTCCAGTTATAGGATGAGGTGTCGTGGGGCACAAGCCTGGTCCGCCCAGATACTCATGCAAATCTTTAGGTTTGTTACTCCCTTTCTAGGCTATGTGGAAGGTTACACGTGCTCACCGCTTCCACAGATGCCAACCCAAGCTGGTCGAACCTTGACTTGTCCCTCACCCACCATTGGGACAGGAACGTCTTCATAGCGCAGGTCATGCCGACCATGGAAGCGCACTGCTTTCATGTTTTGGCCGCTCATGGAGAAGTATTCTTCTGCTTGCCAACTTGAGAAGCTAAAATAGCCAATGCGTAGGAACTTGAGTACCGCAGCGTATTTTGCAACCTTCCCCGCCTCGATTTAATACCCCCAAAGACGATGGTAACAGAAGTCCGCTCTTGGTACGGGTAGCCTTAAAAGGCAATCCCGGAGCCGATCACTACCACAGGTTGGCCGCCACCATCGAGCGGGGTAAATGATTCTACGATGCCACCGTTGCAGAATAAATGAAACGAGCTTCAAGCTCGCAAAGACTCCAGGATTCGAACAAACAACCTTGATGAGGATACATACAGTGTGTCTAGCAAATGACTTATATTGTATGCTGCTAATTTGAGTCAGCCACAGGCGATTACGATGTGCAGCAGCAAGATCTAGATGACTGTAAAACCTCGGAATCGGAATGTTTCAATCGGAACACTTGAATCGACGTCATCCGTGGGACCACACCTCGGCAAGCAGACTACTATGTAAGTTGTGACGGGTCAGTCAATCTGCCTAACGCTCGCCCTCATGCGAGAAGTTCCTCCTTGTGAGTTAAGAGCCGAGACCACGCTGGAGAATTCTTGACACATCAACGACACGAAGAAATCGTTGACGTTCAAGTGACGATCGTCCCTGTCCAGATAATAAAGATTGGATGGTGTGGAGCCACCATCCAATCAAAGAAAATCAAAGAAAGCTTGGTAGGCGACAACGGCCGGTAGTCCGGGTTAGTTCGTCAATGACCTCACAACAGAGAGTAAGTAAGCCCATAGTTTATCCTGTAGGTGATGTAAATGTGAAAAAACCCATCCACATAGAAAGTACTTTCATCTCATCTTAAACCCGCGTGTTAGCCCTCGGCACCCGTCTTTTTCCATAAACCACCAGTATATATCTCTGAACTGTCGCCATGCCGTATCCGGAAACTACCGATGCATTTGCCGTCACCGACATCAAAAAATGGAGCACTTTTAAACGCCAGGAAGTAAGTCTACAGGTTGACCATTGCACAACCCTTTTGACAAGACTTTCAGCTTCCTTTGAAGAAGTTCGAGGACCATGATATTGACATCGCCATTGATGCCTGTGGCGTTTGTGCATCAGATGTGCACACCATCACTGGAGGATGGGGAGAAGATATTCCGCTTCCCTTGTGCGTAGGACACGAAGTCATCGGCAAGGTTGTTAAGGTCGGATCGAAGGTCAAGGATCTGAAGGTCGGCGACAGAGCCGGTGTGGGCGCTCAGATCGGTGCCGACCTGACGTGCGCCAACTGCAAGGCTGACCAGGAGAACTATTGCCCTAATTCGATTGATACATATGGTGCCCCATACCCAGATGGAACAATAGCCCAAGGTGGCTACTCTAGCCATATCCGTGCTCACGAATACTTCGTTTTCAAAATTCCGGATGGACTCGACACAGCCATCGCGGCACCTATGCTATGCGCCGGTTTGACCACATTTTCTCCCCTTAAGAGACTTGGGTGCGGTAAGGGTAAGAAGGTGGCTATTGTCGGGTTGGGTGGTCTCGGCCACTTTGGTGTCCTATGGTCCAATGCCCTCGGTGCTGAAACCTACGTGATCTCGCATTCAGCCAGTAAGAAAGAAGACGCGCTCAAGCTCGGTGCCAAGGACTTTATTCTCTCCAGCAAGGAGAAATGGGCTGAGCCCTGGAAGTTCCAGTTCGACATCGTGCTCAATTGTGCCGACGCAACGGACAAGTTCAACCTACCGGACTACTTCTCCACACTCAAGGTTAACGGCACATTTCACATGGTTGGCTTTCCCGATAAGCCGCTGCCGCAGATCATGGCTCAAGCGTTCGCTCCCAACGGGTGTTATATGGGCGCTTCGCATATTGGTAACCGGCCAGAGATGGAGGAGATGCTAGCGTTGGCCGCGAAACAAAATATTAAGAGTTGGGTCGAAACAATCGATATCAGTGAAGAGGGGTGCAAGCAGGCAGTTGAGCGCGTATACAATAACGACAACGTAAGGTTCCGGTTTACGCTGACGGGATATGATAAGGTCTTTGGGAAAAGAGCGTAAGACAGTGTAGACTTCCTAGGTTGATTTTATCGAATCAAGACGAATTGTGAATTATCTACCCTGTCTGTGGCCTTGACATCATGCTTTCCAGCTACCGCACAGACCACTTGAACGCGTCGCGTGTGACCCCACATTTACATGTTGACACAACCATCGTTGAATTGTATAATCCGCTACAACTTCCGCTCACAAATTGTTTGATTGTTCTGGCACCTATTGCCTCCGTCCTGTCATGCCCGTGATACCTCTCCACACATGCCCACTCGTCCAACCGCCCCCGGTCTTCAACCCGCTTCCTACGCTCCTCCATACACCTTCTGGCCTCGCCCTCCTCGAAGTTCAGGGCGACATACGCTTTCCGCCTTCTCCTAACCAGCCTACAACCCAGATTGGGAGACTCATTTTCCCCCTCTACAACCCTGAAGTCAACGGCGACAATGATACAAAATGGATGAAGAGAGCATACTTCTATGTCGGCAAGAACCAGAGGATGGCAGGCGAGCTGAAGAAGCTGGTCATGCCGTTTGCAGTGGTCAGGAAAAGAGAATGCGAAGGTGGCGATGCGACTATGGGAGATCAGGAGGGCGTCTCACGAGAAGAGTTGGAGATAGTAGATGTGGTGAAATACAAGGTCGTCTTCTCAACAAGGCCGGAGCCTATTGGGACTGCCATTGAAGAAAATACTTGAGACAGGCTGCGATCGTGGTGTTTCTGATACATGGATAAGTAAAGGTATGAATCACGTGGCAGTGCAGGGCCTGGGCTCGCGGGCCGAACCTGGCTCCTGGGAGAAGAGTGAGTCGGCACCCTTGATCGAAGGCCCAACGAAGATCTAATCATGTAACACGAATGTTAAGTGGGTTGGCCCTAGCCTTGATTTCCGCTCCAGTGATCTGCCCGAGGACAAAGATCGCTTGTATAAATGGGGTTATCTTCAAGCGCCTATCAGTGCAGTTGCTTAAACGTGTCCCGATTTCCGCCTGAAGGATATATAGGTTTTACAGTTTCATAAGGTGTTTGCTAAAAATCATCGTGATAACACGTCTGGACTTTGTCCAGTATCGATCGAATATCAAGGTAGTGCTCGCATTCGAGTTCAACAAGCCACTCAATCAAGCTTCGGAGTTCAATACTAACGGTGTATCGAAATGAAGAGAAGCCTAGACAAGTATGGGTCGATTTGATCTTTTAGAAGTTTTTGGACTCGCTTCTGATCCCGGTCTTTAATATATATTGTTTCTACCGGCTAACACGGTCCGACGGTTTATACGTAGCGAACGTTAATGTGCGATGTCACATGCGTCTATTTCTGAAAATAAAACGAAGTGTGGGTAGGCTGGTTCTCTGTCTATAGAAAACGGCCGTACCCCGATTCCAGGTATCAACCAAGTCGGCAAGTTCCTGCTTTCGCCCCCAGCTCTGTTGTGCTTCATCTCCAAGCGCTCTATATCTTGACACAAGATGCATCACTTCTCAACAGCCATCATGGCTGTTCTGGCTGGCACGGCAACAGCAGTCTTAACTGATTGGCAACAATGTACAACTTCTTGCTCTTAACATGGAATACTTTATTGATTGCCCACAGGTGGCGGAATCAACTATAGCGGGGATACTCAGTGTGCTACTGGCTCTGGCTGTGTAAAGATTAAGTTAGTTGAACCCCATGCTTCGTATTATCTAGAGTTAGCTCACTCTTGTCAGTGACTGGTATTCTCAATGCCAACCGGGTGCTGTTCCTGTTGACCCTACCCCTACACCTGGCCCCAGCTCTGTCTCTAGCTCTGTTCCTAGTGGTACCTCGACAAGCGGCTCTACTGTCACTGGCACACCGACAGGCTCAGGTCCTGGGAAAACGTTGCAGAGCGGCTACCTCTGGATTCGCGCGGTCGCAGCCCCCAACTTCCACAAATACATGCAGACCAAACCGCTGTATACGACCGGTCCTGCCCTCCTCGGCGACTACACCACTGCCGGCCAGTTCCAAGTACAGAGCGGTCAACTGGTGCAACTTGTTTCTGCGCCAGGGGAGGCGGCCAAGCTGCTCTACGCCACGGTTTCACCAACCAGGGTCATCAACAATGCGTCTCTCGCGGTGAGCTTCACCGAGACACCCAACACATATGGGACGTTTAAGTTCGGAGGGGATGATTTGCAGTGGTCTGTCAGCGGCTTGACGAGGCCCAACCCAAGCGCTTGGTATGTTTGCTCTGGCCAGATGTACATCAACCTGGGAAATTACATGTACCAAACTCCGAGTGGATGTGCGGATCAAACGATTCACTACTACAATGACAAGACAGCGAATAATTAGAAAAAAAAAAAAAGTAATGGGAGTTGTCAGACGAGGTTTCACGACACAATTTGTTGACTACCATGCAAGTTCTGACTACTGTTTGAATGACCAAAACGACACCGCCCCAATGCAACCCAAAGCCACCAAAGTAAGGTAGCCGTGGCGGAAGACGAACTCAACCTCCCTTACGCCCAAGCCATGTTCTAGCAATTGTAGACCATCGTCAGCCCTGCACCCTTGACGTTTGCAAAGGCAAGGCTGCCCGCCTGCTCTGCATCCGCAAATCTCCATGCGATAACTCATCGACTCGTCGCACTTCCCCGAATTGACGACGTACTTGTTGGGTACGACCGGGCTGCTTGCGAAGGTGAACGGTCCCGAACAAACTCCCCGTTGCCGTCGCCAGACGTGGAGCAGATGTCGACTTTGGCTATTTCCAGAGCTCTCGATGGGGTTTAGCCTGCAGGGAAGTTGACTTCGAGCTGGCAGCCGTAGGCACCCGCAGGGATGCTGGAGAAGGTTATCGTATCGGTGACCTTGTTGGCGCCGTGGGAGTCTTGTCGGATGTCGTAGTGTATCGGAAATCCGATGTTCTGCGGGTAGGCAACGCTGCAGGAGCGCTGCTGTAGGGAGCCGGTTGGTGCAGCTGAGACAAGCAAGGAGGTACTCAGGAGAGCTACGGTGGCGGTGAAGTATTGCATTCTGATGGAAGTCAACCTGGTTTTGGGGAAGAGGATACTAAAAGGAGGATGGAGGCAATGGAGGTAGTCGAGCGATGTGGTACCTTGCCCCGTGCATGCTCCTTCTACCTTTTTTAGTTGTCTTGTTCTCTCTGTAATTCGAGTAGTTTCGCCATGTTTGCCAAATTGGCAACATTGCCATCCGTCAACTTCCAGCCATGTCATGCGACAAGATCGGAGAGTAAGCAACATGGAATGCTTTCTGGCCACTACGACGGTTGCAGAGCATCATCAGCATCACGAACAGCTGACATGGAGAGTTTAGTGTGCATCCAACTAAGCTTTGGAACGCTGATCTGCCGTTTGAGGACACCAGTCAAGCTGCGCCTCGATCGCAGGCAAAAACAGTGGCTTACTGAGCCGAACAAGAAGGGGTGCCAATACGGCGAATGTGCATTACGAGTCTAGGTTACATGGCACTGGAAAATTTGAAGCTTACGATCTGGTGGTTCAAACCGCAATGTGACGTCGTCTTGAAGACGCCAGCTTCATGGAAGTCTGGACATGCTTACGTGGACGGATAGAATGCATGCTGCATATGGAGTTGCGTGTACCAACACTGTCGCCGCACACCAAAACAAAACGGATGCATCTCTTTTTTCAAATAGAAAATTCAACACCATGCAAGTGTTTCAGAATGCCGCGATGTCTTCGGCAATTGATGTTGTGGGGCATCTGTCAACCCACATTAATATCGAAGGCTAAACTGAAAAGAACATCTCCATCTCGGCCTACTAATGATTCCTCGGCTGAGATGGTCTATAATCTCAGACAACCTCTAACAGCATTGGCAACAATGGTCATTGGATCGTTCACCTGCCTGGGTGATAGATTGTCCAAGTGTTCGGCCATCGTTCATCTCTTTCCTGCATCTACATTGTTCATTGGCAGATTCTATATGGGCCACACGCCCATCGCGGAATCCCAAAATACGTGCACTTGAACACAACCATTTTACAAGACTCGTGTTTACCTACGACCCTCAGCAGACACCATGCGCTTCACGGCCGTCTTGATCCAAGCCCTTACCCTCGCGGGCACGCTAGCGTCTGCTGCTGCCTTGCTTCCCAAACGACAGTCTGTCACCCAAGTGTACAAATTCACGGGCTCTCCCGTCAAAGCCGAAGGGATAGCCGTGCGCCCCAACGGTCAGATTCTGGTCTCCTTTTTCGACAAAGGCGAAGCCTGGCTCGTCGATCCCGCCACGAAGAAAGCCTCCAAAGTCGCCACCTTCACAGACGCCACCTGTTCTGCGGCCATTGCTGAAGTAGCCACCGATGTCTTCGCCGTGGTAGCAGGACAGTATGGAACCAGCAGCAAGGCTGGCTCCTGGGGCGTCTGGAAGGTAGATTTCTCAGCGGGAGGGGCAACGCCAACGACGACGCTTGTGAAGAAGGTACCAGAGTCAGGCATGTGGAATGGATTGACGACGTTCACCAATGGAACCGTGTTGATTGGCGATGCTAGCAAAGGGGCGGTATTCAAAATGAACGTCCTAACGGGGGACTACAGCATTGCCATCCAGGATAGCACCATGGCGCCGTCCAGCGGCATGCCGTATGATTCCCCTTTCCTAGCGATAGCCGGTGAAGTACAGAAAGGCTAATGAGCGTCAGTATGGGCATTGACGGCATCCGCTACTCGAACGGAAGTATCTACTACACCAACATCTTTGCCAGCAAGTTGTACAAGATGCCTGTCGATTCAGAGGGCAAGAAGGCCGGCAGTGCTACCCAGCTCTGGGGTAATCAGATGGCTGACGACATGTATGTCTCTCCGGAGGGTGTGGCGTACGTTGCGGCCACGAACGGTATCCAAAGGGTCACCGCGGATGGTAAGGTAAGCACGGTGGCTACAGTTAGAAGCGCGACTGCCGTGACAATCGGCGCCGACAAGAGCACTTTGTACATTGCAGGTTCCGACGGCACGATATCGTCGATCAAAATTCCTGTTTAGGCTCAAAAGGTCGGCAACATAGATGGAGCCATTGGCGAAGTGGAGTGCGTGACGACATGTACATGAAGTGATCCATATCCGGTGGATTGTTGAGAATGAGGGTAGCGGGATTATGTATCTTGAGTCAGAAATAGGTATCAATGATTCAACGTGTTCTCGAAACCTGGACCTCAGTTGGGTCATATGGATAGAAAGCCCATGATCGTGACAGCTTAGACCTCTGACGTTAAACATCACTAGAACGGAAAAGTTTAGTGGCCTCGAATCAATAAAAAAACCGAAGAATCAAGATCTGAGGTTTGTGTAGCGAAAGCATCTGGAAAAAAAAAGGTGCATCAAGAGGAGCTCAGTTGCTGTGCAAACTCAGAAACTCGACCTTCGCACCCAAACGTAAACACATGGATAAAGCTGAGAATAGACTAGCACTTATGCTAGGGCGTTGGAGTGCATTGATACTTGCGGGATTGAGGTTGATTATATGCTCTAAGTTCACGTGTCCCTCTCTCCTAACGCTATTGAAAATGTATGCATAGAATCGGATTAGTAGGCTCGTGGCTATGGGCTCCTCTTTTTCATCTGAGCTAACGTTGCCTTCCCGGCTCTGCTCTCGTTTGGTCTCTGAAGCTCGTTGGATATCCACGCACCCGCCTCGGATAACATTTCCATGTTCACACCGGTCTTCAGTCCTAGACTGTGAAACAGATGGACCAAGTCCTCGGAAGCAACATTTCCCGTTGCGCCAGGGCTGAATGGGCACCCTCCGAGACCGGCGAGCGCAGAATCGAAAGTGCGAACACCGTGCTCCAGTGCAACGACCGTGTTGACAAGCGCCTGGCCGTAGGTGTCGTGGAAATGGAGCGCCAAGTCGCAATTTTCTATGCCAGCTGCGCTCAAGGTTTTGAGGAGCTCGGCTGTCTTGGGCGCGGTGCCCATGCCGGTAGTGTCGGCCACCGAGATCTCGTCTGCGCCCATTTCCAGCAGGCTTACGGCCAGATTGGCAACCTTGTGCGGGTCAACGGTAGGCCCTTCGTAGGGGCAGCCGAGGGCCACGGAGATGTAGGCTCGCACGTTGAGGCCCATCTCCTTCGCTTTCGCCATGATGGGCTCGAACCTCGCTAGTGATTCGGCTATAGAGCAGTTCGTGTTCTTTTGAGTGAACGATTCGGTTGCAGCCGTAAAGATGGATATTTCCGAGGTCGTGGCAGACGGGGGCAACGAGCCGGACTGCCCTGTAGCTTTAGCTTCCCAAATGGCAGCGAAGCTGTCCAGGCCTTTGATGTTGGGGAGGAGCCACTGGTATGTGATTGGATGGGAAGTGGTTGGCGGAGAGACAAGAATGTGTTCGAGGATCTGAGAGGAATTTGCCATCTGGCTCATCGTCAGCGTTCTATTCTCTTCGTTGTGTTGTGCATGGACTGGGGAGCTAACCTGCGGCACCCATTTTGGTGAGACGAAAGATCCAGCCTCGATAGTCCTCAGACCTGTCTGGGCGAGCTTGTTCACAAGTTCTATTTTGGTTTGCACCGGTATGCTCTGCTTTTCGTTTTGTAATCCATCTCGTGGGCCGACCTCGACAATCCGCACGAAGTCGGAGCTTGCCGTGGCATAGGTCCGGGGTAATGGGTGTCGCGCAGCTAGACGCGCGGTACGCAAGCACGCGAGCTTGTAGGATGGCCGCATCATGTGGAAGGGGTGTGAGGGGAGATGCTTTACGCGCCCTGTTGTGGATGGAGTGGGCACGGTTACTTGCGGGGATTTGCGGGGGACAAACCTCGGTCAGAAGCTTGGTTCATCTGGTGGCCGCCGCTCGCTCTCCGCCATGACAACTTCGCTGCCTATCTTTCTGTATGGTACTGTGAATGCAAAAGGACGGTCTGCACCAGAGGTACGAAGCGGATTCGCCCCAAAAGAAAGCAAAAGTATTTCATGGGAAGCCATTCTGGTCGGCGTCTGAAGCCACCGACGCCATCAACAAGATTCGGATGGAACCCAACATGACCAGTACCAATCCACGGTACTCTCACGGCCATGCAACCATTTCACATGTACCCAACCATCATCTGCTGAACCAGAGTTGGCAATTACAACCCAGAGCCAGGTGGTGGGGGCACGATCGAACGGTACCGGTACCCGTCATCCGGGCAGCCATGGAAGAGCCGTACTCTTGTGCCCCTCTTGCTCTATGACCGAATCTTGGTTGTCGGTCCCTTGTTCAACTACATGGTGCGTCTTTTGTCCCCTGATGAAGGGATGGCACGTGTATAACACCTGTCACGCTTACCGCAAATGCCTTCTTCGCTGACGGTGAGCTGAAACCAAAACAAAAAAAGAGAGAAGAAAACATGTCTCAGCGTCTCTCACGTTCAGGGATGGAATGGAGCTAGGTCCATGGCAGCCATACTATGCAAAATGCAGCAATTTGGTTTAGGGTTTAATACGCATATAAGAGGGAAAGGGTTGGACGCAATCAGCGTAGACGGACAATACAATATCCAGAACAATGTCAAGCAGCAGATGTCCACCCAATCGTAAGTGCTATGAGGAAAAGACAGTGATGAACCAACCCCCTCGCAGAACCATGTGCAGACAAACTGATGGAGAGATGACCGTGATAAGACCAAGGAAACACGGAGGAAAGACAAACCAACCAGATAACAGGGAAGAAGGCAAAACAAAAATAAGCACAAACAGCCACCTGCCAGAGCCAAATAGGCCTTCTGGCCCCAATGCACCAGTGAGATGCATGATTTCCCTTCTAATATCGTTTTTTGCGCAGAAATTTCAGACCTCAGACCCATATTAATTATTGCAGCGCTTGCCACCGACACCTTGCTTTGTCTTGGGTACCATCCTGCCAATTTGTTCAAGGAGCATCGTTCCTGGTGACTCGCTCATCTGTCCGCTATGCTGCAACCTCCACACTCGGGATCCAGTCGGTCGTGGGTTTTGCGGCGGGAGTACGGTGAGTCCCAAAGCGACAAAGGCGTCGTGTCACACTTTGAACACGTGCGACAACCATCCCAGAACGTTGGAAATTTCAGGGGAAGAAAAGGAGAAAAAAAAAAGACAAGCGTCCACCTGGGCCAACCAAACGGTAGGTCTGTTTTGGAGAGGTGGGTGGAAAAGGAGGAGATGCTCGAACAGAGGCCCAGGAACGCAAAAGCGCGCCTGCCAAAAAAAAAGAAAAGAGAAACAGATGTGAGATGCCTTTGAAACGCTATCAGGAAAGCAAACAGCCACCCAAACGCGCCATCCTGATTGAAGACTTGGTCATTGGGGAAGAGCGCCAAGACAGGAAAGCTTGAGAAGACACAGGATAGGGAGGAAAGTATGGAGGGAAAGCCCAGGAATGGCCGCAGGTTACGGCGTTGAGCAGCTCTGGAGAGGACCAGCCCCCAAGTATCCCGTTCGAGGCCGGCCAAGTCCATCTACATGGGGCGGCGGTTAAGCATGTTCAGCATGTTGGAATCGGTGGAGCTGCGTCCATGCCCGTTGTCGCTCACGAGGTCGTTTATGCGCATGCTGGGCCTGCTCGAGGGTTGCGACGTAGGCGGAGGCGTGGGTCCGTCGCTTCGAGAAGGCAAGGGATGCAGAGCCCCGTTCGTCTGGGGAGGCGGGTAGTATGAGGAGCCAGCGGGGGTGTTGGAGGACTGGGCATGCGGAGAAGACGACGAGCGACCGGCTTCGTAACTGTGTGCGCTTTGCGGGGAGGCGCGGCGATGGGGCTGCTGGGCATAGTATGGCTGCCCAGGCTGGGGTGCACTGGAGTAGGACGTCGTAGAGGTCGCTGGAGACGCGGCGCTTGTTAGAGGGGCTTCTGGATAGGTAGGATCGGGTCCAGCGCCTCGATGAGCGAGTTGTGAAGCTGAGCCAGGTCTTGGCGGAGGCAGGGTTGGAGTGTGAGGCTCGGGATGAGCTCTCTTCCTGCCATTCAGCTGATCACGGCTCGCGTCATCATATGGGGCAGCGGATGGACCCTGAGCAGAATGAGCTGGGTACGGACCTGGAGGGCCCGGAGGGCCTGTAGGGCTGGGAAGGTAATTGGGAGGAGGTGGCTGCTGCTGCGACTGCTGTTGCTGTTGCTGGCGTGACTGCTGGGCGTAGGGGTCGCCGTGCGTCGCGGGTGGGAGCGGCTGGCCGTAGGCACCGTACATGGGCGGGGGCTGTCCGACGCCGCGCCACACGGTGTGGGCAGGAACAAAAGCTTGCGTCTGGGCGGAAACGGGAGTGAAGATGCAGTCCTGATTGAAGCGCATGCAGTTGGAGCAGCGACCGTCGTCCGTGGCCTCGAAACCGGAGCAGCGAATCTGGGGGAGCGAGAGGTAAGCTAGTGAAGGCGAAGGGGCAGCCATTGAGTTACCTTGCGACGCCTGCAGTAACGACAGGCAATGGCCGTCCGCTGCCTCGGAGCGGGCGGCTGGTGGTGCTGGTTCATGTAGTTTGGAGGCGGCGGCGGTTGAGCGCGATAGGGATCAGGCGGGGGGGGAGGGCGGTTCCATTCCTGGGGGCCGGGCAGACGGTACTGCTGCTGAGGCTGATGGTGATGGGCGGCCATGTCGGGCCGGGGTTCTTGGGGTGGTGGAGGAGGAGGAGGGAGGGAAGTG
>Ga0247757_10001609_pt1 | contig 14177 bp, 9 predicted proteins | sample UWRJL126311R4_FD_180929 | JGI IMG/M metagenome (GOLD analysis project Ga0247757, IMG submission 180929) | Plant litter microbial communities from Arlington Agricultural Research Station in Wisconsin, United States - UWRJ-L126-311R-4 | ecosystem: Environmental > Terrestrial > Plant litter >... | reverse complement strand
TTAATAGTAGTTAAAATAGTAAATAATCCAACTATAGTATTAGAACTTTTTACTTTACCTAGGCTCTTATAAAAGGGATAAAGTAACTCTAGGCTCTAGTCCTACTAGCTTTTATCCTAAAACCTTCAAGATTTTTCTTTTATATAATCTTCGAGTTATTATATAGTAGGGGAAATACTACTATCTTTAAGATCTTTTTAGTATACTTAAGATAAAAGTCTTATTTATAAATTTATTTAATTAATAGTTAAATTAAATCTAGTTCTTAAACTAGGTTTAATATAGGGAAGTTTAATAGTAGATTTCTTTTAAAGTCGTTAAAATAAAAGTATTATCTAATTAAAGTAGCCTTTAATAGGTATCTCTATCTTTATACTAACTATTATTATCCTAGGCCTAATATAGGGGAGGATACTAAGGGTTAACCACTTCTAATACTAGAGCTAAGTTCTAGTAAACTAGGGAAACTCCTCCTATTAGATATTCCTTACTAATTTATAATTTTTAAATTAGTTACTAATTAGTATTAGTATAGTAATAGATATATAAGTTAAATTAATCTATAGCTATAATAACTTTATATAAAAAAAGATAATTAATTCTATAACGAGAAAACTATAAAGGAGTTTATATATATAAAGACGCGATTCTTTTTATAATATATAGAGCGCTATAGGACCTAGCTTATATATATAATAACTTATAGTAAAGAGAAAGAAAGGGGTATAGTAAAAGGTATAGAAAGGGGTATAGTAAGGGGTATAGCTAGGGAATATAGCTAGTAAATATAGCTATTATATAACTTAGAAAGCTACTAGTATACTACTAGAAAGCTAAGTAGTTATATAATATTAGCTATATAATTCTAATAATTATTATAAATTTATATTATAACTAAAATTAAAAATATAAAAAAAGTAGTATATAAGTAGAGTTTTACTTTTTTTATTCTTTATATTTAATAATTTACTTTACTTCTATAGTAGAGCTATACTACTAGTTATATAATTTATTATATAGAATTATTATATATTCTATTAGCTTAGAATCTAAGATATTAATTATCTCTAATACTATATAGTCTTGCTAAACCTTTATACTTATTCTCTTCCTTATTTTAGTATAGCTGAAATAGAGCTAATCTACCTTATCTACCCTTGATATAGGAGCCTATACCTGTCCTTACAACTTTGGACTTGCTAACTAATCAAGATTACTAATTACAAAATTAAACTTCTAGTTTTTCTCTTTAAAAATCTAGTTTTCTTTTTATTATACCGTTAAAATGTACCGAGTTATAGCCTTTTAAAAAGGGTATCTTTTTTAATTACTCTTTTTATATATTACCCTACTATACTTCTAAGAAATATATTAATATATCTACTTATTAGTATTATAAGGATGGATATTTATATAAAACTATAATAGAAGAGGAATATTATAGCTCGATTTATTACCTTAGTACTATAGAAAATATCGTTCTAGAGCTATTCTACTAAGATACAGCTGACCTCCCAACCTCTACCTATTAGGTTTCCTCCTCGTCTCCCTGGCCCTTTCGAGCCCCTATTTCATGAATATGGAATGTCTAGATATGTCAGCTAAACCCGTACGCCTATTAATGGAGAGAGCAATTCTTACCGCACCCTTAGCACCCACAACCTTGGTTGCACGGGGCGTGGTCCCGACAATATGGCCGGCCATCACGCCGCCATAGTTTTTGTTGTTTTTGTACTTTACATTTCCCGATACATGCACGCCACCCTGTGACTGTGTCTTGGGCTCGCTTGGGGTGGTCATATCCTTGATCAATCGAGCAAGGCGCCCGGAAACTGCTTCGTATCCACTAACCCAATCCCCTGCAAACTTGCACATGCGCTCATGGGTTGCGGAAATCGGAATCGGCTCAATCGGGGGGAGCGTCGCCGACTCTTTCTCCACGATGACCCCAACATGCACCATCTTCTTCTTGCCCTTATCTAGAGCGTACGTTGGGTTTGTCTCGAAGTAGCAGGCCACATGGATGGACTTTCCGGTCTTGTCTCTGGCCTTCACAAGACGGAGGAAGTTGTTTTTAATGTCGACGGTTTTCTCGGACTCCTTCTTCAGCTCCATGACGTCTTTGGTGTTTGTACTGATGCCGAGCCAGCTTATAAACCGCAGTACCGTTTCACCAGGGTTGGCTTTATCAGAACCCTCGAACGGTGTACCCAGGAATAGTGCTGCATAGGTATGATCTGCAATGGACTTCGTAGCTTCGTCCGTTGAATAAGAATGTGACAGCGCGTTGGCACAGACGATCCCGCCCAGGCTGTGTGCAACGAAGATGATGGGGCGCTCAGTCTGTGGCGGACGTTAGCATGAGGTGCTCACCCGGCTATCCTGACCTTACGGATTCCGTCTCGGAGCGAAAATTGGCGAGACTCTGAAGGAGCAGCGCCGAATGATCGTCAACCGTTGTGCCGACGGGAACTGTCTTATTAGAAAAGAAGAAATGCATGAACTGAGAATTGTATCCGAAACTGAGAATACGGGCGGTGGGGCATTTCTTTGGTAGCAGCTCTTCCGGCCAAAAGTTGTCTGGGGCCTCTTCCCCAGTGTATGTCCAAGTCCTCTTGCGATCGCCGCCCAGACCGTGAATGAAGACGATGCTAGCCAGGTATAAGTTGTGTGGCGTATGAATCGAATAAGATACTCACTCAACAATCGCATCAGTAGAATTTTCAGGCTCCCATACTTTGAGCAGTCCGACGCTTTCGTTGTCAGCCATGCTGTCGGCAGAATATGCAGTTTGTTTTCCCAACTGCGAATATCTTGCAAGTTAAATACGAGGAAAGATGCGCGATTTTCCACCACGAGGCTGAACATTTCATGCAGTCAGCGACAAAATGAGTGACCGCGCGTATGCCGCAGTCCTCCACTCGAACGAGGCTATCCACTGTGGCTGTAGAAGCTGATAGCTGCGACCGGAAGATGTGTGGCAGGTTGACCAATGGCGGTAATGCCGACCCCTGGTTAGCGCCGATTCCGGTGAGATGCTGCGCTGGGATGTTTATGACTCGGACCAGATGTAGGCTTTACTTAATCGCCGGACCTCTAGCTAAAGCTCAAGACCTACCATTACCGCGCTCTGTTCTTCGAAATACGGGGACTCCGATACGAGGGGGGCTTAATTACAGTTCACGACGCTGCAGCTGTTCTTCGCTTGCGCAAGGCATGTACAACAACGCTTCTATTGCTACTTGCTGTATATTCCACTTATCTCTTTGCCTCGAAGTTTAGGAGGATGACTATCCAAGAAAAAGACAGCAAGCCTCAGGGCGGCCCGTACACACAGGTAGAAGGCTCATTAGAATACTCAGGAAACGACATACATGGAGTCGCCGCCGGGCACGTGAAAGATGCTACTCTAATTGGTGCGGTTCCTCCTCTGAAACTCCTCCGTAGCTACTGACGGCGAACCAGGACAACAGATCAATATTACGATGAATATGAGCACAGAGGTGATCAAAGAACTGAAGGTTCACAAATCTAAAACTAGGAGTTACAAGGGCCAGATTAGAATAATTATAATAAGCATTCATCACATGATTAAGATTATCGATGAACTCTCAAGAATAGTGCAAGACTTCTTAGCAAATAAGAAGGCGGAGCCACAGGACGCGGAGCAGTTCCGAGTACAGCTCAGTCATATCCAGGATATGTTCAAGGATATTCAGGAAAAGATTACATTTCGAATTCTCCGGGACCAGTACACCGCGGAATTTGAAGCGGATCTTGAGATCATATTAGGTGAGGTGAAGCTTAGAAGACACGAACTAAGGTTCCATATTCAGATTTTTCAGTTAAGGATACTTGGGAAGAGTAAAAGGTACGTTAGGCAATCTTGGTTCATGATAGTCAACTGGTAACAATTCCGGAACATAGTTCACCTGCCGATACGGAGAAAAGCATTGAGTCAAAAATGCTATCATTGTTTCACGAGAAGATTGGCTTTCAGATCATGCGATACTACGGTCCGGGGCCAGTGTTCCTTCCCCCTCCGGTTCTGGGACCCCTGCTTCCTCCCTATCGGCCCGGACCGTTGCCCATGAACCCGGCTGCATACAGTCGAATACGCCACCGTTCAATATACGCATGCTGGTCGCTTCGTAAAAGAAGCAAAACTCGCATCTCAGCTCTCGATCATAATTCTAAGGCGTCTTGGAAATACCACGACAGAGAGCTTCTAAGGATATGTTCAAAAGAATTACGCTACGAAGTCGCATGGCAAAGGGAAGTGATAGAGACACCTGAAAATCGGGTTATGCATAAGATCCATGGCATAAAAAGTAGGCGCCAACGAGACGCAATCTACGATCTCCTTCGGGATGAGAACATGGAACTACGAAGACACTATGAACGGCTGACATGGGTGATCGCGGGTCTCCATTTCCAGGAAGAGAAATATGGACGGTTTGGATTTAGGAAGACTGATACAGTCGCTATGCTGCTTGTGTTTCGGACTCAGCCTTCGCTATATGACAGTCCTTCTGGGACAATGGGGCGACCGGATAGGACAAGGGGCAGCCCTTCGCAGGGACCCATTGGACCCTGGGTCTATCCGTCTTCTCTCGAGGCTGAGCGTCGGCGTCGGGAGAGGAGTCAAATAATCTCGATCAATGACCACCATACCCATCCTGTGCAGCCTGAGCCGCCGGATTATTATGCAACGGCACCCCTGCACCCGCCTCCACCTCCTCGGAGCCCGTCGCCTTTCTCACCGCGGCGCCCCAAATCCAGGAATCGGCGCCGCGAAGGCGAAATGCCAGGCTATATAGACGCCGTTTCACCTAGCAGTAAGCATCCCGACATACCATCAGATTCCAAGACAGGCAAAGGAAAATACCACGCCCGAGTGTCCGATTATGAATCGTCCTCTGATGGCGGAAACGACTATAAACGTCGGTGCCATTCGGCTAGCGCTTCAGACCTCCGGATGGATGACGATTATCAAAGCGCTGTACCTATACTGACTACTGCTCTTCCGAGACAAATTTTCCCAAGGCAGGGACCACCGCCACATCGGCACGAGGTTCCAATACAGCCACCACCGAGGATTCTTCGACCGCCGCCCCCACCACAGCCAAATCACCAAGGGGCCCCGATATCCGTCCATCCAGCCATACCGAACCACCAGGGCCCTTCTGTACCCTTGATCCCTCGACCAGGCTGGGATTCTGCCCGATTCGCAGAGCTCGACCACGAAACTCCACCACCAGAGGTGGACCCCAGGTCACCCAGTTTCCAAAGAGATCTACACATAATGCTCACCGATGCTATCGAAAAATCCAAGCGTTATGCCGAACACGCGCGAATCCAGGCGCGTCAAGGTCAAGTTCCGTTCCACGTGCTGAATTCCAGATCACCCGAGTACCAGAGCGATCTAAATGTACGATTCAATGCTCAGGAACAGATGAGGCGCTACGAGGAAGGCCACGGATTAGAAGTGCGCGAACGCGAGTATCCGCCGCCTAAGCCAGCCCACGAGCAGCGGCATAGGCGAAGGAGTCATCTATCACACAATATCCCTGTCCAAGATCGCTCCGGTGAATATAGCCGTGACCCTCGCGCCGATTCGCTCGAGTCTCGCTATACGCGGCCGGAATTCGACTACAAACAACGACATAACCGAATTGACCGGTCTGAACGGCACCTGCATCATGAGGAGAGGCCCCGAGAATATCCTTCTAGGCGAACCTCGATTCGCGTGCGCTCGCCATGGAGAGAGCGCGGAAGAGCATACATGGCTCCGTCATCAACCAGGCTCAGAGAATCGCACACAGATTAGCCTGCTCGAGAACACACAAGAGCATATATGGCCCCAGCCCCAAACGAGCGCATGTATGAGCGCATGTCCTCTCCACCGCGAGAACCCAGAGAAGGGCGCTACCGATTTCAAACGTCGGGTTAAGAGATAGAAGGTCCTGAGCTGGTCTAGTAACACGCTTACTCGGCGGTTGGATCGGCGGGTCTTTTGCGGCTTGGGAGTTGTAGACGGTCTATGTTGTTGTCACTAGAGACTGTAGCCATATTGGGCGAACTCAGAAACTGAAATCTAAGCCCTGGGAAGCCGATAATGGATTCCAGCAGGCATCCAGAATGTTTGCGTAACGAGGCTGAGAATTGTGCCCTGGGTGATAGAAACTCGCTTCCTCTAGGTTCCCACCTTTTGCTGGCTCTGCTGACCGGAAGCCATACCCGGTATGACTTTGAAGTGGAGGCTGTGACTGCAGGAGCTGAACTTTCCACACGAAAGCCGTGTCGCGATGGGACCAATGGTGGTAGTGTCTTCGCTTGGCAGGCACCAAATCCGGCGAGTTGATGGATTGTGGTACTTTAGTGAAGCAGGATATACATGCATGGCTGTGTCGGATCGACATGTTCCCAATCACAGCCGGGGTAATGACCACCGGCATACCGCTTCGCCCCCAAGGCTGACAAATTATGTAAAGAGGGACAGATGCGAGAGAATTGCGCACTTTAGTCTCCCGCTCCGCAGATGCAGAACTGACAGCCTCTCTTCACGAGATATTGTCCCAACGCCAACGTCATCATCAGCCATTCGTTGTTCCTTCTATGCAGCGCCAGGTCGCTATGCGAATTGAATGCCTCAGATCATTGAGCGCACAGGGTCTCCCGATCACCATGTCTCCGGCGATGTGGAATTCCAAGGAGCGACGACCAATTCCGGATTGATAGGTGGACATATGATAGCCAAAAAAGTTGTTGGTATGGGTTCCCGCATTAAGTTCTTGTGCGGCTGCTCAAGACCAGCCAGGATCAGTTCACAAGACCTATAACATCGCGGCCGACGTCGCCGAATACTTAAAACGGTCCGAATCAGGGATCGTGGCTCTAGACGCCCGCATCAAATCCATTACCCGGCTGCTTCAACAAACATCCACTATTTTGAAGGGCCTCTCGAAGCTAGTAGAGGACATATCCGCAAATGAAGAGACCGCGTCAAAAGCTGCCGCGCAGTTTCAAGCCCAGCTCCTGGACTTTCAGGAAATGTTCTACTCGATTAACGGGAAGATAGAATCGTTTGATCCAAAGCTGCACTGTCAAAACAAATTCGCAGAAAGTCTAGAAATCATCGTAGCCGAGGTAAAGTGGAGAAAGGACGATTTGAGTTTAGCATTTCAGATGTTTGAACTAGACCTGAGCTACGGTCGCGGGGGGTAGGTTGAATGCGGCAGTGCTTGATGATGGTCGGTCAGCTTACGCTATGGCAGAGCCCCCGCAAACGTGAATGACCATATGAAGCTTAAGAAAGAAGCCGTAGAAAGAGATAAAAAAAGTTTCCAACTGATGCGATTCCTTGGTCCGATGCCTTCAATTCCTATCACTAATCAAGAACATAGACCTTCCCCAGGACCTCGGAGTCGCGACAGCTCAGTACCTACCAACTTTCCAGCGACAGAGCATGAATTCGAGTATCCCCATAGCACCACTTCAGGGCGTGATTACCCTTCGGAAAACAGAGGTTCCGATTATCCGCGGGGTCCCAACCGACGGCAGGATCGAACAGACCCGCATGACATCCGGTGGTTCGGCCTTTCCGATGGTGAGCCTTCTCGTCCTCACGGCAGTAGACATGTTCCAAGGTCACATAAATACGACTACATTCCCGAACACGAGTATGGAACAAGTTCTGAATTCTTGCAAGAGCTATCCGACTCAACACAGTTGAAACCCCGCATGGCCCATGCTCGCCGTCGTCACCGAGAAATGCCAAGGGAAAACAACCGAGCAAAGACGCAGAAGGCACGATTAGCTCCTGAAAAGCCTCCCATATCAATAACAACAGAGCCTCCTGCTGAGCGCCCGAATTCTGTCAGCCAAGTCGATTCGTCACATGCAGGCGATCCGGTCTCGCACTCGCTAGCATCTCCCAACCTTTTATTCGAGAAGGTGGAAGACGCGTCGGTATCGCGTGCTATACCCACTTATGCCTGTTGGTCCCTTCGTAAAAAGAAAACGGCTCAAAAATCCTCTCGCAGCAGCAATGCCAAATCCTCGTGGAAGTATCACGACAAACAGCTCCTCCACATATCTTCGGAAGAGCTGCACCAGGAAATCTCCGGGCAACGGGACATTGCTATTAAGCCTAAAGATACTGTTATACACAAGTTTGGAAGTATAGAGTGCAGGCGGCAGCGCCGGGCTATTGATACGCTCCTCCGCGAGCAGAACGCAGATTTGCAAAGGCGAGATGCAAGCCTGTCGTGGGTGATCGCCGGACTCCACTTCCAGGACAAAAAGCAAGGATTTTTCGGATTTCGGAAGCCTGATACAGTTGGCATGATCCTTGTTCTGCGGACGCAGCACTTGCCAGCCTTTCCTCAAACCGGCGCCGCAATTGAAGGCGATACAAGGAGAGAACGGTCACAGCAGGGCCGCGACAATCGAAAAGTTAGTCAGACTCAAGATTCCAGGGAGGCCCAAGAGGTCAATAGGGACCAGCAGCATACCCAGCAACCGGAAGCTGACCCATACCCCAACGCCACCAAAATGCAACGCCAGAAAGCACGGAGACCGGCAGCACGAACAAAATACTCGACTGTCTTCCCAGAGCATGTTCCCGACATAGAGTCACCTGACCTTCCACCACCATCTCACAAGGGATCTCGACCTATTCGCGCGTATAGAGGGGGCAAACCAATTTTTTCCACTGGACACAACTCGCAGGCCAAAGACGAAAATCCGCATGATCTACATGTTGTCAATGGTGAATACCAAAACGGCTATTCATACATAGACGATGAGGCCATTCGAGTCAACAAGGAGATGGGTGCTTCAGAGCCACCGTCCAGGTCTGAGAGAAGAAAGTATGATTACTACCCCAGGCGGCCAGTGAAAGTAGAAGTGATTCCCCCATCACCAGATCAAACTCCGCCAAACACCAATACGCCGCCAAGCCCCCGTCCCAATCTCAAAGCAAACAGGAGATATTCCGCCCGGGTCGATGAATACGAGTCTCCGACCGATGATAAAACAGGAAAAGACTATGGAACCGCACAACCTTGGCCCTTCAATAAAACCCTCCAGGACGAACCGGAATCTGATGGGGGCGAACCGGTTTTTACTCCCAAGAAGCCAGCCCATAGCCACCCGCCTCCTCCAATACCAGCTCATAGTCAAGTGCCTTCTCCAATACCGGCTTATAGACACTTCCCTCCTCCGATACCACCCGTAACCATTTTTACCAACCAACCATCCAGGCGCGACGCTCTGCGCGTAAGCCGCCCGATCCCACCGCCTTCATCCCTTCCTTATACTTCCATACCGCCTCCATCCATTTCTTATACTTCCATAGCACCTAAGCAAGGCTGGTCATCTCCCAGATTCGCATCTCTCGACCTCCAGATCCCACCCTCGCTACTTGGCATCGGGCCATCTCTTCTCCCGCCCCCCGCAGCAATGCAGGAAGGAAGCTACGAATCGTACCAATACGGAGAAGATTCCACCAGGGCAGTGGAAAGGTCGAGTCGGGCCACTAGGGTTCCGCACCGCGTTGAACTTGGAGGCGTGGGGTATTCCCGTCCTCCGCCCCCACCACCCCCACCGAGCGAACCCTATCGGAGAAGGGCGCAGCGAGATTTCGAAGTCCATGGGTTGCAAACCATATATCCTCCGCCCACGTCCTTTGGTATTTTAAGCAACATGGATAATATCCATACTAGCCTGGAGCGGAAAACGATAGATAGGGACAAGTAGATTCGAAGTTATTCAATAACTCTCCTTAGTATACTAGCTAACCGCCAGCTTTCGTCCCAAAACCTTCGAGATCTTTTCTTTGTACGATCTTCGAGTTATCGTATAGCAGGGGAAACACTACTGCCTTTAAGATCTATTTAATATACTTAAGATAAAAGTCTCGTTTATAAATTTATTTAGCCAATACTAGCTAAATATATAGAGTATACTAAGCTATAGAGAAGCTTATATATAGTATTAAAGGGTATATAGAGATAGTTAAAAAGTAATAAATCTATATAATATTATTAATTCTTGATAATTAATATAGTCTTTATAAGTTATACCCTTTTCTTAGGCTTATTAATATATTAATAACTTATAATATTAGAATTATATAACTGATGTTATATAACTACTCAGCTTTCTAGTAGCGTACTAGCAGTTTTTTACTAGTAAACTAGCAGCTTTCTAAGTTACGTAACGGCTGCGTTCACCGGCTGCGTTCCCTAGCTATACTCCTGGCTGCGTTTCCTAGCTATATATAACGGGGTTTCGCGATAGAGACTTAGTGTTATAATAATCCTAGCCTAAACGGGTTAGCAGGATAAGTAAGGAAGTTACTTATAACCTGCGCCGACCTCGCGCTCAAAGGAAGTTAAGTATTATTTACGATCCTCCTCTATAATATACTCTTTACTATCCTTTTACTATTACTCCTAGTATAAAGTATACTCTATTACCTAAAGCTAGACCTTATATAATAATACTCCTAGTACGATAGTCTTAGGATAGCTTCCTAAATAAGAAAATCTACTAGTTAGGTATTACTATAGATGCTATATAAAGGTAAAGAATTACCTACTTAGTAGCGCGAAGACTATAAGGAATCTATACTTAATATAAGCCTACCTCTATTAATAGAGGAACGTATTTAAATAGCTAAATAGAGATATAATAAGCTTTATACCCTCTAGCGACTATATATTCTTAAAACTAAGATAGCTTAGTTTAAAAATTCTAATTAAATACTAAGCCCTATTATAATATCTATAGAGGAAGTAGAGGTTATACCTAATATATAGGTACTTAATATATATAAGAGGGATATACTAGGAATAATAATACCTATATACGCTGAACGCGCGTTTAAACTAAAAGACCCCCCTACTTATTATAGAAAGAATCTTAAAGAATACTATAAGTTCTTCTATTTATATAAGGGATCTTTCCTATTACTACTATAAAAATCCTTTAATAAAAAAAATAAGATCCTCTAGGCTATATAGTACCTTATAGGAGACCTAAGAGAACTATAATATATATATTATAAATATACTTTTAAAGCTTAGAATAAAAACCTATCTAGGAGTATTTTAAGTAGTATATACTCGACTTACTATCTAATCCTATTAACTATAGCCTTAAAATAGCTATAATATACGCTTAGGCTATATAATAGAAGGATTAGACTATTTACTCTTTTATAATCTATCTAGATATCCTTAAGGACTAGCTTACGCCCTATACTAAAGAATAAAGGGTATAGTACCTATTTTTTAAGCTAAAACTAGAACTATAAAGGGTAATTATAAATTATTACTAAATACCTAGAATAAGGGAAGATCTTATTATACTAGTATCTATATTTAAAAGAAATTTATACTATATACCTATAGTATATAATTAATCTATATACTATATAATAAAGGAAAAACCTAAAGAAGAAACCCTAAACTATAAATATTTCTAGGGATAAGTAAACCTTAAGAGAAGAAAGTTATTACTTATTATAAGTACTAAAAGAAAGGCTATTATATAAATAAATACTATAGTAGCGAGAACCTAAACTAGATTCCTATATATATTTAATAAATAAAAAAAGACTAAGCCTTACTTATAGCCTAGGGATAGTAAGGTATATCCTAATATATATCTTACTAGGTATAAAATATATATATAGTATAGCTGGAATAATAGGTCTAGAGAGATAACTTTAGGTTATTCTTAACCTATAAACTAAATTTAGCTTAATTAGTTAAAGAGTAGCTATAAAAATAGATTTACTATTAATTAAGGGAGTAGATCTTTCTAAACTTAATTAGATTAGGTCCTAATAATAGATTACCTATACTACCTACGTACTTAAGATACGCCTAATAAACGATATAGGTATAGAATATATATTAGAAACTACTATCTATAGTATTAATAAAAAAGGCGCTCCCCTATTATTAGGAAACTCTTTTCTATAAAAAGAAGATATCTACTTTAATTATAATTCTTAAAAATAGTACTAGGGTTATAGTATAGCTAAAATCTAACTTATTATAGTTAAAGACTTTAAAAAGGATATAGAGTATACTAGCTTAATTCTATCCCTTCTAGGTATCCTATAATTTAATAGTATAGGTTTAGAATATAACGCCTATATATAAGAAGCGCGTATAGTATAGATTCTATATATTCTTAATATATTATATAACTATAGCGACGTATTTAATAAAGAAATAGTAGTTATTCTACTAAATTTTAAGGAATTAAATTATATAATTCCTTTTATAGAAGATAAAGAACCCCTATATAAACCTCTATATAATCTATCTATATATAAGCTTAAGGTACTCTAAGAATACTTAGAAAATACTCTCTATAGAAGCTAGATTAAATATAGTATAAGCCTAGTAAGGGCGCCTATTCTATTTATTTTAAAGAAAAATAGAACCCTCTAATTTTATATTAATTATTAAGGCCTTAATACTATTACTATAACGAATTATTATCTATTTCTACTAATTAGAGAGATACTAGACTACCTATTAGATATACGCTACTATATAATACTTAACCTCTATAATATATACTATAGGATATAGATATTGTTATATAGTAGCTGGTTCACCCAATATAGCCAGCTTTCCCGTTAGCTTTCCGCCGATATATCGGTGGAAAGCCGACAGTAAAACGATGGCAAACTGGTAGTAAGCTGGTAATACTCTAGAACGATCCTTATATTCTTAGAGAGGAAGTTATTTAATATATAGTCGGACCAAGGAATTCTCTAGAAAGATATATATAACTAGCCTTCGACCCTTCGTCGAGATGGTAGTCTAGAAGGGATTTATAGAACTAGAGAATTAGAACTAGAAATAGAATTTATTACTTATTTAAATTAAACCTACGATATCTTATCGAATACTTATCTTCTTATTCTTCTTAGTATATCTTTTAATTATAGGTCGCGGACTTATACCTATAAAAACTAATCCTAAGTCTACCTACCTAATTTAGCGTTAATACTTTTCCTCTCTTTTTATATTCTTTTCTTCTTTAATTAACTATTACTTAATATTTTTAGTAAGGGATATAGAGTATCTCTAATAGTCTATTAGGAGATAAGCTAAGTATTTAGAATAAGATTTAACTAATTTTAATCTTCTTAATAATAATAACGACGAAAGCCTAGTAGGAAGAGCCCGAAGGAAGAACTAATACCTAAATATAAAAAGGGATAAGGAAGAACCCTAAAGTATAAGTTAGAGATAGGAAGGATCTAACGTACTAATAAAGATTTTTATTTATTTCTATTTCTTAGTTAGCTAGATTAATAAGGGTAAGTAGAAGCGAGGTCTAATAGCTTATTAAAAAGACCTATATAGGATAGAATAGGAAATAGCTAGGCCCTAGGAGCATCTCGATATTCTATTAGTAGAAACCCTAAGGTCGCCTAGATCCCCTATTAAAAATACGCCCCCTATTTTAATAAGTAAATACTTAATTTAAGTATAGACTTAGGCTAATCTAGAGGACTATATAGTACTATAATAAATCTTATTTAAAGAACCTAGAAGGCCTAGGTTAGGCGTATTAGAAACCAGCTCTAATACTAAACTAGAGGAGGTAAGAAAGTATTTACTAAAGCTAAGGAAATAAAAGGAACTAAGGTATAAGGAGCTAGAGGATAATAAACTATTAGTAGTAGCCCTACCCTAGTAAAAGGTATATTTTCAACTATAGCTAAATAACCTAAATATACTAAGGTTTAAAGGGTCGAATATTATAATATTTCTAGAGGAATATAAGTTTAGTATTTAAGGTATAGATTAAAATAGTATAATGATAAAGTAGAAACTCCCCTACTTCTATATACCCGAAGTCTAATAGTATATTATAAGTATCTTAGAATATATAGATCTAATAATTAATTAGATAGGGTTTCGTAAGGTTCTATAGTATAAATATACTAACTTAGATATCGAATAGTAGAAGATAAGCCGAGTATACCTAGAAGTATAGTTATAAGAAGTTAGTTAATAGTTAGTAAAGCTTAATAACTACTACTACTAATTTATAACCTAATTAAATAATACTCTCTAAAGAAACTAGATAATAAGGGAGGAATATAGATACCTATTTTTTAAAAGACTATTAAGAGA
>Ga0247757_10001608_pt1 | contig 14227 bp, 18 predicted proteins | sample UWRJL126311R4_FD_180929 | JGI IMG/M metagenome (GOLD analysis project Ga0247757, IMG submission 180929) | Plant litter microbial communities from Arlington Agricultural Research Station in Wisconsin, United States - UWRJ-L126-311R-4 | ecosystem: Environmental > Terrestrial > Plant litter >... | reverse complement strand
AACCGAATAGTGTTAGCAAAACGGTGTTTTACGATTCCTCGGGGTCTTCATGATGATCCATAGCTGAGTTGTATAGATCAGCAAGGAGTAACCTTAATGCATCAATTCGGTACCTTCTCAGGGACCTTGATGGGTTGGTTTCTGTTCCCGGCAAGGGAGCTCTGAGGTGGATAAGCGTTTTGGGCCTGCTGTCTGTGTTGTTTGGATTTGCTTGATTAATTCTGTTACGAGGCAGGCAAACAAGTATGGGCATATCTAGCAAAAAGAAAGAAAATTCTATGGACGAAGTAATCCTATATACAAAGCCTCTCTTCCAAACAGCGCTGATCTCCGACCGACTAGTCTCAAGGCTTTCGGGTATGAGCTGTTTATACGATGGGCACTTCGGCTTAGAAAAATATATGTTGAAACAGGCGTATATAGTATATTTCTCTAGAAAATTTGTGTTCAGACATACTTTTGGTTCTCACAATATATCATAAAAGTCAGAATGCAAGAGTTCTACTCGTTGGAAATTGAAATTCCTCACATATTGAAGCACAGAAGAATTTTCCACGTTCGGGACCAAAATAAGTAATATGAATTTATTTCGAAACGGGGCATGGGCCTATTTGTTTGCTCTGTACTCTGACCGTGATGCTACCTGAAGCGTACTGTTGGACTACCTACTTGCTGAAAATACGACTCCTTAGCTACTTTTCGAGCTTCTCTAGCCAAAAAAGGCATACATCATCTTACGATTGTAGACCTGGGCTGTCAGCCTCGGTACTGTTCCTCAAGCTTGGCTATCTCGTTCCCGCGGAGCTTTTGGTAGTGCTTCCGCTTTCTTTGGCAGATACCTGACCGCAATGCTGAAACCAACGGCGACCAAGATGATAACAACCCAGAAGAGCTGGCCAAGAAAAACATGGTGCTTGACGCCAATTGCGTAGAGAGTCGTAGACGCAGCGGGAATAATCGCCCGAAGTCCGCTCTGGAGTGCAAGTACTATCGCGTTTAACATACCAAAGCTTTCAGGCGAAGGCGAGATATCATTTAGTGCAAGTTGCACGGAAGCTGTGACTCAATCAGCATACGGCAAGGGCGGCGGGGAGGAAAAGCCATACTAAAAGCCATAGCGACTGCAGTGCCGAAAACACTGGTGGCTGGGAATAGTATCCAGAAGCTAATTTTATGCCCATGACGCAAGAGGATATTAGATATTGGGTTTGCCAAAAAGAAGAAAGGCCAGAGGAAGGCACAGAAACGGAGGATACCCCGGGTACCAACGCGGTTATGCAAAGACGGGAAAATGATAAGAAGCCAGAAGGCCTGCGATGCTCCACCCACGGCCATAAACAGGGATATCCAGGGAGGAGAAAGATGCAGTCCACCAAGGTGGACAGGGGTGTACATAAAGACTGGGAAAGCTGCTGTAAAGGCAAATGCTAGGAGCATGCAGTAGTTGTAAATGAGCATAACTTGGCTCACTCCAGAGGATTTGATCAGCCCCCAAGCAGATAGCTTGGGATCATTGGTCTTCTTATCAGGCGTTGTGTGAAGAGTCTAAACATATCAGTTTCATTTCGTTTCCACGCAGGTGGTCAATTACCAACCTCCTTGACAAACAGCGTTACCAATATGGCAGAACTTAAGCCAAACGATGCAGCGGCTAGACCGGGTAATGCATATGGATAATCGTGAAAGAAGCGAAAGCGCCCGAATGTTGAGGTGAATTTCTCTGCCGGTCTTTCGAGTGCACCACCTATGAGATAATTAAACAGCCAATTCTGAGAATTAGTTCAACCGCTTACCTATTAAAGGCCCCAGAAAAATGCCCACATTTCCTGCAAACGCGAAGTAACTAAATACTCGAGCTTGGGTCTTCTTGGTGCTATTCTCTGTGAGCATGGCACGCACAGTCCTTGTCAACGTCAGCAGCAAATAGTACAACACGCGTCAGGATTGCTTACACGATGGTTCCGGCGAAGACTCCAGCCATGCATCGGAATGCAATCATCTGCCCTAAAGATCGGCTGAAGCCGAAAAGAGCAGTACAAAAGGACACGCCGTAGAGGGACAATGCGAGGACTGGTTTCCTTCCGAATCGATCCGCCGCCTATCAACGTCAGCTCTTCCTCTCCCTTCCACCGACCAAAAAGCCCAGCAGTGGCTCACCCTTCCCCAGAAGATCATCACACACATCTGCGTGAACGAAAACTGGCTCTCGATCAGACCTGAATAGAAACCAACGTCTTCTTCATCGATGCCACCCGTTTTCTCAATCATGGCATTGATGTAAGGAAAGATTGAGAAAAATGCGATTGGCTCGACAACACGCGTGTAGCAGAGCAGGAGAATCTGCGCGAGTGGCAGCGGAGCATCCTCATCGTCTGCTTCTGCACGCACTGCATTAGGCAATTCGTCAGCCTCGCTGGCTTCGGCTATGGGCGCCGTTGCAATGGCTGCAAGCAGAGGTGTCGTCTCATCGTTGATTTTTATGGTAGTAGTATCGGTGCCATTGGGCGACCGTGAATTTGAGGGCGACATCGTCGTGAAAGTGAGAATAGAAGCGTTGGCGTGGCACCGCTAGCCGAGATAATGTTATTGATCGCCAGCGCCAAACGACTGAAGGATTGCTAACACAACGGGGCGTAATTCAATCGCATAGCGGGAAATTAGCAGGAAAATCGTATGAGAAAGTAGCTACATTGATTATGTGCCTGCTTGACTCGAGCTCTTTATTCTTGCATGTTCGATGTAATGATAAGGCGCCAATGCGAAGACACTATCGCGTATCCGGAAGGACCCTTTTCTCGTTTCTCCAACATCTGCTGTGCTCCGTCACATGTTCCCAGGCACCGATTGTACGAATTTTAGGCACCTATTTGGCGTAACTGCCACACGCATGACAACGACAACAGATAAGGCTTGGCCACTGAGATTCTCCACCTGGAATCCTGGAATCAGCAGGGAACCATGCACAGGCCTTCGCGGAAGCCAGGCACCAGCATGGCCTCCGGGATAAGTTAAGCGCAACATGGCTGAAACCCTTACAAATCAATCGCGCAGTGTGCAACTTTGCATGCAGGAAACAGTGAAATTTGTGGGATGCGATTTTCAAAATCGTACGGCTAGACCCGAATGCAATGCCCAAATGCCCTTCTTCACCCCATGGTATACCTGCTGTCGAATTGCTGTGGGAAACCGTCCAAACGCCGCCCAGATGCTTATAAGATTTTCAGTCCACCCCCGGTGCGGTCACCGAGGCCGGTCTGCATCTGTCCTCAATTGATTTATCAACACGTCCACCGAGTCCATATCTCCAGCATCTAGCTTGCTTGAGGGTTTGAAGGAATCCGGGACGCTGCCTACGACAGCGTCCAATCCGGGTTGGAAGTTTCGGGAGGCACATGACAATGCGCGAACGGCCTTCTTGCGCACGGCCGCGTTGTCGTCTTCCGTTGCAAGCTTCACGAGGGTTGGAATGGCGCCGAGTACAAGTAGCTGGCATTAGTTAGCATCCCTCGTCCCTGTTTAGAGAACAAAAGAACAAAACAATGGTACATACTCGCTCCTGCGCCTTGACGTTATTCTCCACGGCAGTCCCAGCACACCAAGCGGCATACTTCCTCAACTCAGCCTCTTTATGCTCTAACTGGTTGATGAGCGGTGTCCACAGCTTCAGGGCTTCGAGGTTGTTCGCATTGTCAATGCCCTGCACCAGCATCTCAAAGTCCTCGAACGCCTCCACTTTCTGGTCGAGTGTGTATTCGGGCTGGGTGATGACGTCCATTTTGCGCTTCATCATCTCGGCATCAGACGGTGCAGAGATGCCGCTCAGGAGTTCCTGCAGCGATTGAGAGTCGATTTGCGTGCTTGGGCCTTTTGGGGCGTCTGGGTCGCTTCGCGAGGCGTCGGAGTTTTGGATTCCCCACTTCAGGAGGTCATTGAGGCGGGGGTTGTTCATCGTGCCGGCGAGGGTCGTATGTAGGGGCAGGAGGAGGCAGGAGGGGGTAGGAAGAGGCAGAAGGAGAGGAGTGGACGTGTTTCGCAGTGTGTGTCTGGTATTTTAGGCAGCGCAGTACGACTTTTTGGCGGCGGAGGGATGACGCAGCCCGAGTGGCCGACGGGCCGCGAAGGGACCACCGAGTTCGACTGCCTTCCATAGCGTCGCATCGCCCATGCTGTGCAGCATTGGCGTCCTTCGTCGACTGCGAGTGGTGCAGTACGCATCAGGGCCGGGCCTGCAGGCGTGGATTGCTCCACAGCGCATTTCCCATGCCGCCATGGCCAAATGTTGTGTGCACGGCCGATGGCTACATGGCGGCATGCACGATGCCGGTGCCCCTCATTTCACGTGACGGCAGCCGAGCTGGAGCGAAGCCCCCCTGTCCAGGCTGGGCCCAGGAGGGGCGGGAGGACGAGTTGGCGGTGAGCACGTACTGGACAGCGGCTGGCGGAAATATGCGTACACTGTAGATAGCTACTCATCGCGACGGACACGTCGTTCCGTTGTTCGAGTGCCAGAGTGGAGGCCGGCCAAGCGCCAGAAGAGGCCCTCCTCAGCATGACATGCGGAGCTTGCGTAAACAACAGGCCAAGCAGAAATGCTGCAGCCTAGCGGCGTGTATAAGGGCAGAAGCACACCACGCTGTCTCGAGCCGCCTCTCCTGTTGCTATCTACGTGCCGTCCGTTCTGCTTGCGTTGGCTCCCAGGTGTGTGTGTGAGTGTGTGTGTGCTGCGCGTGCCCCCCCTCGCGCCTTCACCCAACCTCGTCGCTCCTGCCGGTCCCGCTAAAACCTGGCCACAGGCGCATCGGACACCCGCTTATTTAGCAGCTGCACCCACCGACCTTTGCCTCTTCGCACAGAACCTTAACCTCACTACCGCCCGCCGCACCCCGTAAGCTTCCTCGCCATCCGCTCTCTTCTGCTCCTCAATCAAGGCGCATCTCTCGCAACCCCAGGGCTAACCCCCCAATTGCTGCAGCGCCTCGGAATCTCCATCCCACCCCTCCACACGCCTCCTAATCTCGCCCTCTAATCAGTCAACATGGAAGGTGAGCTGAAGCCCAACGCCAGCACCAGCTCCCAACCCTCCCCGGGAGCTGCAGCTGTGCACCCTCCATCTCAATGAGTCTTGCTAACGTCTGTTTTTCTACCGCCAGAGGAAGTCGCAGCCCTCGTCATCGACAATGGGTGAGATCCCCCCGAATTTGATCCCTCGTCATCCCTGTTGTGGGGTTATCAGCTACCGTACCCCCGCGCCCACCACCACCCCGAGCTCCGCCTCCACAACAGGGTCCCAAGTATCACGAAATGGCGAATTTTGACTGACGTGAGCTAGTTCGGGTATGTGCAAGGCCGGTTTCGCTGGCGACGATGCGCCCCGTGCTGTTTTCCGTAAGTGCCCCGCTATCGAATGGCAAGGTCTGAAGCCCGCAACCCCAGCGGCAACGACCTCCTACAATCATGTATCCATCACACTGACCGTGCTCCAGCCTCCATTGTCGGCCGACCCCGTCATCATGGGTACGGTGACCTCCCCAAAACCCTGTGATATGCAAAGCTGACGAAGAATGCAGTATCATGATTGGTATGGGTCAGAAGGACTCCTATGTTGGTGACGAGGCACAGTCGAAGCGTGGTATCCTCACGCTGCGATACCCCATCGAGCACGGTGTGGTCACGAACTGGGACGATATGGAGAAGATCTGGCATCACACCTTCTACAACGAGTTGCGTGTTGCCCCCGAGGAGCACCCCGTCCTGCTCACCGAGGCTCCCATCAACCCCAAGTCCAACCGTGAGAAGATGACCCAGATCGTCTTCGAGACGTTCAACGCTCCTGCATTCTACGTTTCCATCCAGGCCGTCCTGTCTCTGTACGCTTCGGGTCGTACCACTGGTATCGTGCTTGACTCCGGCGATGGTGTCACCCACGTTGTCCCCATCTACGAGGGTTTCGCTCTTCCCCACGCTATCTCCCGTGTTGACATGGCTGGCCGTGATTTGACTGACTACCTCATGAAGATCCTTGCTGAGCGTGGCTACACCTTCTCCACCACCGCCGAGCGTGAAATTGTCCGCGATATTAAGGAGAAGCTCTGCTATGTTGCCCTCGACTTCGAACAGGAGATTCAGACTGCTAGCCAGAGCTCCAGCCTGGAGAAGTCCTATGAGCTTCCTGACGGCCAGGTCATTACCATTGGTAACGAGCGTTTCCGTGCTCCCGAGGCTCTCTTCCAGCCGTCTGTTCTTGGTCTTGAGAGCGGCGGTATTCACGTCACCACTTTCAACTCCATCATGAAGTGCGACGTGGATGTCAGGAAAGACCTCTACGGCAATATTGTCATGGTAAGTGCTCTGAATCATATCCGTTGTCAACCTGTGGCTAACACTACTAGTCTGGTGGTACTACTATGTACCCTGGTATCTCCGACCGTATGCAGAAGGAAATCACCGCCCTTGCTCCATCATCCATGAAGGTCAAGATTATTGCTCCCCCGGAGCGCAAGTACTCCGTCTGGATTGGTGGTTCCATCTTGGCTTCGCTCTCTACCTTCCAGCAGATGTGGATCTCCAAGCAGGAATACGACGAGAGCGGTCCCTCCATTGTCCACCGCAAGTGCTTCTAAGGTATGAACAATCGCATGATGGATTGACGGCGTTACTCTAACCAACTTTAGCGTGTTCCTGCGTACGGTCCTAGATATGGCAAGCCTAGTAGCGGAGGCATTATGCTGGCGCTCTGTTATTCCCGGGTTTCGAATGTGGAGGTTGTTCACAAAATGGCGAAGTGTGCCACGGGGTTGATGATGCACTTGTATCCATGGTTGGACTTGAGCTCGCCAGTGGTGTAATCGAGGATTTTAAGATTGTAGCTTAGAAACCTGGGCATTCACATCCTCGACAATCTGTTGACTTTATACATTTTGCTCTGCTCAGCAGAGACAATCCATCCGTGTGACGCTCCTCATGACATTATTCTATGCATCACAGTCTCGTACAGCCCGCGTGCCGGATGCCAAAGTGTAGCCCAGTCATCTTTCATAATGTTTCAAGCACGAGCCCCACCAGTTCGCTAAATTCCTCCCTCCCACTCATGCTCTCATCTAATCCCGAGCCCACCACCACTGTCCTCAATTCACGCTCATTCCGCATCTTAATCGCACTCGCTATGTGCGTCGCCAAGGTTTGAGCCAGCACGTCGAGCTCTGGCTTCGTACCACCCAGTATGGTTGTAGCTGTAAGGTGATGTATAGGCAGCAAATCGGAAGCGGGGTCGTCTACATCGCGATCAAGCTGCTGATTTGTGGGTGTGACATTATCTGTCGCACCGATGTCAAGGGGAACGTGGACCTAGGATCAAGGAATCAGCATGACGTGGAATTGAAAGAAACCAAAGTACCGGAAAGCGCACCCAATGTGCCAACCTGCCATTTTGTGTTATCGTAATAAGGATCTTGTCAGCGAAATAGAGGGTTGTCGCCGTTGTGGGTGTGTTGTGGATAGTGGTCGTTTGTGTTTTCGTGGACGCAGGGAAAGGTTGAGACACTATTTGGTAGTCACGTAAATCCGCCATTGAGAATTATAAGGAGTGGAGGAGAAAAAACATGCGGTTTGTGAGCCCTATATCGTGCTGTCTTTTGTGTAGGAGAGAGGTTGCGCTGCGCGATTCTGCCCCGCGTCTCCGCCTTTGGTCGGGGAAATCGCGCCCGACGTTCCGTTCCCCGCCCAAAATTTCGAGGATCGATCGACCAACCATGAAGTTCCGAACGATTAAGTGATTGTCTTCGTTCTTAATACCCTACTCTTACTTCTTAAGGGGCACGATTAGGATTGCTCTCTCGTAGACAATATCAACATGCCGAAATTCGTGTCCCGGCAGCGAAAGCACAAAGTGCTTGCGCGACAGAAGCAAGAGGGCGGTGTGAGTGAGGATGCGAGCGGCGACACGAATGCCGTGGAGGTGTTGCCAGCCGCACAGAGAGAAAGGGAGGGGAAAAAATTAGCGATCCAAGAGGAGTTGGCACGCGAGTCCAAAGGCAAGATGAGCTCGAAGAAGAAGAAACGATTGGAGAAGTACATCGTACGTTTTGGCACTTTTTGCAAATCAATTCTTCCGGCATTTCTAGATCTGTGGCTAACCCGATTTTTCACATGTGCTAGGATACAAAACTCAAGAAAGAGGAAAATCTCGCCATTCTAAAAAAAATCGCTGCACAGAAAGTCGATACAAGTCTGTTCCAGAGTTCAAAGAAGTTGGGGCGTAGAGAGGAGACAAAGAAGGAGAAGTTAAGGAGAGCATATGCGGAGAGGAGAGCTGGGGTAGATGTGGAGAAGAACGACGAGATTTTGTTGGAGGAGAGGGGAATGATAGATATGGATGGTCTAGAGAGTGCTTCCGAGGGCGAAGCTCCGAATCCTACTTTAAACACCACGGCACCGAAGCCCGCATCATGCAAACGAGAACGACCGCCCTCAGCCTCGATCGAGGATGGGTCAGTGGAAAAAGTAGCAGTTCAGGCTCAAACGAAACCGCTTGCTGGTCCGAGCCTTTTCGGCAGCGGATTGAAGAGGCCTCTGGAAGTCAATGAAGATGGTAAGCCTGTCATTCAGATAAGAAAGCGAAGGAAAGGAAAAGACAAACCCGTTGTGATTGAGGAAGAAGTGGAATGGGAGGGCTTCAGCTCGGATGATGATAGAGAGGAGGATTTCGAGGGTGATGGCTCAATATCAGAGACCGGGGGTTCTAAAGAGAGCACTTCGGGATCAGAAGTAGACAAATCAGAGGAAGACTCAGAAGAGAAGAGTGGGAGCGAAACTGGTGCCGAAGACGACAAAGTGGCCAGAAAAGAGCGATCGTCAGCTTTCAAGGCTTGGGCTACACAGCAGAGGAATGAAACCATCGGATTTATTCCCACAAACAACTTGGTGTGCGCAATGCTACCAAAGCCTAAGGACTTTGTTCCTCGTGTGCCAGAAGCCGATCCTCTTCCCCCGGAGCTTAAAACAAATACTACCACGGACGCAACAAGGAAAGCATATAGTGTCACGGTCGAGCGATCGCCGGAGATACAAGAAGCAAGACTACAGCTGCCTGTGGTTGCTGAAGAACAGAGGATCATGGAAGCAATACATAACAACGATGTCGTCGTAGTCTGGGGTGCCACTGGCAGTGGAAAAACTACCCAAGTACCGCAATTCTTATACGAGGCTGGATATGGTGCACCAGATGGACCAACTCCAGGGATGATTGGTGTTACGCAGCCACGCCGCGTAGCTGCCGTGAGCATGTCAAAGCGTGTTGGTGATGAACTGGGAAACGATCGTGGCAGGGTTGCATATCAGATCCGTTTCGACACATCGACGAACGCGAGAACAGCCATTAAGTTTATGACCGATGGTGTTCTACTGAGGGAAATTTCACAAGATTTTGTGCTTAACAAGTACTCCGCCATCGTGATAGACGAGGCGCACGAACGGAGTGTCAACACGGATATTCTAATTGGTATGTTAAGCAGGATTGTTGATCTCCGAGCGGAGATAGCTCGCAAAGACTCCAAGAGCAAACCACTGAAACTTGTCATCATGTCCGCGACGCTAAGAATATCGGACTTCACAGACAACAACCGACTTTTCAGACAGGGACCACCACCGCTGCTGAAAGCTGAAGGACGACAATATAGCGTCACCAATCACTTCGCACGCAAGACACACAGAGATTATGTAGAAGAGATGTATCGAAAAGTGTGCAGGGGACATCGCAAGCTCCCACGAGGTGGCATGTTGGTTTTTCTAACTGGTCAGAACGAGATTTCGCATCTTGCAAAGAGGTTGAAGCAGACATTCAATTCTACACAAGGCAGAGAAACAAACATTGGGAAAGTCCAGATTTCTCCAGGGGAAACGCCGTTGGAGACTGAAGACATTGAGCTAGGTGGCAAAGCAGATCACCAGGATGATGATGGGTCGGATTCAGAAAGTTCAATTATCATGGGCTTGGACGACGAGGAGAACAAGGAATTCGACATTGGAGAAGAAGAAACTGAGGAAGAGGAAATGAAGGTCCACGTCCTTCCACTTTACTCCCAGCTCCCCACAAATCAACAGTTGCGCGTGTTCGAACCACCCCCCGAAGGCTCGCGCTTAATCGTGCTTGCAACTAACGTTGCCGAAACCAGTCTCACCATCCCGGGTATTCGATATGTATTTGACTGTGGACGTGCTAAAGAGAAGAAGTACAATCTCATCACAGGTGTCTCAAGCTTCGAAGTAGGGTGGATTAGCAAAGCCAGTGCGAACCAGAGAGCGGGCCGTGCCGGCCGTACTGGTCCTGGGCATTGCTACAGATTGTTTTCATCGGCAGTCTTCGAGCGCGATTTCGATGAGTATGCGGAGCCTGAGATCATGCGGACTCCCCTTGAGGGTGTGGTGCTACAACTCAAGGGTATGGGAGCACCCGTTGTCAATTTCCCGTTTCCCACCCCCCCAGATCGATACAATATGCAAAAGGCTGAAAACCTCCTGTCGTATCTCGGAGCCATTTCAGCCGATGGAAAAGTCACAAAGCTAGGTCACGAGCTTTCGCTTTACCCTCTCAATCCTCGGTTCGCTCGCATGCTGGTCATGGGTGTGGCCCAGAACTTAACTGCAGAGACTATTGCGTTAGTAGCAGCGCTGTCTGTACCTGAACTCATCATACCAGAAAACAAACTAGGCCTTCACGAACCACCTCCTCAAGAATCTTCCGCCGTTCGCACGGAACAGGATAACTTGGACGCGGAGGAGCGGTCCCGGCTAAGGAGAGCATATAATGCGGCGCAGGCTAAGCTCGCGGTGAACGCGAAACATAGCGATTGCATTAAGCTCAATAATGCAGTATGTGCATACTCACATGCACCCCATAGCGAGCGTTTCTGCGAAGACATGTTTCTAAATGCGAAAGGCATGAACGAAGCTAGCCAACTCCGCTCGCAACTTACATCAATCATTCGTGCGCATAGGCCCACAGCTATCGGCACATATCAAGCCAAGCTACCTTCCCCATCCGAACACGCCATTAGCCTTTTGATGCAAATCTGCGCCACTGGCTTTATCGATCAAGTGGCTATTCGCGCAGATCTAGCCCCTGTCCCACCTGAACTACCCCGGAAACCCAAGACAGCGATCGACGTCCCCTATATGACGCTCTTCCCGTCGCAAATAGGGAAGTTGACATCGGATGACTCAAGCGAGCAATATGTCTACCTCCATCCATCGTCACTGCTGGCTCGAACGCCACCCGCAAAACTCCCGGGTTATGTAGTCTACTCGCACCTCCAGAAAGCCGCGCCATCGACTATCAACCAAGTAAGAACACTGAAAACGCGGATGCATGCTTTGACGCCCATCACTCGGTCCCAGCTTATTAATATCGCGCTTGGGACGCCACTCCTACGGGTGTCCAAACCACAGGGCAAGATTGTGGATTTGCAGCGCGAGCGGGGAGCACCTGAGCGGAGAGAATGTGAGGTTGAAGTCTCGCTAGTAGGCAGTAAAGGGAGCCAGGGGTGGGGGTTAGGTGTTAGGAGGGTAATTCAGAAGAAAGACTCGGTTACGAAGTCATGGAGGGTGGAGAGAATTCTAGGGTAAAACTAGGCGAAGGCGGTTTTATTAATGTATACACCTCTAATCGTCATTTTGAGGATAACGTCTCAAAATTAGCTGTTTGGGGAATCTGTCGTGATAGGTCGATACGAATGCTTTTTTTGCGCAGCCGTTCTGATCCAAAGATGGATCAAGAGTTTTGTCCACTACATCAAGGCAAGCATGAAGGGCTGCGTGTCAAGGTCTGGGTAACTGCCCCAATGCACACAACAGTTTCACCCATTGGTCAGCCCACTTTACTCATGTAAAGCTGGGAGCAACAAAAACAACATTTATTTTCCCAAGTAGACTGTCTGTAGACCACTCCATTGTTTAAAATATATTGTAAATAATTCTTCGTGATTGAAGTAGTGGCAAGCTTTTATGTTCAATAACCTTGACGAACGTTGGACCATGAAAACGCCAAAGGTTTAATTAATATGACATAACACATATAATCGCGCCCTCTTGCGGAAGCAACAGCCCTGAGGACTCTCGCAAGTAGTTTTGAAAGGAAGAAATATAAGAAGAAAAAGGCTATAAAAGCCCTTGTAAAGGGGCGTTGGTTTTTTATACCAGAGGAAATCAAAGAGATGTAATGGCCCCTCTTACACATAATTTACCAGTCGGCCCGAGATGCCCCATGCCGGGCACTAACACTCGCGAATAGCAATTGGATCTGCTGTGAAACCACACCCACCCATGAACCCCCATCGAATCATCGATGATCATAAACAAAAACAGCCTACATGTACCCGATACCTTTATTTGGCCCCAATGTATTAGTGAAACGTTGCCTTGAACATAAAGTCAGCCTTCCCACTCCCATTCGCATGATCCTCGCCGAGTCGTTCAAACAATTCATTTCTAATATGTGGATATTATTAGTCTTTCTTATCGCGTTTGCTCCGACCAGATCCCATCATATTCGTCTAGGAAAACACCCTAACTTAGAAATCGTTCCAGTGCAAACGGCTAGGCCTTCGAACATACCTTCTGTAGTCCATTTTGTTAACGTTACGGCATTCTTAAACTCACAACAGGGCGACTCAGTGGGCATAAATAACAAAGCAAGTAATCCGCAATCCTCCATGGGCAGATGCTCCTAACAGTTTCCGTTATTTAGTTGGAAGTCTGCACGAACATTAACTACCGCGACACATGTTGGTATATTTTCCCCGAAGAGCAAGTGAGGCAAGGCAACTACTGCGCTTGCATATTACTGTGAGAATATGATGTCCAGACGGGCGAGCTGTGGCTCATACAATATCAAGTGCTACACCGAGAATGCCTACCAAGGAAAACATTCTAATACGCTCTGCGAGGTTCCACTTAAGTTCCATGCCAAACTGGGGCTGTGATCTCCACATGTAGGTTAAGTATTTCGTCGGAGGACTCTTGGTTACTAAATCGAGCGTTAGTAATATGAATTGCCAAGGTATGTCAGTCTGGGTAGAAGGAGACGTTCCCGACATGTATGTGGTACCCAACCATTGGAATATTCGCTACACGCGTAGTATACATTGCTATATGAAGTGAGGGGTGCATGTTGATTAGTATCATGTAGATAGAGTACGGATTATGTGAGATAGATTATACAACACATGGACAACTTAGATGCTTCGTCTGATTTGGCTTGTGCAAGTTGTACAACCTAGAATTATCCAAGCGCTCGGTGCAAAAACCTTTCTTATAGCTCAATCTGCAAGTCAGGAAAGCCATTAACAGCTTCCAAATTTAATATTCGGAGAGTCACTTGAAGTAAACCCACGCTCACTACCTGAAAGTACTAGGATTTGAAGTACACGAACGAATTGACAATGTCCTGGGACTCGGCATGATCCTTTCACCATAAAGTTTTCCAACTCTGACTTACACGTGATTATGGACTACAAAATCGACGCACCTGTAGTTCTCGTGACCTCCAGATGTGTGCGTGACCATAGGCGCCAACCCTGCCATGCAAATATAAACCCACCCTAGTCCTCAAAGCAAATCAAACCACATCGAGTACCTTCTCCAGTTTTATCAAAAGTGCCAATTCCCATACTCTAAGGAACAAATCAAAGAGTATCAACACCAACATCAAAATGCGGGGATTCGCGTTCCTCCTCTCCCTTTTGCTAGCCTTGGTTCTTTCTGGCGCTGCTCTCCCACTGGTAGACTTCGATGTTGAAGACGGCTCCACTCCTCCAGGCGCCATCATGGATCCTAGTCTCCCAAGCTCAAACACCACAACCATCAACAATGTGCTAGCGATAGACCCCAATGATGCCTCCATTGTAAGCAGACTAACTAGGCTACCTCCTCACTTCCCATCCGGGTCACAAGTACTGAAACAAATGATAGGTTCGAGTGTACGACAAACCTCGGTATCAGGGGAATCACGTCCAATTCCTTAGCCAAAACGAGCTCGAAAACTTGGACAAAGACCATGCTGATTGCCATGAGCTACCGTACGTCGCTCTTTTACCTCTCTCATCGGCCATGTTCTTCCGAGGCAGGCTAACTCTTTCCGCAAACAGAGGAAACCAGTACACGACGTCGATTCTACTCATGCTGAGTAGCATTCCTCAGGGCAAATGGGGCTGCTGGCTGTTCAAGTACGTCAAAT
>Ga0247757_10001607_pt1 | contig 14254 bp, 10 predicted proteins | sample UWRJL126311R4_FD_180929 | JGI IMG/M metagenome (GOLD analysis project Ga0247757, IMG submission 180929) | Plant litter microbial communities from Arlington Agricultural Research Station in Wisconsin, United States - UWRJ-L126-311R-4 | ecosystem: Environmental > Terrestrial > Plant litter >... | reverse complement strand
GCCGTGGGCCGACCCACCATGATCTCCAAACACGCTCGAGCTTCTTCTGAACCCCCATCGTTACCAGGTCTCTGGTCGCTGGGCCGTTGCCACTGGGGGCAGAGAGCACGCGAACCCCGTTTTTTTGGTTGAAAACGGATGCTGGCATGCGGGCTAAGCAGCAATCTAGAAGCGCTTATCATGCCGCGCGAGAGCTTCCAGTGCTTCTACGGCGATCGAGAAGAGGCAGAGCCCCGACCCAGAGCGTGCGCTAGACTTCGCAGCGACGATGGCGAGATTGGCTGCCACCTGCCAAGCGTTGCGGTGACCTGGGGGTGCCACACGGGGCGAGCGATGCAACCTCGTACCATGGCCGGCTGCATGCTGGCTGGCATGTACAGAGTAAGGTTCGCCGGGCGCTCACGTTTGCTCACGTTTACGCCTCGAAGTCCGCTCACGTGCTCATTTCCCCGTTTGGCGTCATCGGAGGCCCCCGCTCCAGGCGTCGAGGTCTCGCCAGGCTCAACACCACGCTCCGCCGGGCGTCGATGCGTCTCTCGACTCGGCTGGCCGCGGTCTGAGTGGCCCTCCGTTCGGCAGTGAAAGGATTCGGTGGCGCGCGCTCGGTCAGCTCCCTGTTGTGCGCCTGCCCGACGCTGCTGTGGTGTATGGATGTTATCGGTTGCTGGTAGGCTCCTTCCCGATACGGAAGGCGCGCTAGCTTGGTCTGGTGCCGTGCCCGCCGTGCCGCCTTAAGTCCAACCAAGAGTGTCTTGGCAAGTCTGCATATTGCTTCCCCTCAAATGCGCCGGGAGGGCCTTTCTTTCTCCTCTGTCCTTCGTCGCATCTCCTCAATTGCTCTCTGCAGCGCCAAGTGTCACGAGTTCTCAGACGACCCGACCCCAGTTGCCCACCATGCCTGCCGGCGGCGACGACGTTCTCGTATGCTGAATCACTACAACCACTACACCATGTATGATACTGACACCTCTCCAGCAGGCCGCGACCTTGGATCCGTCCTTCAAGGACACCTCTGGAGATCCGGAGCGCAAGCACCCTGAGCTCCACACCACGGGTCCGCCAGCGTACCTCCAGTCTGAGGGCAAGGCTGGCATCCAGGAAAGCTATATTGCCAGCGACCGCGATGATTTCCCCACCATTGAGGAGATGCATACGCTGCGCCGCGTGCCCCAGCACGTCCCCATCAGGATCTTCACCATCGGTTTCGTCGAACTAGTTGAGCGCATGTCCTACTATGGGACTGTTGCTCTCTACTCCAACTACATTCGTGCGAAGCGCCCTACCCCCACTGGTGCCGCTTTGGACCCCAGCTCCGCCAATGCCCAACCCGGTGCCTTGAACATGGGCAAGCAGGTCGCCTTCAGTTTGACCACCTTCAACTCGTTCTGGGTCTACTGCTGCCCACTTCTCGGTGCCTGGATTGCCGATACCTACCTCGGTCGTTACAAGACTATTGTTTACTCGGTTTTCATTGCCATTGTCGGTCACGTTATCCTCGTCGCCTCCTCCGCGCCAAAGGTCCTCGACAAGCCTGATACGGCTCTTGGTGTCTTCGTTCTCGGTCTCCTTATCATGGGTCTCGGAACTGGTACCTTCAAGCCCAACATTTCTCCCCTGATCATGGAGCAGATTCCCGAGGAGCCAATGCGTGTCGAGAAGCGTGGCGAGGAGCGCGTCATTGTTGATCCCGCTGTTACTGCCACCCGCGTCTACAACTGGTTCTACTGGTTCATCAACTGGGGTGCTCTGATTGGCCAGCTTTGCATGGTGTACGCTGAGCGTTACGTCGGTTTTTGGCTGGCGTATTTGCTTCCCACCGTCGCTTTCTGCTTCACCATCCCCGTGCTTATGTACTGCAAGAAATCCTACGTCCTCAAGCCGCCTTCGGGCAGTGTTATTGGCCCTGCCATGAAGCTGTTCTTCAAGGCTCTTGGAACTGGCCTTGTTGCGAACCCCATTCAAACCGTCAAGAACTGGAACGACGGCACCATGTGGAACAAGGTCAAGCCTTCCACCCTTGGCGCCAACAAGCCCGCCTGGTACAACTTCGATGATGCCTGGGTTGACGAAGTTGCTCGTGGTTTCTCTGCCTGCGGTGTCTTCGTCTGGGTGCCTATCTTCTGGCTTTCCTACAGGCAGATTGATAACAACCTGACCACCATGTGCGCCACCATGTCCCTTCACGGTGTGCCCAACGATGTCCTCCAGAACTTGGACCCCATTGCCCTCATCATTTTCGTTCCCATCATGGATCTCTTCGTCTACCCTGCCCTACGCAAGCGTAACATCAACTTCAGCCCCATCAAGAAGATTACCGCTGGTTTCATTGTTGGTGCTTTGGGTATGGTCTGGGCCGCTGTTCTTCAGTACTATGTGTAAGTTTCAATCTACTGGGCTCAGTGAACAACACTAACGAATCCCGTAGTTACAAGACCTCTGGCTACTATGACACCCATGATCCTGACTACAGGTCGCCCATCAATGTCTGGGCTGTCACTGGCGTTTATGTCCTCATTGCTTGGTCCGAGATTTTCGCATCTGTCACCACCCTCGAGTACGCTTTCACCAAGGCACCCAAGAATATGAGGAGTATGGTCATGTCCGTCCAGACCTTCACCACTGCTTTCTCTGCCGCCCTCAGTCAGGCTTTCACTCCTTTGTCTACTGACCCTCACCTCGTGTGGAACTACGGCTCCGTTGCTATCATTGCATTCACTACGGGTGTCGTCTTCTACCTCTTCTACCGCAAAGCCGATCAGAACGAAGATCAGCTCAACTTGCTCCCCACTGGCCACGTCGGTACTGCTGCGCAGGCTGAGGATCTCGAGCGCCGCCTCAGCATCTCCGCTGAGAAGCGTGCTAGCCCCGTCATCGACGACACCTCGTTCGAGAAGAAGGTGTAAATTGGTTTTTTGGAAACACCAGAGACCAAGTAGTTGCTTCGGATAATGTAGAAGGCGTTGGAAAGCTCCCAGGCCCCTGCGGGGTATGGACCTTAGCCTGTAATACCTTTTTCTTGCCGTGAATAGCACATTTCAAACTTAATCACTCCACTTCGATTCTCCCAATCTGTGAAGTATATCTGTGAATCAATCATCGCGAATACAGCTTTCACTCGCTGCCTTATGGGCTTGCATATTTGCCTGCGCCCTACAAACCGCTATCCTATAGACTTGCCCCTCGCTGATAAGGCGCATGCATGTACCTTGTATATTAGGTAGTAGCGCCGATTGGCTACCGCACTTTGCTTGTTTGCAACATCTGATTGATGGCTGAGGCCATTCGCCAAGCCCGAGTTTGTTTGGTTACACGACATGATGAGGGAGCAGGGCAAAGGGGAGCAGGAAGGGGCAAGCGAACAACGACATGCACGTCAGCCCAAGAGTCGTTCGACACTCAACACCTTCTTTTCCAACCCCCCTCTACATGCTCCCTACCTCGCCGCGTCGAGGCCCGGAAATAATCGCGCGGGAGGGAGGGAAGGCACAGATGAAGAAAGAGGAGGATGGGGTGCAACTAAGCTCCACCAGCCAAGTGTAGGCGGCGCCCAGCGCGCTGCTTGGGCTGCGTCCTTGGCGCAAGCCACCACTTGGCTTGTTGCGTTGCCTTGCGCCAACGAGCGAAGAGCGTTCCAGTAATGCTTGGGGTTGCGTTTATTGCGGCGCGCAGGTGTGTGGCGCCGATCCTTTTTTCCCCCCCCCCCCCCGTCCTGCATGCCTGCACTTCCCCTCGCCGCCACTTACCGGTCGGCGCTCGTGTTCCGGACGTCGCGCGTGGCGGGGGGTTTCTCCCCGTCCATCGCTCGTTCATTCACTGCTCGTTGAGGAGGGGGTCTGTGTTTTCGCGGCAGCGAAGGAGTGGCACAAGAGCGTTTTGCGCCGTGGCGTTGGCGCTTTCGCGCTCGGGGTCGTGCGATGGGATACGTGTGACAGCCGGGGGTTTTTTTCCTTTTCTTTCTTTTTAGGGCACGCGGGTTCGGGGGGGCTGGGGGCTTGGGTGGGTGCATGGAGCCATGTGGCATGGCATGGCAGGACAGGACGGATGGAGTGTGCGGAGCGGTGTTGGGAGCGGCGTGGGAGCGGCCGGAGAGGGCTGGGCTGGGCTGGGCTGGTGCGCGTGCGGATAGATGGATCACTCGGGCTACGGGGCAGAGGGGGCCGAGTACTGTTAGGGATGGGGGACGGGGGATAGAATAGAATGAGATGGGGTGATGTTGGGGTAAAAGATGGGCTTGAAAGTGTTGGCGTGCTGGGGCGGCTTGCATGTGGGAGATGGTAGGCTAGTTGGTTTTTTGATAGGTAAATGTTTAAAGACTTTCCCGCGTTTTTACGAGTTTCAAAGCTTCGTGGTGCTCTCGATGGCAAGGATGTGGCCACTGAGAAGCCAAGAGTGAACAGGAAAGTCACGTGACTGTTTGATATTTAGTCGATCGGGAGTGATTTTCATCGGGTGATCAAATGACGTCGATTTACCTTTTCATCAACGGTGTAGTTCTTCTGCCTACCATTGTAGCGATCAGTTGTGGGATCGAGATTCGATCCACATCGAGCCTTGTATACAATAATCGGTCTTCTTCGTCATTGATACGAACATGTCCAAATGCAGCATAGCATAGCATCATCGTGATGCAGCTACTATAGCTGTTGGTGCGGCCTCCAATCACAACCCTACCCACCTACTTATTTATTGCCCAATCAGCAGCTGCCTTTGCGTGTATCTTTGTAGTATCAAACACCGGCAGTTCACTTCCAGCTTCGTCGATCAAAAGCCCTATCTCGGTGCATCCAAGGATAAGACATTGTGCGCCCGCTTTGGCGAGCTCTCCAATGATCTTTTGATACTTCTCTCGCGACGTGTCTTTGACAATCCCTTGCACCAATTCGTTGTATATGATGTCGTGCACAGCCGTCCGTGCTTCCCCCTCAGGGATGACAACCTTCAGCCCAAACTTTTTCGTCAAACGCTCTTTATAGAACTCCTTCTCCATCGTGAACCGCGTTCCCAGCAGACCCACAGTCGTGAATCCTGCCGCGGTAATCGCCTCGCCCGTGCAATCCGCAATGTGGAGCAGCGGCAGTTGAGATGCTGCTTCCATGCCGTGCGACACGCAATGCATCGTATTGGTACACAGCACGAGGCCTTCTGCGCCTGCAAGCTTCGCCTTCACGGCTGCGGCGTCTAAAAGGAGACCGGCTTCGGCCCACTTGCCGTCGTGCTGCAACGCCGCTATCTCGGCGAAATCAAAGGAAATGAGGACGATTGAGGCTGAGTGGAGGCCGCCTTTGATGTCGCGCACGCGCCGGTTGATTTCTTGGTAGTAGGTCACGGTCGACTCCCAGCTCATGCCGCCGAGTAAGCCTAGAGTTCTCATTGCGGCAGTCAGCCGATTACTGTTCGAGTGTGAAGTGTTGGGGTCGATGTTATTGTGAATCCGTAGGAAATACTCGTCGTGAACATATATATAGACGAAGGTATGACTCTGTCCGATCTGACATACGAGAACTCAGCCGTACCGATTGGCCAGCCGAGTAGGACAGCTGACTCACTCTACCCATAAACAGCATGACCGGAAAATCTTTCTACCTGAGTTCGCATCTTTGGGATTCATCAATGATATGCCGTTGAAAGATATTTCAAGAGTTTTGTATTGTCCGATTCGATTCTTACGCATTACCTTTCCCGCCCGGGATTGTGATGTTGTAACAGCTTCACTTGGTGGATTGTGTCATCTGAGCTTAAGCAACCAAAGCTTCAATATTTATATAATAACTTGATTTCAGCTATATGGATTCATCCTCATATTCAATTTCTACAGGATCATACACACTGCATCCGTGGCACAAACTGACCGCTTGCATTCTATTTACCAGGGGCTAAAATACTCAAACTAACTCTTATTAGACAGCTGTATGCTTACGCTGTTGCTTATGCTTATGCATATTAAATGTGGAGGAATATCGGATTGCCACGGTGTTGTACGTTGTAGCTTTATGACGTTAAACCTTACACATCATACGCTAGCGGATCGGGTTTCCTTACTTTGATTCAGACGCAGGTTTAACATTAAGCCTGTCTAGCTCCGCTTTGACTTCGAACTGCATCTTGATATAGCTATCACAGCAATGCGTAACACTTGTTGGAGGCCTGGTGCACTCGCATGTACGTACTATTCGACCCAAGATATTTTCATCCGTTAGACCAAACCGCTGTTCGATAAGCTCGCGCAGTTGTCGAGCAAGCGCGCAGAACACTCCTCCATGACCATTATACTTATTACAGCTGTGAATCTCATTTTTGTAGGAGACTTTAGTAAACAAGGAAACAGTCCTGGCAGAGAGATAGGCGCACAAGGCCCGTTGCTCTGGTGAACCCCATGAGCAGTGTCCATTGCAAAGATAGAGGTTAAGTACAGCGTGAAGTTGCTCATGGAGAAGGGCGCCTATCATACGGTCTACTGGACGCTTGGTATGATGATAGTGTGTATTGCATGCTTGTGGATGGGAAACTGGTACAGTAGCTATTCTATTCTGCTGATGCCACCCCAACAATCCATCCTCTATCTGTTGCCCATTTGATTCTAGACTTGTCCATGCATATTGGAAAAAGCTCGGGTGCCACCCCAACAATCCATCCTCTATCTGTTGCCCATTTGATTGTAGATTTGTCCATGCATATCGGAAAAAGCCCAGGCATCCTTGAAAAAAGAGCTCATTTGTAATATCCCCCAGGCGGTAAAGATTCGGAAGTGCATCCCACCTCTTTTCGTCGTTTATATCATGCAAAAACTTTATCCATTCTCTCAGCCTAAGTTCTAGCATTTCCTCCCTTTGACTCAGCTTGCCGTTAGCGAGATTGTCCCAATGGGTGATCAGCCTTTTCATCACTGACTTTATATCGCATTGTTCTTGTATTTGTTGTACATATACAAGTGTCCAAGGATAGTAGCCGGATTCGGTTTTGTTGAAGGGCTCGAAAAACTTGTGCTCTGGGAGTTCTGCCCATAAAAGTGGAGCGGCATTCCAGTCAATTGCGTTCATGTCTACAGAATCCCATGTCACTCCTTCGGGGAGCTTGTCACAATAACTTTTTGGAAATGCAGGAAATATGAGCTTAGGCAACGTGATAACGTCTTCAGTGGGTGTATTTTGGGCCATTTTCCCTGAGTAGATGTAGACTGATTTAAAGCCCCCTTGGGGGGCGCTTTTTATATTTTGGCATTCGCTGCATTGTACATATCACTGCGTTGTTAATTCGCACTTGTATATTACGGTTCACTAAATAAAAAGAAAACAATGATTTAACTTTCAGCTCGCGGTTTTTGGATTCTTAAAGAAATTGTATTCTAACAACAATATCAGTGCCGTCATACAATGTCAGGCACGCAAGTGCGCATTCATGGATAGGGCAGCCTTCTGCGTTTTTCTCAACCTCTTCGCCTTTTGTAACAAATGTGCAATTATAAATATTAAACGGTTTTCTCATAAACATATCTATTCCAAAAATAATTGGGTATTTCTCCTTATCTCGAGGAGAGTATGCCAGTGGCCTTGTAATAGTGTGATTTTTCATGTATGACGGATGATGGATAAAGTCCTTTAGCGGGGTCCCAAAGGTTTCGAAGGTCATTGTGATCTTGGCCCGTCCTTCACTCCCTTCTGTACCAGAAAATAGATGCGTATTCTGGTGTTTAGGGTGGCTTTCGCGAAGTGTATTGATAGGTACAATATCACTATTAATGAAGGATGATTTCCTAGTGAGGTCGACAAGTGCCTCATAGCGTGTTCCGTAAATGTATACGTGCAAAGCTATTTTGCAATCGGAATGCATACCCAAGGAGTCGAGCCGACCTGTAGATGGGTTCAGAGGCTTCAGCGATGGTTAAGTTGTTAGCGACAGAGAAACGAGAAGATAAAGAAGACTCGGATTTAAGTAATGAGCGTAAACCACCATATTTCATTGAAACTGTACAATGTAAATATGGAAATGTTGGAATTACGTCACGTGACTAGTATCACGTGACTGCTCGCCGGCAGCTTTCTGGCGGCTCTCCGAGTCACGTGACGGCTGCGTTCACTAGCCGCGCTCACCGACTGCGTTCCCTTACTGCACCCCCTTGCTGCGCCCCTTGCTGCGCCCCTTGCTGCACCCCCTTTCTTTCCCTTCCTCGCTATAACCCATCGCGCTTACGCGCGCGAGCTAGGTCCTATAGCGTTCCGTGCGTTGCAGAAGGAATCGCGTCTTCGTGTATATAAACTCCTCCATAGTTCTCTCTCTCATAGAATCAAATCATCTACTCTCGAACCTACTTTGCAGCTGCAGATTGATTCAACCCGTGCACCTATTGCCGTGCCAACAGAAGAAGTATTGGGATTCTTTGTTCAAAAAGACTGGGCTATGTCTCCATACAACGTCTAAAATGTATTAAAATAATACTGTATCATAACTAGACTATTTAACATTCACCCAGACAGGTTCCAAAGAAAATTAATAACAGCGACTATTGCTCAAGAAGCCTGAATGTCTCTGGATGTCCAGGTAAAGCATTTTTTCTTACTCGGTATCTCAAACAATAGTAGTAATTGAATGGTATCATCCTGCAAGGAGATTAGAGAGATGTTAAAGGGACTAGCATAAAATAATTTAGAGCGAAAGATTTTAAAAGACGGGTTTAATATAGGATTAAATGAGTGTAAAATATTATTATACGACAAGGTAAGTTAAAATCTATCACAATATTTAGTAGTACGCAGTTGCTGTTGGCACGGCAATAGGTGCACGGGTTGAATCGTCCTGCAGCTGCAATAACTTTGTATGAGAGAAGACGATTGATTCTACAGAGAACTATGGAGGAGTTTATGTACACGAAGACGCGATTCCTTTTGCAACGCACGGAGCGCTATAGGACCTAGCTCGCGCGCGCGATGACTCATAGCGAAGGGAAAGAAAGGGGTGCAGCTATAGAACGCAGCCGTCACGTGACGAGTCACGTGACTCGGAAAGCTGCCAGCACGCCACGGGAAAGCTGAGTAGTCACATGACGTCAGTTACGTAATTCCAACAGTTGCAATACATCTCCTAGGGCTACAGTCGCGTTTAGACCGATAAACTTGGACTAAGCTATGAATTGATGCTGAGAGTTGTAAGATTATAAAATATTTAATAGAAGCAAAGTAAATATCAATCTTGTTGTCTACTGTGGTAACTACTTGTAAAATACCAATAACGCCGACGCGACGTTTATGCGTGGATAGTTTTCTCGAAAGCTTTTCATAGTGTGTTTGACTAACAAAGATACAAGCTTATATAACACTATAGATCTAGACTCACGGGGCTTATACGGTATTATTATATATCCGCCATTATATTACTTCCCTCAGCTTTATTGCAGGCAGAAGTAATAACTCCACAATAAAAAACAGAGTGGTGAAGAAGAAGCTGTAAATGCACCAGAGCTGTATAGTTTGGGTGAGGATCTTAATATAAAGGAAAAGGCCCCCTCGTGAAGGTCAAGCAGGAGCGTTCTGGCTTGGGTTGTCAAGTGCGCATCACAGCGGCCACTAGCTCGGATTCTCAAGGAACTGGGTTCCACAATCTAGAAATTCTCAAGCTCGAGTAGACGGTGCGCTCTTTCGAGGTCCAAGTAATCATTATGTTGAAATATCCTGCAACAACGGGCTGGTCATTGGAAAGAGAGTGGCAAGTCAAGATATATATATCCATCCTTGAGATAATTGACTAAAACAGAAAAACAGTGAAAATTCATTGCGCTTTGGCATTTTTAACCGTGCTGAGCCAATCAGCTCAGCTTCGATCGAAACCGCCGTGTCCTGCAGTAATTCTACAAAGGAAGCGTGCGTTACGGCGATTGGTTTGTTTACAAATCGTGGGCGATCCCCTCTAGCAACCGTAACCACCGAAGATAAAGGCGATGGAAAATTCAGCGAGCATGATGTCTTGTTTGAAAGTATTCAGATTATTAATTTTGAAGCACTTATCTAGCATGGTAGAGTATTAGGATTCTTCGGTCGCTGCGACGACGATCCAAACCGAGACGGACTAGTCTGGGCCACTACTCCGTCTGAGAAATTGACTAGTGAGGAGCCACAGCTGCCTCTGGGCTTGTCTTCAATATCATCTGCGGTGAAGGGATTCCAACAATTCCTAAGCTGGTGTGTAATATCCCTCACCTGCATCCCTGGGGATTAGTATGGCGTGGATGACAATACCGAGATCTGAAGATATCGAACCTGGTATTTGTTAATCCCCCAGCGACGATCAGGGTGTTTTCCATGCCGATGGTCCGGAAAGAAGACAGCTGTCTGATACGCTAATCCCTACCAGAAGGCTCCCTCGGTCGTGACCTGGCTGTGCGACTACGAAACCGGGTCGAATTGGTTCACGGCCTGGTCAGGAAGTTCAAAAACTAAGAATGACGGAACTTCCATCACCATATGGGAACACGCGAAAAGAGGCCGTTCTTACACGGGCTGGTGAGTGGGGTGATTTGCTTATGACTCCGATGAGTATCCCAATATACAGCATGGCATCATTAAGGAGACGAAACAGTCTATCGGACGAGTAAAGTTTGCAAAGGCTTTCGACAGAGCACAGGCAGTCTTCATGATTTTGAGCTGGGTAGAAATAGACACGAAAGAAATCCTGAGAATGAGAGGATTAGTCTAAAAAGTCCAAGCCGATGGGTTCGGTTATGGATGTCGGCAACTAGTCCCTTCCTAGTCAGCAGCTCATGAATGATTTCTCTTACGCTTGGATTGCTATGCTTTGAGATATGCTAATATCGGAGTTTTTGAGCTGAAAACAAGATGTACATGTCTTATTCTTTCTTTTTATTTACTATTTCTAATATCTTTCCGCCTATCAATGTGTGATTCTTCAGAAAGCTTAATCGTTTTTGTTAGGAATTCTCCACGGCGATTTCCCGTAGCTCCAATGGAGGATGTGTTCTTGGTCAATTTGCATTTGCCCCGATCACCCCTGCAAATGTGAATATTCTCTTTCCATCTTTCAACGCGATCAGCTCGTTCTTGAACTCTTGCTCCCAATCATCCTGCAATCTAGTCGGCTCCCATCCAAGCACTTTTCTTGCTACCATAGACCTGGTGCGTTTGTGGCCAGCCCACGACCGCTCCGCTATAGTATTAATTCTCAGAGCCAGTTTATCTGCAATCTCTTCCAGCGGCACAAGCCGAATCTCCTTCTCTTTTGGCCCTCCCAGTTTCGGTAGCAGTCCATCTTCAAAAAGGGCGTCTAGACAACGCTGATTGATATCTTTGATGAGGACATGGCCAGACTCGGAGAACAGAACGCCTTTCTCGTTGGCCGGTATGAAACCTACACCGCGATCCGGTCGCTTCAAAATAGTTCGTACTAGTATTACAAAGATTTGGGCGAGATCAGCAACATGCACGCGGTCAAAGTTGGCTGTCTCGTTCAGCTTGAATCCATAGCCATGTTGGAGCGCATAGTTCATAACACGAGGAATGATGGTGCCTTGACGATTGAACAGTCCTGCCCCATTTCCGAATATCACGGGAGCATTGACACTAACGACTTGCACTCCTGTCGCAGCGCCAGCGGTCAAGACTCCTACTTCAGCCGTCCGTTGAGGATATGGTTCTCTCGCATTGAGTTCTTTCATGTAATCGAAAATAGCTGCGCCGTCTTCCAAATCGTTCCACTCGCGCAGTGGTACTGGAGGTTGTGTTAAAGGCCTTGTAGCTAAGTTGGTGCATCCGGAAAGGTTTATCATCCATGGTGTTGGCTTTCCTGCATGTATCCGACGGGATTGGCCGTGAACAAATGCAATTGCACCTGGAGCGTGAAATCCAGTGCCTGCGTTCACTATAACATCGTAGTCCTGGGCTAATTCCTCGATAAACGCAGTGTCTTGTAAGCCTGGCCATTTGAACACGCGAACTCGGTTCCCATATTCCTGCTGCAGCTTTAAAACATGTTCGTCTTTGCGCACTACCACATCAAAAATTTGGTGCTGCAAACTGGGCGCGGTGCTTTTGAGAAGCTGAGCGATCACAGTCCCGCCGACATATCCAGTGGCGCCTACGACGAGAACTTTGTTCATAGTAACTAGCACAAGTATCTGAGTCACTTAGAGGAAGTGTAGAACTCAAAATTGGAGCCTCATGATTTTGATAAAAGTCGCTGGTGGGGTGGATTGAAATGTCATCATTAAAAGACTAGGCCCGAATGATACTAACGCCAAATACTGTTTCGAGCAACAAACTGAGTTTTGGGTTCAGACTAACTATATTGTAGCAGGTTCTAAGCCAAAAACTCGACTTACTTTCCCTAGAATAGCAGCTGAGATATATCAGAGATAAGCGAAGTAAATTAGCTCCATATTAGCCGTGTTTGGTTCCAACAAGTGGCTTTAGCATTTCCTTAGTAAGAGTAGATAATACTGCGTTTGATAAGGTTATGGCTAGCAACATAATCTGTATAGCGATGTATGAACTCAATTTAGCAACTGCAGACTATTCTAGACGCCTTACAAGACCGTTGCGCGATAATCACGAAACTCTTAAAGAGTGAACAAATTATGAAGGTCACGATTACTTTTAACTGCCACTTTGAACTCTTGCGCAAGAAAAATATTACGTTCCTTTTATCTTCTCTACTATTATATCTACAACGCCTTATGAAGGCGCTCGTGAGGGCGCTGCATCTGACTTTATTATTTACTCTAGGAAGAGTGACAAGCTTGGCTTGCCAATCCCTCGAACACGCCAACTTCAGATTCACCGTAGCGCAATAACGTTTTATGAGCATGACGATATAATAATGAGACTCATCTAGACTATATTATTATGCGGTAGCAACGAAAATATAATAGTTAGATGGCAGAAAGATTGGACATGAAATATAGTCACGTGACATTCAAAATTTTGCAACTGGGTAGATACAAGTGATGGTATAACGTGTGATTAGTTATGAGGTTCTCTTAATTCTAAAGTTGTTTTTTTCTTTTTCGCTAAGAAACAAAACTGCTATTCGCCTGTGCGATATATAGGCTAAAAATCGTCCCGATTTTTATCTTTTCTAGGCTACCTCCATGCACTCAATCTCTGCTCAACACTTAGTTGGTCTTCCGCTTGTCAGTCTCATAGATTCTGCAAGTTGGCTTCAATTCATCGCTAGACATGATACTTCATCCAAGCTATTATTGTATTTAGATTTGATTGCTACTGCCTTTCCTATTCCTTCAACCCGAAGTAAGCCACATTCACAAAGGCTTGATCAACCGAAGTTTCGTCTTCAGAACGCTTGGTCTTTGCCTCAGCTTCAGCTTCCCTTTCCTTCAGCCCAAAGTATGCCACATTTACGAAAGCTTGATCGACCGAAGCATCATCTTCTGCGCGCTTTGCTTTTTCCGAAGCCTCATCTCTCTCCTTCAATCCGAAATAGGCTACATTGACAAAAGCTTGATCTACAGAGGAATCATCCTGTAAATCATCGTTAATGTGCTTCAAGAAAGGATTGGTGCAAGCTTACAGTGTCTGGCGTGGGGACCGGAGCAGCAAGTACATAAGTAGCGAAGAGGGCCGAGAAAATACTAAGATAAAACTTCATATTGGTAACCGGGAAAGGTTCTGTAGCTTCGAAAAATTCAAAAGTAGAAATGAACTTGACGCAAGTGAGTTTGAACGGCAAACTCGAGGAAAAGTTCAAGCGCCATACTTATACCTCGCTAGGATGGGGCCTGACCTGATTGTGTGTAGGTTGGACCATCGCACGTTTGTAACCCGACACCGGTTTGCCCAATCGTTATCGTGCGCTAATGGTGAACGTTAGTGGAGGTCTTTTACCGGTCCGGCCTTTGGGGCCAGAGTATCGCAACAGAATGGGAAGGTCGTTCAGAGTACGTTTCGCGGGCTGTAGGCCTAAAACTATGGTTAGATAGATTGTACGGGGATCGACTGTGACTCTGCAGTCGATTGGCGCGATTCAGCCATTATGTAACGCTCTACCTGTAAGTATGGCCTGCTGCCTGCCGAAAGTTAGTTTAGTGTACATTATCAATCTTAGGATTCCCTGCATTTACGTGCATTATTGCGTTGGAATGTCGAAAGTTAATGGGTTGCCTGACCGCCGATCGCGGAACGTTCCATGGTTCATTTTCAAGCGGCGCCAATCCCCCTCACACGAAATAGTCGGCCGCGCAGTAGCGACTGCCATAAACCGATGACCTCTTTCCTGCAGTAAATCTTGTTCTTTT
>Ga0247757_10001606_pt1 | contig 14259 bp, 13 predicted proteins | sample UWRJL126311R4_FD_180929 | JGI IMG/M metagenome (GOLD analysis project Ga0247757, IMG submission 180929) | Plant litter microbial communities from Arlington Agricultural Research Station in Wisconsin, United States - UWRJ-L126-311R-4 | ecosystem: Environmental > Terrestrial > Plant litter >... | reverse complement strand
GATGGGTATCTCAACGTCAACTCTATTATCTTTCCGTCCCGTTTACGTCTATTATGCATAAACACACCGCCGAGCGCTCTACGCAGCCACCTTATTATGCCTCTTCCTCCAACTGCGCACCCCAGCGTCTATCTCATCACGCGTGACCCCGTCTCTTACCAACTGCATGACGACACCCAGTATCTCAACGTTCTTGTTCCTGCTTTCATCGTCAAAGAATAGCATCTCCTCAAACTCTATTCCTGTGTCACGCTGTATCCGCTTGAAATGCGTCGTCTTATCCCCAGGATATATCTGTAGGTGGTCGAAGTAGTCTATTGCGCGCTTCGACGAAGACGATGATGAAGAGCTGGGTACTTTAAGTAGTTGCAACATCTCGCGGGCCAGGTCAGGGGCGTGCGTCCGCGAGGCGGCGCCGACGAGGATGCCTTTTTGCTTGAGCTATCGGACTTGTTAGTTTTTCAATGTGGTACAGAATTTTTTGTCTATCTTAGGAGATCCCGTACCGCATCAAGAATGCCAGCGATATCGCGATAGAAGCCGTAGCCCTCACCATACCGGTCCTTCACTTTAAGGCCCCCCTCCTGCGCTTTTAGCGGCGGTGTGACGTGCGTGTCGACCCAGAACGGCCACAGAGTGTAGTCCAGATCGAACACTAGTACCTTGGGGAGAGGAAGACCATCAGAGAAGGTGGCTGGCCAAGCCGTGTTTTCGGGCAGCGTGGTAGTAGTGGTGGTAGCGGTGGTAGTGGGGTCAGAACTAGACGCGGCCTTGCGGCGGGGCATCTCGGGCGTGCGGGGGCAATGCAACAGTGCGAGGAGGGACAGGAGCACGGCTAAGGTAGAGAGGGGGAATGAGAGACAGGCTGTCGCCACGGCGTTGTGACTGTTGCTATGGGGGTTTGGAGGATGTTGGATTTCGCATGTTCGCGTTAACGGCGCGTGGCGCTTGTGGGCGGCGGTTTGCGTCATAGCGCATGGTACCTTCTGTGGGCACTACGACATTTCGGTTTTGCTGTATCCATGACTTTTGGAATTCACACGCGCTGTGCTTTTGTTACACCTGTAGGCCCAAGCAAGATTTCCAATTGAGAGGCGGGACCTGTTTTCCCTGGTGGCCCGTGGGATATTGGCGGAAACACGTGTGATGAAGTTACATGGCGTCGACGCACTGCTACACCACCACACACAACCAACCCCTCGCCAACCACCTTAGACCTGCGCGAAAAACGATTGCACATCCATCCTCGGTAACCGCTCTCGGATGGGGCTACCTCTGGCCATCTTAGGACCTTCTGTTACGTATAGCGGGGTTGCGCCGCAATTATCCACGATGCATCCCGGCGGACCACCTGCCTCTCCTGCTGATGCATTTCCCATGGACACTTTTCACCACACCCATGCCAGGCCACCATCAGCGCTCTCGTGCGAGTCAACCAGCTTTCCCCTGCATCAAAAACCCTCCAGATGATTGCGGCCCGGGTCGAGCACGCTGGACTGGACTTTTCCCCATCGCTAGCCGGCTCTGGACATGCGACCTTTTCACATCCCAGGACCGTCACAAGGAAGATCTTGGGCAGCAGCGCGAATCTGGTGCCCCCCGGGGTCCTGCGAGCGTGCTGTTCCCTTCGCGAACGTTTCTCTGACCATGCGTTCGGTGAGGCTGTGTCCCCAGTTCGGCTGGTCAACATCGAATCCTTGCTCCTGATCGTCGCTTTCGCCCCGGGCGAGGCAGCAAACATGCAGCCTCCCCGCTTTCATACCAGGTACAGCTCCTCACCCAGAATCTCACTAGCCTTTCCCACGATACCAGCAGGCAAGTATTGGCTACCTTCATGCAAAAGCAACCCATCATTGCGACTGGCTGCTAAGGAAGGTGATTCCCTCTTACCCTGTCTCGACGTCATGTGGCAGCAGTTGTGCTAGCATTAAATTTCACTGCATGCACCTTGTGAGCAACCAAGCAACCAAAGCGCTAGGCCATTACCTTGCGCTGCCTATTTGTATATTCTTAAGCCCATGGTCCCCAGGCCTCACACCCCATCTCCATCTTCTGAACACCGGTGTACGGCCGCGCAAACATAGATCAGTATGCTGAACCAGGGCCTTGTCCTCGGTTTGGTAGCTTGCGCAAACCTTGCCCTCGCCGTCCCCGTGTCTGTGGGCGCAGACTTGCACGCCCGTGCTGCCGATGTCAACCAGTGCCCCGGTTACGAAGCCTCCAATGTGGTCAACTCTGGCTCATCAATCACGGCTTCGCTCACGCTGGCTGGCCCTGCTTGTAATCTCTTTACCGATGATATCAAGGAGTTGAAGTTACTTGTCGAATACCAATCCAGTGAGTCACAACCCCAATCTCATATGCATTGTTCAGAAAAGTAAAACAATGACTTTTTAACTACATACTAATCTATTCACAGAGGAACGCCTGCACGTTAAAATATATGACGCGGATGAGCAGGTCTACCAGGTTCAAGAAGCCGTTGTGCCTCGCCCAAAGAACAATAAAGTTTCGGCCGATGAGGCTGATCTCGAATTCTCCATCGTTGAGAAACCGTTTTCTTTCATCGTCAAGCGCAAGGAAAATGGCGAGGTTCTCTTCGATACCTCAGCTGCGGAGCTTGTGTTTGAGACCCAGTTCGTCGGGCTGCGTACCAAGCTACCCAAAGACCCCAATATTTATGGCTTGGGTGAACACAGCGACCCGTTCCGCCTGCCCAACCGTGACTACCACCGTACCATGTGGAACGCAGAATCGCCTTTCATCCCACACAATAGCAACCTTTACGGCTCACACCCCGTTTATTTTGATCACCGCGGTGACAAGGGTACCCATGGTGTCTTTTTGTTGAATGCTAATGCCATGAGGATCAATCTAAACCAAACCGAGGCTGGAGACCAGTACCTCGAGTATGGACTCATAGGAGGAGTATTAGATTTCTACTTCTTGGCAGGCAAGCAACCTACAGACGTGTCCCGACAGTACGCCGACACTGTTGGTTATTCTGCAATGTTCCCGTACTGGACTCTTGGCTTCCACCAATGCAAGTACGGCTACTGGGATGTCAACTATGTTGCGGAAGTTGTCGCTAACTACTCCACTGCCGGCATTCCGTTGGAGGTCATGTGGACCGACATTGACTATATGGACGGCCGTCAGGACTTCACTACGGACCCAGAACGCTTCCCAATCCCTAAGATGCGTGAACTGATCAGCACCCTCCATTCTCGAGATCAGCGTTACGTCCTCATCCTTGATCCCGGAATCCACGTGAAAGACAACTACTCCACCTATACGAGGGGTCACGAGATGGGCGCTTTCCTCAAAGAGAAGGATGGTTCAGATTATCTTGGCATTCAGTGGGCCGGAACGGTTGCATGGCCGGATTGGTTCGCACCCAACACATCAAAGTGGTGGTCGAATGAGATCGCGGAATTCTTCAATAAAGACACGGGTATCAACCTTGACGGTATTTGGGTCGATATGAACGAAGCATCCAACTTTTGCGGGAGTGGTTGCAATCCAAACGATCCTGGCGGCAACCCACCTGCCCCAGGACATGCCCCAAGGCCGAATACTGGACGTCCGATCCCTGGCTTTCCTCCCAGCTTCCAACCAAATGGGTCAACATCAGTACGCGCGCGGGATGCAAACAGTGGTGACATGAAGGGCGTTCCTGGTCGAGACCTCCTAAATCCTACGTACGATATCATCAATCACAACGGCCCTCTTTATGGTTCTACACTATGGACGAACGTAAGCAACTATGACGGCACCGTACAATACGACACACATAACTTGTATGGACACATGATGTCTCACACCACCTATGATGCGATGCTTCAGCGACGGCCTGGTTTGCGCCCCATGGTTTTGACGCGCTCTACATTTGCAGGCAACGGTCGCAAGTCCACCCACTGGTTCGGCGACAACCAATCTTCCTGGGAAGACTATCGCATCTCTATCCGCCAGATGCTGTCCTTTGTCTCCATGCATCAAATGCCTCTGGTTGGCTCTGATGTCTGCGGCTTCAACAAGGACGCCGACGAATACATGTGCGCACGCTGGGCCCTCCTCGGCGCCTTTCAGCCCTTTTACCGAAACCATGCCGAGCTAAGCTCCATCCCTCAGGAATTCTACCAATGGCCTCTAGTCACCGCTGCTGCCAAAAAGGCCATTGACACCCGCTACAAGCTCCTCGACTACATGTACACCGCGCTCTACTACCAAACTAAGGAAGGAACCCCGATGATAAACCCCCTCTTCTTCCTTTATCCCAACGACTCAAACACCTTTGGCATACAGCACCAGTGGTTCCTCGGTGATGCACTCCTCATCTCCCCTGTCACCACCGACTACTCTGATTCCGTAACTTACTATCTCCCCAAGGGCATCTGGTATGACTACTGGACCGGTGTCCGTGTTGATTCCCAAGGCACAAACTTCACCGCCACAAACGTCTCGTATACGGACATCCCCATACACATCCGCGCAGGTACCATTATTCCTATGCGAGCCAACAGTGCGAACACTACCACTGCCCTTCGCAAGGAGGGGTGGAGCTTCATTGTGTCCCCTGATGAGCAAGGTAAAGCTGAAGGCCGACTGTATGTGGATGATGGGGAGAGTCTTGTTCAAAATGCCGTTACTGAAGTTAAGTTGGTGTATGCGGATGGCGCACTTACCACGACGGGACAGTTTGGGTATGCGGGGGCGAGCGGAGAGAGTGTTGACGTGAAGAGTGTGACAGTTTTGGGAAGGGATGGGTCAGTCGCTTCGCGTGTGAATGCGGGGACGAAGGTCGATCCGGTTAGTGGGAGCGTGAAGGTCGAGGGACCGTGGAAGTTGGGAGGGGCTTTTGAGGTTAGGATTTAGGGACTAGTGGATATTGGTTGTCAAAAGAAATAGGAATAGGAAGGGACTTGTTCCTCCCTCTGGCACATAGATTGGGCTTTTAGATACCAATGTAATTCTTGAATACATTCGGGGAGTATGTGCGTGGTTTTGCGTCTAGATTCAAGACGTGAATTTCTACCTTTCTTTCCTTGAGGTATTGGGAGATGGAAATAAGATGGGACATGTGCGGAATGGGATACGCATTCTCACTTACACTTTGTTATTCTGTTGTAATTTCCCCTCTTCGATTATTCTTTCGGTCGACTTAGTGGCTAGATATAGACATGCAGTCAATAAGTAAATTTCAAATCTCCCGATAACTATATATATTATAGGAGGTGATCTGTGTATACCGGGACCACACATAAAATGTTGTTCATGCTTCCTACTCCAAGCAAAAGCAAACCGGGCTAACACACAAGTTACACACTACAACGGATGTTACACGGACCCTTGCCCCAACATAGTATCCCATCCGCCTCCGCCTCGCTTCCTCTACACACATGACAAGGGCTGCGCACGCTGTATGCTTAACACGCGAGGCTCTAGCTCTAGAGAGCCTCGTCCATACTGTGTTCAGTCTAGCGTTTTAGACGTGTGGTATGGCAGGGTATGAACAACGCAAGGAGATTTTCTTATGTGAGGAGTGGTGTCGGGTCGTGTGATAGGAAAGGGGTGGAAGGGGGGAGGGTAGGCAGATGCGTAGCGCGAGAAGGAGGGCATGAATACATGGTATGTCATGCGCATGTTTAAGGTCGTGTAGGACGAAAGGATGTGATTTTTGTTGGGATATGTTTGGGGGTTGGCGACGTGTAGGCAGGGTAGAGGTGGTGATAGGAGCGTGTCAGGGATATTATGTGGCATTGGGTGTGTTTGATTTTAGGTATATGAGGTGGGAATGGAAGACAGGCTTGAGTTTGTTGATGATGCTGAGTACTGGTTTAGATGATGTATGTGACGGTACGTCACATACATTCATTCGGGTATAACATATCTTCACATCGTTGTATCAGTACAATTGGTCATTCAATTCATTTGATATAGCTTACATGGGTCCTAAGTGCGTATCTTCTAGAAGATGATTCACTTGAAACGTGTCGATTCATAAATAGAAGGAGAGTTTCGCTTAGTGTGGGCCTATTGCCGTTCTTATCGTTCAAATACATGTTTTGAAGCTGATTTTATTAATGTTTGAGTTTGTATGACAGGGGATCCGTCGTCGACTTTGAGATTCTTTTGCACCTACAGGACGCCTGGCTATATTCTGAGCAGGATTTGTTTTAGGCAACTATAATATATAGTATGCTAATTAGATCATTATAATCGTAAGTCTAATTTTTTCTCCTCAACTATATCCCGATAGACGAGACGTAAGCCTTTTTCGCTAAACGGTCCCTTCATCGCCTGCAACGCCCGCTGTGCTTCTTTGGAAGCTATACGACCCCTTCCAAGTTCATCCACGGGATCGAGTCTGACTTCAATGGTCCTAACAGAGCATTTCTGTGTATGATCGTAAATCCAATTGGATAAGCCATGCAGCCAGTCTGAGTCTTTTTGCACCAAGTGAGCGCAGCTTTCGGTAATGGAATAAGTCACATCCGAGGCACCTCCCCAGGAATCCCTCGGCGTGTCCCATCGAATTTTTGTTTCTGTCGCGCTCACCCTGTAGCCGAATGTGTGGAGGTTAGATCCTAGCAATTTTTTAGCTGCGGTCCATGGATCCACGTCGGAGAGATATTTTGCGTCGAGCGTGAGAGTTTCTAAGTGAGGGAAGCTAATAAAATGGGATAATGCTTCGGAGGATCCTTGGGGAGCTCGGATTGCGGGTTCGAGCTCAAGATGCCGTAGAAAGGGCCTGTGCGGTTCGAGAGCATTCATGAACGTGTCCAAATCCCAGTCGTTGTGCCTGAAATTGAGAGAAGGAACCGTGTTGTCGAGGAATGAGAAACTTTCTAAGGCCTGTGGCCATTGCAAAATTTGACGTAAATAGTGAACGGCGAATTCGTGAGGTACGTCGATGTCAGACAGTCGTAGCGTTGTAATGGGTGCTGTGCGGTGCATCTATATTCTTTTAGAATGTCTAGCTGCATCATATACGGAAATATGACGTCCTACCTTTAGATCAATTGAACAACTGTCTTCACGCTCTTTCAGGGGACGATTGATCTCTAAGATTCGAAGTGCAGGGAGACTACTACATGCCTCCACAATTCTGTCGAGGCACTGTGCGGAAATAGAAAGATGTCGGAGCCGTGGGAAGCCTTTGACCATCGTTGAAAACATTTTGGCATGGAAAGGGCGATTTAACTTCTCGGTATGCTTGTATCGTAAATGAACCACATTTGGTAGGGTGCTGGTAACTATGGATACACAATCAACACTCATGCAGAAGGAAACTATTCTTCTGACCACAAGAGTCCGACACTTTTGCCCGAGTGACGGATCACTGTAGATACGGGGACGTACGTCATGTACATCGTGTTGTCTCAGTCTGTGAAAGTTCGGGGAATTGGTTCGGTCTAGGAGTCTTCGTAATAAGAAGTTATGTTCTGGAACCACTTTGATCGGTTGGTCGTAAAGAAAGCTAAATTCTAGGGTACGAAAAGGAAAGCCTGAAACGATATTGTTGAAACGGCGGCATACTTGGGCAAGCACGCCGATTCTTTCGTAGGAGTAGATGGGTGCGCAAGGGTTTCCATCAAGAAAATAGGCGGTTGCAGTGTGCTCGAGAATGAGACTTAAGATTTCGGTGGAGATGCTATTCATATCCGCTTTCTGCGACGGATGCCGCCAATCGATAGCCTCAAGATCGATGCATGAAGTGACACTTTTGATGTCCATATTTTCGTGGCGATGAGTACGGCGGCACACCAGGTAGCGCAACTCTGATATGTAGACACCTTTACAGTTGGTTGTTGATCTCGATACCAGGTTGCTGATGTCGCTTAGATATTGAGTGCTGCCTGTGGGGCTGCGCCGCTCACTTACATATGCACACAGCCACTGCCTAAGGTAGCCTATCGAAATAAAATACCTAAATATGCATGGAGAAGGTGTACAGATTGGATGTAGATCTACCAATAGTAAACTGAAGAAACCATTACGACAAATATCACGTGATAACCTCCTTACTGGCATCAAGTTGAGTGAGCATAAATCCCTTACAGCCTGCCAGCTACTACGACATCTACAAATTCAATTGAGAAACATATCGGCGTAGTAACACATATTACGTATAAACCCTGTATGCGTATACAATTAAGCTTGGAGCTCTCTAGTCATCTCCTCAAAGCCATGTGTATCTGAAGGAGCTCCACTAGGAAACAATTCTCCCTTAATGATCCTATGGACGTAACACTGCCCAATGAATTTAAAGTGATCTCCATAGGGCCTTAAAACCGATGGGCACATTGCACTAGAAAATACACAGACAATATCTCTAAGCTGGGCATTAGTTGGCGCAAGCCTGATACAGTCGTTCAAAAGTACGATCAAACGTCGATTGAAGATGCTGTTCTTCAGAAAGGCATGCAATGTGTCGTTCTATTTCGCCTAGCGCAATCGCCGGAATTCATCAGAATTTGGTCTTCCGTAGGTTTCGTTCCATGCTGGTAAGCTGCTCATTGTAAAGACAGAAACCCAGTTTTTGTGGCCTAAAAACGAATGGGTCTGCAACTCTGTTGGCTATGAGTGTAGGAAAGTATGCTTCTGCGACAGTCTCTCCGGTCGGGTAGTCCGACCGAAAGCTTCTGTGTTCACGTGGTGTCGAATCTCCGCTGAAAGCATCAACATCTCTCCCTGCCTCTTGGGTTTATTTATCATACTAACTCACTAGTCATTGATATTTCGATCGTCCAGGGCCTAACTCCTCTCGCGTGGCATTTTTCGCTGTGTGGCAGCGTGATCGCCAGTACTGTGCAATGTCACGGACTGTCATATACTCTTCTGTTGATCTTGGGAGACACCTAAGTGAGCGTTCTTCGCCAACTACCCCTTTGAACATTGAAATGTGCATTTCTTTCGCGGAAGACATTGGAGTGTGGTGTAAGTTTGTATCTGTCATCGGCAAAATTATTCAAAATGACTTTTTCCCAATTATCTAGAACAGAAAGATGCTGTACAGGTTGCGTATCGACTGCTTTCCACACTTCGATGATCTTTCCAAAACGAAAGCCTTGCACTATAAGCGCCTTATGGCTCGATACGGGTTTGATGGTCCATTTAGAAGCCCTAGCACAAGAGTAGGCATCCAGTACGTATGTGGTACGCGTCATTTCTCAGTCGGGAGCCCAAGACGCAAGTGTTGGCCGCTGAGACGGTTGTACAGCAGTCAAAGTAAGATCTACTAGCCCTTGATTGATTGCAAGCATGGCAGCAGCCTCAAGTATTGTTTCCACGGGGTCGGTATAACTAATATTCACGGCAGTTGGCTCGTCACTGATGCCGAGAAGAGCAAACACCAAATCTCTAGGGTCTATCGCAAGCCGATCTAGGCCCAAGGAAAGCTTGATGAGCTGTTGAGGCTTGCTAGACTTGTAAGCTTTGCGAACTATAGACATTTGTCGGAAGTCAAAATATAAACCGTTATACGGGTCATGGGATTAGCCTATGTAGGCCTTTCTACACTGCTGGACGGTCCAAGCCATGCCGTCCTAGGATATTTTTTCAGGTCCACACCACAGTGTCGCACGTTCCGTAACGACAAGCTCTTGAAGTGTCCAGACCCGTTGGAACTACTTTGCCGAGAAGAGATCCGCTAGGTAAGATGTCCTGAACAGCTCATAGAGCTTAAGAAACTAGGGTGCCTCATAGGAAGCTTCATGATCTTCCGATGGACAGGGTGTTCTAGGGGGCCATGTCTCTAAAAGTTCTCTTGGTAGCTTCACGGCCTTGATAGTGGGTTTCGTTGCTTCTTGTATCCAAATGATAGTCTTCCACGCAAGTACATAATTAAGTGTCATCTTCCGCACTTGAGCGGCTTGCTCCTCGAGATCATCTTGATTGATGCAGATGGCATCGATCTAAAGTGTACGTGTTTTAGTAGGATGTTAGAGTGCGCACAATGCTGAGAAAAGGTTTCTTCCTGTCTCAATACATTGATCTTAACAGCTATAGAGTTGACCCGGAGAGCCCAAGTATATGACAAACAGTTGTATCTTGGTGCGTCCAGAAGAGAAGCTAGTCTCATCTCGCAAAATATGCGGCCGCTCACTTCTAGATGCAAATAAAGCAACCATACCTCTACTAGAGCTATCAAGTGGAAAATATGTAAGTGGGTGAAGAATCGCCTTTGCATGCGCTGAAACATCGATCTCATTTGTATAGAATCATGGCTCACCGCTCAAGTCCAAAAGGTGATTTAACATAACTGGTAAGTTAGGGATCAGACCAAACGCTAGGTCCGGTTGTAAGAAAGAATTAGGTTTAAGTAGCACAGGAGTTTGATCGATGACCGGGTCGCTTTGTCTTTGGTCAAGGAGCGTGGGCGTGCTGGTACCGGATACTTCATATTCATCTTCTTATTCTAGCAACTGGTCATAGAGTGCGTTTGCATCCCGTTCATCAATGTCCCCACCCTCGATAATCTGGCGCATCAGTTCTTCCATCTTGGCCGTGTAATCGGTATTGAACCGTCTAAAGATGGTTTAGATTATCAACAGATATACCACCTGGAACAGATCCTGAACTCATATGAGCTTATAAAATCAGGCGTTGCTGCACCATCCTCGGAATATAATGGAAGTGCTTGGCCCCTAATCGTGCGAGTGGCCTGGTGACATCTTGGCAAAGGCTCAGCCTTCATTAGCGAATGCTCCGCGGAGTGATTGAAAAGGCCATTTCATTCTGAAATAGTAGGAGCAGGTTATTTGACGAGGCGGAGTAGAGGTAATGGTGTTGTTGTGGGTGATCACAACTTGTCTCATCAACCAGCACTCATGTCCAAGTGCTTTACCTGCTTCGTTACTCGGCCGGCATCTCGCTCATGGCTCTGCTCTGCCTCGTAACCCACCTTAATGCCGTTTTTCGCTCTATTTTTGTTCAGGCCTTCAAGTAACACGCAGGCCTTACATACGGCTTGGCTCGACAGGTAGCCGCAGTTCTTACAGGTGCCCATAACCTGCTTGGGCGGCACTTTGCGCGATATGTACGGTTGCGTTTTTGCCTTGGAGCTCCTAGCATTCGCCCCTCCCTTGATGCTTGCAGTGGTGATCTCGACTTCGAGACCGTTGGTGGCGGCCGCTTCGTTCTGTGCAAGCTGCTGCTCCATGCTAGCCATCTCCCCGCCCGCGCTTCGTCCATTGGCGCTCCCGCATCCGCCTTCTGCCTCTTCGCCCGCGGGCACCGCGCTCGTGCATATACCACCACAGCCCTCATCGCTACCAGGAACAAGTTTCGCCATGTCCTCGCCACTGCGCACAACATCGAGGATGGCGCTGGGACGTACGCGCTCGAGGTTCTTGATCAGAGCGCGGGCACTGCCGCGGAAGGCTTCGGGGGAGTAGATGCATTCGGTGCTGAAGTAGTCGAGGTTCTTGTGGTGGGCATACAGCACGATCTCCTTCTCGTATGCATATTTGAGGGGCTTGCTGCGCTTGATGTTGGCGTGCGAGCTCGGGTCTGCTGCTATTGATGGCGTCGACGTTACGATAGATGTGGTGCGTGAGAGTCGTGGAAGGTCGCCGCGGAGTACTGTTCGTCTGATTAACCGGAATGCACATAGGCAAATAGAGAACAACCCTACAATTCATGAGGACTGTCTCGGCGACATCATCTGCGTTGTGCCCTGTAACCACATGCTTAACACCTAATCTTGCCGCACCGCGATCCAGAGCCTGTCGCCGAAACACACCGCAGTACGTGCAGTTCCCTTTCTTGCCCACTTGCTCTACCACCTGGTCCATGGTCCACCCGTATAACTCATCATACCCTAGTATACATAGCTCCATGCTGTACTGCTGCGCATTGCGCTTCACCGTCTCTAGCGAATCGTCGCGGTATCCCTTGATGCCCTCGTCGATTGACAGTAGTATCAGGTCTAGCCCATAATTATGCCGCTCATTTAGCGTCTTCAGCACAGATGCTAGAACTGTGCTGTCTTTGCCGCCGGAGGCTCCGATTGCGACTTTTTCACCTCGGTGGAAGAGTGCATTGGAGGTTATCGTGTGATGGATTTCGGTCTCGAAGGTAATAAGAAAGCAGGGTTTACAAAGCTTTGAGTGGTCCTTTGGGCGAAGGATCAGCGCACGATTCGTCTTACAGAGTGCGCAGGGCGTGGGCGGCATTTTCGAGTGGGGTGTTAGAGGGGTGGCGGGGAAATTTCGCAAGGGGCCCTTGAGTCTGGTTGGGGTGTTGAGATGGAGTTGAACTGAAGAAGTCGGGCGCCTGGAAAAGGTAGAAAGGAAAAAGAAGGTAAAGACTGGTGTTTTCAATGAGGAGCAAGCATTAGTGTGAATCAGCAACGAAATGTTGTGAATATCACCAGCAGGCTGTAAGAGTCCCAGCGGAAAAATATAACGCCGGTCCTGGCTTCTTTTCCTGGCGGTCACCCCTCCAACCTCGGCGGAACGCCCGAGTTCACGGTGCGTGATTACGGCGTAGGGCTAACTTCTAGTTTAGACTCGGCAAAACGCTGCCTGACGCCGGAACGAAGGCTCGGAAGACCCGTCTTTGATGTGGAGAGCTGTGCGCAAAGGCTTATTTATGCTTTATGCGATAGTATTGTAAGCTATAGCAGCGTGCTTGGTCTATGCCTGCACTGACATCTGAAAAGTGGGTGCCGAAAATGTACACAATGATCGTAAATTCTTTAAATGAATAGGCAAGTAAGCTGTTAAGCGGAATCTAAATGCCGATCTTATCCCCCGTCGCTGGCCGTCCCCCGATACTCTACGATCGCATCATACAGTGGTTCTATGTCCTCGAACTTCCTCAAGAGACCGCCAAGTCGTCTCAAACGTCGACGAAAGAGCGCGTCTGATTCGTCAGTCGAGCAATCTTCTGCGCTGGCTTCGATGGCTTTCCACTCCTCCGAAAGGAACGAAGCAGACCCCAGAGCCAAACTGCCGTCCCTCGTTAAGGCATTCGTTGAATTGATCGAATATTGCACGAACTTGTGTCTTCAGCCTGGTTGCGCATGTCGTCTATGTCTATCCAGCGAGTCTGTATCTCAATCCATTTCTTTTCGTATCATGTGGTAATGTCGTCCTCATATTTAGGCGAAGACCGCTGTACCATGCCAGAATATCGGTTCTGCTGTCTCTGACGAGCTGTTGTTCGAGATGAATTACTATCATGATCGCTGTCGTCGCTGTCGTCATCAAGCACTATCGGGTCGTCTGGACCACGGGTCAGTCTTTTCACTTCCCGAAAATCGGGTCTTTATACCTTGCGATCTCTGGACTGCTTGAAGAGGCACTACATCTCCACGTTCAAGTCCAACCGTTCGCTCCAGCGAGGTCCTCATTGCAACTTCCTGGCTGTTCCCCCGGTTCGCTTCCCTAGGCGTCAGCAGCACATCACTAGCCTCCAGCCCGACGAATGCTTCTTCGACAGGTGCCCCCACTCCAATAACTGCTCCTAAAAAGCTCTCCGAGTCCGACACTTGACTCTCGTTACTAGTTTCTTCAGTTGACAGAGCTAGCGTCCCGGTCGGTGGACTGAGTTGCCGCTCTGGAGCCCCTAGAGAAGGCCGGTCGTGATGGTTTGGAGTCTCAGCCGGTCCTGCTGTCTCTTGCGGCTGGGCGCCGGCAGTAGTTCTGTCGATCGTATCAGGTAGGGTCTCCCCTCCGCAGAGCCTTGGATCTTCAGTTGTTCCCCTCTCATGCAGTGCCAGGTCCTGTTAGCCCGAGTTAGCGTCTTGTGGACCAGCAGCAAGCTTCGACTTGCCTTATCTAAGTCTTCAGTAAGACGGACGATGGCTGCGTCGTCCATGTTCTCCCATCCCGTAAATTAGGGCTCTCTATCTCATGGCTCTTGTCGTTCTTCGGACGCCTGGGTCATGCCCACGGCAGTGATGGCGGGCTGCCCCATGTCGAGAGGGGCGGCTGAGCCACCCGCCTCAGCAGATACGCTCAACGAAGTCGCAGCAGTCGAAAGAGATCTTTTGCCGAGAGTCTTTCTACCGGCGACCGCTCGCCGGTAAGGAGTGGATTCTGGACGCCTGGCCCCAGTACACTTTCTGGATCGCGAAATGTGTAGGTAAGTAGGTCGTAGTAGAGAGTCTCGATGGAAGATCTTCGGTGGAAGTACCGTGAGTCAGCAGTCAGTGCGCATCCTCAGTCAATGCGCACCTCGCGAAAAAACACCTCAGCACAACTTGAGGCTCTAGAGCTCTACGTAATAGCTATTATTTCGAGATTTTCT
>Ga0247757_10001605_pt1 | contig 14261 bp, 13 predicted proteins | sample UWRJL126311R4_FD_180929 | JGI IMG/M metagenome (GOLD analysis project Ga0247757, IMG submission 180929) | Plant litter microbial communities from Arlington Agricultural Research Station in Wisconsin, United States - UWRJ-L126-311R-4 | ecosystem: Environmental > Terrestrial > Plant litter >... | reverse complement strand
TTTCGGCGTCACTTGCCACCCGAAACTCTAAAACCGCAGTCAGTTTCGATTGCCACGAATCATGTACCATAACTACTGAAGAGCTTTGTTGCTCTTTCAGCTTTCTTCTCAATCGCTTCAGGTTGCTTCTGGTTTCTTTTCCCCAAAGGTGTTGCTGTTAAGCTGCACTTACCGGTTTCTCTGCCTTCCCGCTCTGAATGATCACATTAACGATCACTGGTACCTTTGCTTTGAACCCCACTGTTGTGGCTCTTTCAAGCTCTTCTGGCGTCTGTACGAAGAAGCCAATGCCGCCACACATCTGTGCAAGCTTCTCGTATCCCACTTCCCAACCCAATGCCCAGCTTCTCAGCCCTGATTTTCCATCTATAGTCCGTTGCTGTTTAGCTTCCCAGTCACTCCTCGAATTGGAACCACCGAAATATATTCCGCCATTATTAATAACAAATATCAAAATGTCCATGCCCACTCTTGCCATTGTCTCAACTTCCATCCCACTGAATCCGAACGCCGAATCGCCTTCAATAGCAATGATTTTCTTCCGTTTGGCTGGACCTGAAGAAGCTTGGGCGCCATGCCCATTGTATGCTTCCCAGGCAGCAATGGCGTATGGTAGACCAACGCCCATTGTGGCATATGTTCCTGCATCCAGTCGGAGCCGTGGGTGCTCGAGCGGGAACACCGAGCGCGCGATGTCCATGGTATTGGCGCCCTCCGCGACATAACAAATCCCACCCTCTGAAGGTGGTGAGAGACTATGCAAAGTCGACTTGATAACATCAAATGTGCGAGCGTACGTCAATGGGATTGACGGGTCTACCGCCGCGTGCATCATAATAGCTTCATTCTTCTTCTTCGCCTCGTCTAGCTTGGCAACATAATCCGAAACCGAAGAATCGTAGACCCAACCATCCAGACGACTGGAGAGCTGCTTGACGACAATGCCAACATCTCCCAAGAGAGATAACTCTGCATTTGCAGCATTCCGACCCATCTCCTCCGGTGAGATATCAACCTGGATAAATTGAGCTATTGAGTTCCACTTAGGTGATTCCCCATAGTGGAATATCCAGTTTAATCGAGCTCCAAGAATGAGAACCACGTCTGCCATTTTGAGCGCAGAACTACGTGCAGAGGAAACATTCCGTGGATGTGAATCTGGCACAACGCCCTTGCCCATCGGAGACGGGAGGAATGGAAGATACGTCTGATCTATGAACTGTCTGATGATCTTCTCGGCTTGTGCATAAGCTGCTCCTTTGCCAATGAGGACAAGAGGCGCTTTTGCACTTTTGATCAACTCAGTGACTTTCTCGAGGCGCACTTCATCAGCAGCTCCTTTTGGCGGGCACTTTATCGTGGATGTATCAGTAACGTTGTCAGCATCTTGAGGCCAAAGCGGATTGTTGATTATATCTGCAGGTAGGTCCACAAAACTGGTCCCTGGTCGACCATAAAAGGCCGTACGATATGCGTTCTTTATCACAGAAGATAGGAAGATGGCATCCGCTGGCCGAATGGCTAGCTTAGTATGTGGAGTCAGGAGGGATACGCTGTCTAATTCTTGGAACGCGCCCTTTGTCCTTTGATGCGTCTCGATAGATCCGCCGAGCAAGAGCAGAGGGAAGTTATTTTCTGACGCATTACCGACCTGGCATCATCAGCGACAGTCAACTATCCATTTAGCGAGCAAAGAACGAGAAGTTAACGTATGATGCTGCTTACTCCAGCAATGGCATGCAAAACTCCGGGCCCGCCCACAACAAGGCATACACCAGGCTTCCCAGTGAGATATCCATATGCGGTCGCTGCATAACTTGCCGCCTGCTCATTTCGAAAGCCAATGAACCGAATTCCTATCTCAATTGCCTCTTCGGCGATTTCTGAGACGGGCACTCCCACCAGCCCAAAGATTACCGTAATACCGAGGTTCTTAAGAGTCTGGGCTATTATACGAGCGCCTGTTGTTGGCTTCGAATGTGGCATTGTCGCAAATTTAATTACACAGAGTGATCTAGGTTCTCAGCATTCCACATAAAGGCAATACGGCGGTGGTGGAGGAGGGGGTGTAAGCCGAGGTTAACGAATCACAAACCATGTCAATGAATGCTGACAGTTGGGACCTGGGAGCATCTCCTCACAATGAATCTACACTGTCGCTCCTTCGTCCTTCGGATTTCCTATTGACGCTTATTAAATCTAACAACAAACTGCATTCTTAGCTTTGCACTGTCCATTACCAGTACTCGGAGGTCGTCGCGGTGGCCCAAGCTTCCCCTAGCGTGTTTGTATTCCTCCGACTCCACTTGAATCCTCATCTGGTATCACTACTCCGCTCCGGCGCATATAATCTTGGCTCGATCCCGTGCCAACTCTCTCCTTCCTAACCGTCTATAGGCCTGCAGAACCAAGACCGGAGGGACACGGCCTTCCCTTTCAAGCCACCCGTAGGATTATTCATCTCGCCTACCACCGTTGAACCCAAGCACCAAGACCTATACACCGTCTGTCGAAAGCGTCGCTATCATGTTCTACCCGATAAGACTCCGCACTTAGTCCAGACCTGCGCCGATGGTATCCGTGGCAGTGCTGGATGCCAAGGCTTCATTTATCCTGCAGTATCATCCATGCAAATATGCATCGACAGCGCACCTTCCCAGTTGAGACGAAATCTTCAATCCAGAGACTCTCTATCAAGCTTCCAGCTAGTGATGCCTGCGCAGAAAGACTTGTTTCTTTGAATAAATTTGACGTCTTTGATGCAATTGACAGCAAAAAAGCATCTCTTATGACCAATCAGAGTATACGCGACACCTGTGTTTGGATGACTTTAGTATCCTACATTCCCGCTAACTTCCCGCCATCTGCCAAGCGATTTCGCAATGTGCCAAGTTCTTGTCCTCCAAGATTGATTATTTCGAGAAGCTTCAACGAGCCATTCAGTGCTCAGATTGTCTTTTGAAGTGCCGCGACGGCCGTACCACCTTCCATAAAGAGACCATTAACAGATGCGAACCATGTAGGCATCCTTCTGCCAGTAAGCCCAGAACGAGCTATCTCAGGAACCATCGAGTAGTCGCAATTGGCATTGGTAAAATCGCCACGGCCGAGATTTGGGATCCTTAAGATGGGCACTGCCCAAGTATATAAGCAGTTCAGCCTGAGCATGTTTGAGCAATATTGCGCAGGACACTATCTAACCTTGTCAATATGAAGTACTCTGCAGCTCTCGCAGCCCTTGCGGCGGTGTCGTATGGCAAGGAGATTCCCAAGGACCCGGAACGGGCCGCCGAGCTCTATGATTCTGGTATTATGCACGAGAGGATCATGCACGCAAAGGAAGAGCAATGGGCCATGCAAGCGCAGATGGGTGTCATGAATGCTCTGGCAGGGCCTCAGTACCCGGAGCTTCCCTTTGCTCAGTGCAAGAATGGCATCAACCAGCCCTTCCGGGGTGACAATACCACCGTCTTCCGGTGCAACAACGTAAGTATACATCCCGGACGACGATCCTATGCATGCTGATGTGAACATAGATGAACCTCCATCACTTCTTATCCCACACCGACCTTGGCTCGAACATTGGCCAGGGATCGAGCTCTTGGGGCTGGGTCAGTGATGATGGTCGTGAATTCGCTATCATTGCTCAGGGTGATGGTGCCGCATTTGCGGAGGTAAGCTGCCCTGCAGAAGACAATGAAAGTTCTGTTCTAAATGAGTCCAGATTACCACGGCCGGAAAGCTCCGATACCTAGGTCGTCTACCTCAGACGACTGGTGTAGCTCCCAGCCGATGGCGCGAAATTCGCACTTTCAAGCACTACATTGTGATTGGTAGCGAGGAGCCTAAGCACGGTATCCAGATCTTCGACTTGAAGAAGGTACAGTAGTCTTGCACGTGTAGCAGCTCAAAGACGCTAATCCCATTCTAGCTTCTAGACATCGACTATAGGAAGGGACCGGTTACCTTCAGCCCAGATACCGACCTTACCGGCTATTGGAACGAACTGCCGCTGGGTCGTTCGCACAACGTCCTTACGAACCCTGCCAGCAACTTCGCTTATGTTGTTGGTGCTCAGCCCCGTAACAGCACTGCTGGCTGCTATGGTGGTCTCATCTTCCTCGATTTGAACGACCCCTCCAAGCCTACGAGCCCCGGCTGGTAAGTCATTCTCCGTCTATTTACATTGGAATTGCTAACCTTGTCTAGTGCTCACGATGACGGCTACGTACATGATGCTCAGTGCCTCATCTACAAGGGCCCCCACAAGAAGTACCTTGGACGTGAGATCTGCTACGGCTACAACGAGGACTCTCTCACGATTTGTAAGTTGAACAACAATAATTTTCGCATAATAGTAATGTACTAATCAATGCAGATGACGTAACGGACAAGAAGTTCCCTGTAACCATTTCTATCACTTCTTACGAAGGAGCCACCTACACCCACCAAGGCTGGGTTCTCGATACTGAGAACCAAGAATGGCTGATCATGGACGACGAATACGATGAAGTCGAGAAGCGTGGTCCCGCCGCCAACGGCCGCCCCGTCACCTACATCTGGGACATCCGCAACCTCGAGAAGCCCAAGCAAACTGGCTACTACCAGGGGCCCCGCACCACCATCGATCACAACCAGTATGTCATCGGCAAGTACTCCTACCAGAGCAACTACGGCGCCGGCATCTCCGTTCTCGACATCTCGTCTATCCCATCCGAGCCTACGGGCCGCGGCGTCAGGGAAGTCGCCTGGTTCGATGCCTACCCCGAGGACGACAACCTGCCCGGCGGTGGCCAGACGGTGTTCGTCGGTAGCTGGAGCAGCTACGCGAACTATCCCAGTGGATTCATCCTTGTTAACACGATTGAGCGTGGCGCTTTCGTGGTTAAGGTGCAAAACCCTCTTCCTTAGAAATAGCTCGATTGTTTGAGTGCTCGTAAAAGCGTGCTTCAAATACAAAAATGAATGTTTAATGAATTCTAATGCAATTTGTCGTATATATGGTAACGTGATTGGCTGTTCATACTGATTCATCGGAGGCCTTTTTCTGATTGGCTACTGGGGTTCAGAGTTAATCCTACAAGCTTTGAAGGACTAGCTAACTATTTTGGGTTATACGATTTAAAAGTCTTATGGTAAATTATATTCAATGATGAAACATGAAATTTTGAGACAAATTCAAATGCTCCTGTAATAGAGAAGCAGAGCCCTGGCTCGTCGATTGGTTCCTGTGTTATCTAGCTCCAACCAGCAAGAACGAGACCGCTTAGGATTAATTATTCCCGTGTCATAAGCACCAAGCACGGCCCCATGCCTCCGATCTGAAAGCAGACACAGAGTGTAGCAAGGTAGAGACATGGTATGATGGGGTTCCGCTTGGGCTCCGATCGTTCTTCTGGGAGGCATCAGTCGCTGAGGTTCATTGAGCTTGCCCTCTAGAATGATGTAGGTTGTTTTTGGTTTGTCCAAAGAGTCTCACTCTTCTCTGGTGGCATAATCGGCGTCCATTTGGATTTCCCCGAGGGATTGTTTGTCGGAACTAGTACCGGCATGCCGTATCCCAACATCATTGACACCTTTATCCCCCCACCAAAAACAACCATTCTCGTCCGGGCTCCAGTCATCAATAAGATCAGCCAGTGTTTGTATATGCCCCCACGTTGCGGGCTGGGGTCCTTGTGGTCTTCTGAGAGCCAAGTATGTGATGAACAAAGCAAGCACGATAGCCAGAATGGTATAAATTACCAGACGAGGGTACACAAGGGCAAAATGTACCATTGAGGGTGGGCCAATGTCGACGCTATCGTCCTGGGGCTCCTTTGTTAGAACCAGGAGAGAGAATGACTGGCCCATGATCCAATGGAGAGCGGGTTTGAAGCAGAAGAGGATCGCATATTCCCAGCTGTGTAGGGCAGAACTGAGGGCAGTACTCCCGAGGCTTTGTTCGTCCTTGGATTTGTTGACAAATTTCTGAAGCACCTTGTAGTGATTTGGGCGCACGTTAGTCTTGCGCCAGATCTTTTCGTCGCGTGTAACGTTGACGACGAGCTCCGCACAATGCAGACCAAGTGTTTGTAGACCTTGGACAACACACAGAAAGAGAATTGCGCAGAAAAGCTGCCATCCAAGGGTGATATGCGGACCGTTAGAATAACTGGCTGGGTCCATGTATATACTGTACGTATTCAAGTTCTCGAGAGGATGGATGGTCCATGTAAAAGTGTCTTTCAATAACCAAGATTTGCCGATGCCGCCACCTTCCACAGAGTATTTCCTGGAAACAAGTGCCATTGCAATGCTCCACCCAGCAGCAAGGATCGTTACAACCCACATATAGATTGTCAATCGGCCAGCAGATGTTGAAATACTTTTGAAGCTGGGCTGCAGCGTGCGAGGCTTAGTTGGTTCAGCGGGAGAGCATCGTTCAGCAACGGACATTAAGCAGCGGCCAGGCCTAGGCTCAACAGTATCTTTCAACAGGGCCAAAGTGTTGTTCAATGGATTGGAGCTCCATGTGGGAATGTATTGGCCACCGGGCCATAAACACCATATGGCGATGACGACGTGGCCTAGCAATCCAATGCCTAGACAGAATAAAGCGACGGAGTTAGTATACGTCATGGTCGAGTTGAATTGGTCGAGAGGCTGATTTGGGAACCATTCCATGTAAGCGTTCGGGGTATTCTTGACGAGGAGAAGGGATGTAGCACTGTAACTAAGAACCAAACACACAGCGGACAATATATTTATGTACCATTGGTTTGGTCTGCTTTTTTTCGCCGTAGTAAAGAGTCTTAGGTTCGTGTTATATTGCAGGTGGCCTTCTCGGTAGAGCGCCCATCGTAGAGAAACGGCGTGGACATAAGATAAAGGTTCCAAAAGTATCGTGATGCCAACGTTGATCACAAGCGATATGACTTCTGTGCTCCAATCTACATTTGACTTGGGCAGGTCGAGTCTATAAAGCAGGCTTGCATCTGGATGTCCAGACCAGATCAGGACGGAAAGGATGAAGCATACAATAGAAATAATGCCCCCAGCAATAATAGCAGCGATGCATTGATTTCTAGTTTGGATGTCCTCCTTGAAATCCTGAAAAAAATCGGTAGAGGGCTTTTGCAGAACAGGCTCACATGTCTCGCGCTTCAGTAGAGAGTCGAGTTCCAGGTCACCTTCAGTCTGGTTCATCTTGACTGGGTCATATAGACCAGCAAAGCACTCTGTCGGAGCACAAGCGATCGATATTATGTGAACGGGTCAGCGTTTCGAACTCTTACTTTAGGTGCGGACAGGTTCCGGAAAATATAGAAATTCCCCACTTTGACATGTAGCACAAGGGCGAAAAGTGAGGATAAGCGCAAGCAGGAGGCGCCGGTTATTGTATTGTACGTTACTAGCGGCCGCAGTCTGCTGGTCCAAGCTTAATAATGTGCCGATCGCATTTGAGGCGGAGTCGGTACGCGTCCCCGACGTATGAAATTACATGATGCTCGCCCCCACATTCTACAAGCGCCTACAAATCCAGGGGCGACGTCAGAGGCGCGAAATGTCGCCACCGTCCACCTCCTGTTCCGTTTCAGCTCTGGGTATAGGGATTTAAATCGGCATTCCTATTGTAAGTAGAAACGCATCGTATCGACTTGGACTTTGTATAAGATATAGCATTATTGGATAAAGTGGAAGCTGTTGCCATTGATGCTCCATCTCACAAACATTCAAGAGTCATTGACCGAGCGAGATGATGCTCTTTTCCCACGCATCGAAAACACGAGATTCTCCGTATACAAGCCACTACATGTAAGAGGGTAGCTCTTTTTATGCAATTAACGGCTTCGATTCTCTTAAGTTCTAACTTGGCTTGTTTAAAATAATAGGGTGTTAAGAAATTTTCAGCCCTCCACTACGGAGACAAAATAATATTTACTGTACCAAATTAGCCAAATATAGGGTTCTGGAGTTCTCGGAAAGGAGCAGGAAATCTAATATCGCAACCGGTCAATCTGCTCTCATCGCCATTGTTTGGGCCTTGATACATACACATTAACTTTAGTTATATAGGTAGGTGTGTGTGAAGCACAGGTAGCGCATGACGTTAGGTGGCTGGGACCGTCAAGTTAGCTCAGCACACCCCCCATTAGCCGACGATCCTATCTGCTACCCTTTGTGACACGATTAACACCACGAAAAACATGCTGTTGGAATGACACTCTGTCGCTTCTCTTACAGCTTGCCCATAACCACCCAGCTTATTGATCGGATGAAGCGTGTGTTTCAGCTAGCGTCGGAATCCGGTGTACCAATCCCCACTCTGCACTACATGTCCGTCGCAACCACATCGCTTGATTCGCTACAGGATGTTTTGCATTCTGAGTACGAAGTACTCCTGCATACCGTGGCAGCTAGGCAGTTTATAGGATGTCTACTAGTCGCGTTGAGGCTGCGTGATACCTGCCCTTAGATTAGGCCGCCATCGCGAGGGTGCAGTCCGCCAGAGCTTCCTAGTTCGTCGAAGTAAACATATCATACGAATGGCCTGAAAGAGCTTTGCATGGTTCTAACGTACACTTTCCCATCTTTAGACGCCACTCACCGGACGATCGAGAAATGCGCCTCTTTTCAACACAAACGACTGTGTGCTACTCTCTGCTACGGACATTGTGTAAGGTGCACGAGCCGAGTTCAGGCGAGCAATCATGGGCTAAGTCGCGATAAAAAAAACCATGGCGCCTCCTTGTTTCTTGTAGGTATGCTTGTCATCTATTTCTCGCCCTGTTCTTTTGTTCTTCGACTGGGTTTTCTTTAGGCCAGGAGCCTTCTTGTGTATTATTTTAATTTTTTTGCGGCCACATTTGACACCTTAGACGAAACGTAGAATTCAAAATATGTCTATACAAACATGTCCTGTAAGCGGATATAGGGGAAATCGTACATGCCCTGCAGGTCAAACCCGCTTTGGACCTCGTGGATGTGCTTTTTCGGGATTCGAGCAGAATTGGCGATCATCTTCTGTATATTCGGATGTTGGTAGGCGCATCCAAGCAGTTGAACACGCTAATGTGCGCCAGGACATGAACGATACAAACATCCTTTACGAGAAGGAAAGAAGAGCTCTGAATGAGATACTAACGCCCGAAGCCCCTGCACGCGAAATGATAAAGAACCCAGAATTCGCTCATAAGCTCCAGCGTGATGATGATGATTTGCTCGCCTTTGCGCTGGGTGCACCAGCACGACGAGTATTGACACAAGCCGAGGAGATCGGGCCTCGGACGGGGTGGAAAGATGGTTACCTTTCTTCAGCATATGGTTTCTTGCCACCTGATCCATCCGACTCGCCTGTTGCACTTCGAGAATCTCCGGGTTTCATATGGTCTGATCTCTGCGAACGTATGCCTGGTCTCGTTGCTAGGGGAAGCGTGCGTAACTCAATTCTTAAGCTGCCGCTGGTACTTGGAACGCTTGACATTATCCCTGATCGAGCTTTGTGGGCAGCAACTACATGCCTTGGTATACTGGCAAGTGTATATCGATATGAGGAGGCTAATGATGGAGATGAGGGGATTGATGTGATGCCTTCGCGTGGTACTTTCAAGAATATACATGGAGGTGACGATGAGGAGATAGAGACTAAGGGCATCCCTAGAAATGTTGTGATCCCGCTGCGGCAAGTGTGCAGCAGAATGGGTCGGGCTTTACCACATCTATCACAGTTTGATGTGTCGGTTTACAATTATAAGTTGCGGGATCCGACGAGTGTCCTTCCATACGTTACACGCACGGAGAATATGGATTTACGGTGGCCTGTACGTATCTAGAAAACAGCATTGGACTATATAATTGCTGACATGCCTAGGTTTTCGGCGACAGAGCAGAAGCAATGTTCCTGCTCTGCATGGCTGAAGTCCATGGCTGCTTCCAAACAGGCGTCGAAACAATAACGCGCTGTCAGGAAGCTGTCATGGGTCGCGACCCAGAGACTCTTCTCAGAGAGCTGACGAGGCTGAAAGAGCTGTGTGATCAATTGCCCCATATCATCCACAAAATAAGCGTCAACCCAAAAGCAGGCGAACAATTCACGAATCCCATTGAATGGGGCCAGAAGTATGCGAAGTTCAGCGCACCTCTATCAAAACGTGTACCTGCACTCTCAGGACTTGCACTTCCATTCTTCCTACTTATGGACGTTTTCATAGGCAGGACTAGATACGACTCCTTCCTAGGTGTTGAAGCGGTACAATTGCGGAGATGGTTGCCACTCAACATTCGCGCCTTCATCACAGCCATTGAAAACCACTACCAAGTTCCTGAATTCGTGAAAGCTTCCGGCGATCCCAGACTTGTGGGGGTGCTGGAAGGTATTGTAGAATCATATGCAGGCGAGCGTGGCTTCATGGGTACGCACCGCTACAAGGTGTACGGATTCCTTGAGGTCGTCGCCAAGACTAGTCACACAGAGACAGACGGCATCTCTAGGTCGGACGATTCGGAAGGAAGAGCGTGGGAAGAAGTACATCGCATGCTATCAGATTCCATGAAGGAGAGACTTGATCCATATCATGGGGACGTCAAAGACCAGCCCCATCAAATGCGGGGAAGCTTTGCAGAATGCCGGTTCCAGGCGAGAATTATGCAGAGGCGAACGATTGATTTAGATCCTCATAGGGTAACTGGGATGGTGACGTTCGATATACAAAATTCTGGAATAACTTTTCAGCCCGGTAGGCATCCTTCACATATGTTATTGAGACTGAAGTAATGCTGAAAATACGCTAGGTGACCGTTTAGCTGTGATGCCTATGAATCCTTCCTACGAGATAGCGAAGGTCGCAGTTGCATTGGGTCTTGATGAGATGTGGGACGTGCTAGTTCCGGTAGAGCATGGCTCCATTTGGGCGCGCTTCTCAAAGCATCTAGAGAACGTGTCAAAATTACCTAGTGTAGGCTTGACAGTGAAGGACATACTTAAACGAGGCCATTTGGCCCCTCTCACCAAAGACCTTGTCTCTTCGGTATGCTATACCCAAACTTTTGAAGGCAATGAAACTTACTCTTACAGATCCACCAATTGTTTCAAAACACTTCTCAGACGATCCAGAAAATCCTCACTTCAAACGAGTGGCCAGTCAAGGGAAGTGTCGGCGATCTTCTTCAGACTGCAATCGCGGAAGTCTCAGAACATATATGGGATGGCGCATTCGATCTCACTAATTTAGCATGGCTACCAAAGCTCATCACACCTGAAGTTCCACGGACGTACTCCATCTCAAACTCTTCGAGTGAATTACTTCCTAGCTTCATTGACCTCACAGTATACCGGACAGAATCAACGCGTGATCCCATATTCGAAGGGATAAAGCCCGATCTGCCGCTTTATGGTGTGTCCAGCGGATTTTTAAATCCAAATCCTGAAAGATTCGATCCATATGACACCACCGACGACCAAGAGGTTCTCATCGGCGTCTCTAGACCCGTTCAATTTCAGCTTCCACCGTCACCAAGAGTCCCGCTTGCCATGTTTGCAGGGGGCTCAGGCATTGCTCCTTTCCGTAGCTTCTTACAGAAGCGTATAGAGACCAGTGTCGGAAGAAACATCCTATTTCTTGGCGTCCAATCGAGGGAGAAATTTCTACATGAAGATGCGCTGCAGCGGCTTGTACGATCTGGATCTTTAGAGCTCCATACCGCTTTCTCACGAGATCGACGGGGTTTGGTCTACAACCCCGCTATGAGAGAATTGGAAGAGCAAGATATGGATCCGCGGTACATTGATAGCGCGATCATTGAGGAAGGGCGGCTTGTTTCTGAACTTGTCATGTCAAGAGGTCAAGGTGGTTTGGGTGGTTATTTGTACATCTGTGGCTCTGTGTCTGTGTATGAAACGGTCATGGTTGGCATCAAGCAAGCCATCCGCAAGTACCAAGCATCTATCCACTCCAGTGCCGATTTATTGCTTGCAACTGCGTTTGCAGAGCGACGGTTCATGCTAGGTACGTTGGTTGCAGAGACGTTCACTGTCTCGCTGATGAATGGCTTCAGATATCTTCATGTCGCCACAGGCTGTCTTAACCTCAAGCTCGACAATAACGATATCTCAGCTAGCAGCTCATACTGGTCACAGGAAGGAATCGCGCATGTGGATTGGTGTGAAGAGTGGTGTGTATGATGTTACTGACTTTCTCTCCATGCATCCGGGCGGGTCCCTTATTGTTGCTGCGAATGCTGGGCTGGATGCTACTAAGACTTTCTGCGAACTTGCACACGATGTAAGTATTATTGAATAGATCCGAGAATACCGGCTCACTGCACCAGAACAATCCCGAAGTGTCTAGTCTGCTTTCGAAATATTTCGTTGGTCATCTCACCGTAAAACCGGACTTTCAATCGACTAGAACCAGCGATCTCTACGACATGTGGTACCACTACTTGAGAATCAGTGTCGAGAGTCTTACTTCGCTGAGCCTCGAGGCGAACAACATATTGGAGGATTCGAAAGCCTGGTTCTCAGGTAGTCTAATGAATATTAGTGGCGTGCGCAAGTTCCATCGACTCCAGAGCAGGCTGATGCAGAATGGATTTTCTACCTTGTTTGGAGCTAGACTTCAGGAGGTGTATCTCAAACTATCGTTCACTATCGCCAACACGGCGCCCACCGTCAGGCTCCCTGATATTATCGGCACCTTCGCCAAAGCACAGTCTTCTCGGCATGCGACCAAGGCTATGCAGGAGGTTTCTCGCATTGTTCAATTAGTCAGTAGTAGCAGTAAATCGACTCGCTCTCATGAGAGTGGGGTTCTGCAATTGGTGCAAACGGTAATGGAACTTAACATATCATTCCTTGAACACATCAGAGACGAGATTGCTCAAGGTATGGATGCATTCGAAATGATACCATCAATGGATGAGTCATCATCCTCGAAACAGATTAAAATCGCTTCTTATCTGCTGTCAATCCTCGAACGTATTGCAGCACACTTGGAAACGTATTACGATTCCGTTGTACAAGAATTTATCCATAGGCATGGCGCAGAAAATAGCCCTGCTCGGACAAGATGGAGCAATGTTCGGCGTAGAATATTCGATGGTTCATTTTTCATACTCACAAGACCGTCTTCAATGTCTACGAAGGACGACATGTCTGGCATGCGATCCCGACCAGGTCCCAACAGTGTCGAAGTGGACTTCGCACAAATTTTCACCAGTGCGCAGCAGACGATACAGAACAACCCCACAATCGGTATCATCTCACCACAGGATGAAAAAGAAGGACCTAAACGGCTAGCAGATATGCACACCGCTCGGGCGGCGAACAGCACGCAAGCGCCGAGTACCTTCGACATGCAACAACAAGGCAACGCAGTAAGAAGAATTTCCACCTTCGTCACAGACAACATGCCTATTCTTCGGCGGCTCAGTCATCTCTCTACCGAATACGATTTCCCAGACCTAACGACAACATACGAAGAGCCCACGCGGCAAAAACAACCACGGGTTTCACCCTCTCACTCCAAGATACCAAGCTCCACCTCGAATACCAATACCAGCAGCCAGCATCTCCGCAACCAATCGAGTACGTACGACCGCTCCATTTCTCCGCTCCCAGCGCCTACACCCGTCCGCACGACATCACACACCCCTTCTCTAGAAACGAGTGTCCACCCCAGTTACCGCCAGCCAAAGCTCCTTCTTCCCCGTAGGGACAGGCTTTCTCCGGCACCGTCGACGTCATCAGAACCGCCCACCGCCTTGGCAGACTCAGAACACAGTGCTGTCTTCAATGCGGCTGTTGTGCAGTTTACGCGACGGCAACCTCCGCGGAGTATTACACCGCTGCCTTCGTCGCCTAGGGCGTCGTTGGCACTGATGAAGAAGAAAACTGGGGTAGATGTGTCGACGTCGCCGGTACCGGTAATACCGGTGGCAAGGGTGGGGTCGAATGCTACAACTATTGTGGCGGAGTTGAGTGCAGATGAGGTGAAGGTACCAGAAGAAAGAGTTAGACTTTAATTTATGTTCAAATTCAAGACCTATAAACAATATGAGTAGCGACCTGAGTCCTTCGCATCATTGATGTACTTTCTGTGCTTTGTTTCATTAGTTGTTTAAGGAGGAGAAAGGGTCCCAGCAAGACGAAATCTATCACAGCCTTGATAATGTCATGACCGCTAAGACGTTAGTAACCTGCGTGAGAAACCAATTATAAAAAAGCTTAGGCCATAAATCATGCGACGCTGGTGGGTTTTTACACCACCGTTAGCGTGTAG
>Ga0247757_10001604_pt1 | contig 14267 bp, 14 predicted proteins | sample UWRJL126311R4_FD_180929 | JGI IMG/M metagenome (GOLD analysis project Ga0247757, IMG submission 180929) | Plant litter microbial communities from Arlington Agricultural Research Station in Wisconsin, United States - UWRJ-L126-311R-4 | ecosystem: Environmental > Terrestrial > Plant litter >... | reverse complement strand
TCGACATGGAAGCCGCCGAGAATATTCTTGCCCAGATTCGCCAGGCTGGTGCCGTTCCCGAAGCTGTACACTACTCGTCGTTGATCCATGCCAAGGGTTGCGTTCTTCATGACATGGTCGGCGCCCGCGAGCTCTTCAACACCGTTCTTGCTGATGCTCGCATTCGTCCTCAGGCCTGCCTGTACCAAGCTCTCTTCGAATCCATGGTAGCCAACCATCAGATTGCAGACACCGAGTCTGTACTCCAGGACATGCGCGCCCGCGGTGTAGAGATGACGCCTTACATCGCAAACTCGCTTATTCATGGTTGGGCGCTCGTCCACGACATCACCAAGGCGAAAGCCATTTACGATGCCGTCCCTGAGGCCAAGCGTGAACCCAGCACCTACGAGTCCATGACCCGCGCATTCATGGCGGTTGAGGACCGTGCCTCTGCTATGGCTGTCGTCAACGAGGGCCTTTCCCGTGGTTACCCTACTGCCGTCGCCGGCAAGATCCTCGAACTTGTAGGAGGTGGCCGTGCCATGCCTACTGCTGACGTTGCTGCTTAAGTGCAACTTCATCGATTTCACTTCGGTTCAGTTCGACGTTTCATCGAGATTATAGAGTTGTCTTATTTCCTTTGTAATCTCGTTATTATTGCCACGGCCGTGTTTACAAAATATTTGCCCCTGTACTCTTTGACCAGATTGTCGCTCTTGCGATGTCTTGTCGATGACGCAGCTGGGCACCTTGGTGTCTTTAAAAGTCGCTCTTGTTGCTTCTCTTCCTTTCATCTCTTATGCAAAAGCGGCGGCGTTTTCTTAGGTCGGAAGATATCCCATAGCGTGCGGTGCTAGCGGGTGGTGGTTTTGGTTAGCGTAATGTTACTAACGGCGCTCAAACTCGCCGGCGCTGCGATGTCAGCGAGGTTGACGGACTGTACATCAGGGAATGTCTCGGTATAGGTGCAGGTGTATGTTGATGGTTTTGTCACAGGATCAATTTTGTCGCTGCCATGTTTTGCGGAGCATTTTTCTTTGCATGCATGTACAAACACCCTGGATTTATACCATCTCCTCTCTAGACGGCTGGGTGGCATGGGTGCGGTTGGCGATTAGCATGGCGCTGGATGCATGAGCGACCGGGCGCGAGTGCGTTGCACCGCGTAGAACTGAAGAAATTTCAGAAAAAAGAGTGTAATATCGGTACAACTCTTCCTATGTGCATGATAGGGTTCACCGTGAATACCTCGTTCCATGTCCTCTAACATAAACAAGACACGATCATACGATACTCTCGAATGGACACGTGAAATGTCAACCGTGCTGGCTACATGATTTCAAAGCAGTACCATGGATGACTCATGTTGCATTGACATGGGCGGGGTAAAGGAACTACATTTATATAAGGATGCTCCATACTCGAACGAGATACAATATAGGTTAACGTCGCTTCACTGCTATCTATTTCCGTTGTAATTTCGCCATGCGTAGCTCTGCAAACTTCCGATGGCCACCGCCTCGATACATCACGGCAAGCATCCTCTGCTCGTTTGGCGGATTTCTTATCGGGTACAAAGCCTCCGAAGAGAGATGGAGTTGCCTGCTGACGGTTGAAACAGCATGGACACGTCTATCATCGGCCCAGTAACAGTGATGGATAGTTTTATAGCAGACTTTGGTGTTGCTTCTGCTATTATGCACGGCCTGATCGTCTCTTCGATACTCATCCCTGCGGCAGTGTCGTCGTTTTTCGCAGGCAGAGTCGCTGACGCTGTTGGTCGAGCCAAGGGCATCAGCCTCGGGGGTTTGCTGCTTGGGGTCGGTGCAGCTCTGGAGGCTGCTGCGATGCGTCTGAGTATGTTCATCGTGGGCCGCGTGGTTGAAGGCATTGGCGAAGGCCTTTTCCTGGGCAACTTGGTCGTGTACGTAAGACTGGAATCTTTTCCGAGCCATTGGACTAATTGTCATCCAGGTATATTTGCGAGATTGCACCGCCTCGTAGACGGGGACCATTGACATCCAGTCCACAGTTACTCACCACTGTGGGACTTGTCGTGGGCTTCTTCATCTGCTACGGGTCTCGGAATGTGGAGTCATCGTTATCATGGCGGCTTCCCTTTGCGCTGCTCGCTGCGTTTTCTTTCGTCTTTGCAGGGACGTCGCTCGTTTGGCTACCTGAGTCGCCGAGGTGGCTTACGCTTTGCGGCCGAAAAGAGGAGGCTCTTAGAGCATGGGACTTGCTAGGAGTCTCAGGTGCCGATCGAGAAAAGGTTGAGGACGAACTTGAGATGACCAACATCACTAAAGATGCCAACACTGGCCCGAGCGAGCAGATCGATAACTCCACATCCCAGCACAGGGAAGTAGAAAAGAAAAAGATGGGCTGGCTGGATGCTTTCGCCCCGGATGTGCGGGCTCGGACGGTGCTTGCTATGTTCGTGTTAGGCATGCAACAGTTGAGCGGCATAGACGGAATTCTCTACGTAAGTTGAGCGTCGTCTACCACGTTCTTCCTCAACTGACATGAATGGACAACTGCAGTACGCTCCATTGCTCTTCGAACGAGCTGGCCTGAAATCCGCAAGCGCATCGTTCCTTGCTTCCGGTGTCTCCGCCATCGTTATTTTTGCCGTCACCATCCCCGCTCTCATCTGGGCCGACAAATGGGGCCGTCGTCAAAGCACCATCTACGGCGGCGTCGCCCTCAGCATGATCATGTTCCTCATGGGAATCCTGTACGCCTCCAACGCCGTGCACGAAGACTCCGGTGCCGGACGCTGGATCGTCGTCGTCTCCATCTACCTCTTCGCGGTGGTGTTTTGCACCACATGGGCCATGGGCATCAAGATATGGGTCGCCGAAAGCCAGCCGCAGCGTACGCGGGCCAGCGCAACGAGTCTCGCGCATGGGAGTAACTGGTTGGCAAATTTCCTGGTTGCGCTCACGACGCCGCTGCTGCTGGATCAGAGTAGCTTCGGCGCGTACTTTCTCTTTGGGGGGTGTACGTTGATTACGGCCCTTGTCTGCTTGGTTTGGATGCCGGAGACTAAGGGGAAGTCGTTGGAGGAGATCGAGACGGCCTTTTCGGGGAGGGGCTATAGAAACGGTATATGGTCCAAGGTTTTGCAGAGACTTCTTTAGGGCCGCGATGACGATTCTCTAGCTGCTACTGCTGTACTGCTGCGTGTTGACATCTTGGTATCACCTTTTCTTTAAGGGCTGAGCCACCGTCGCAACAAATCTCGAGTAATCTAACAATACTAAAGAAAGATATTCATTATTTTCTGATCTTGTATACATAAGGCTGAATCTCATCTTGCACGTGCAGAAAACTATCACAAAACGGCTCCTATCGCGCTCGACTTCGAAAATTGAGGGATGCCTGATAGATGCGACAATGTCTGGACATGTGGAGGCCATAAAACCGCAATATAGAATGGAACTAATGTCAATTACCAGTGCATCTTGGAACACGGCATTGCATTATGCTGTCTTATCCCTAGACTTGGACACTTCTAGGCTACTCAATACCAGGGCAAATATTTTACTATGTACTTCCAAGAAAAGGTATCTTTTCACTCTTTTTAGAGCCATCCTCCTTAACCCCTCTATACTATCTTTATAACTAGGAAAAGGCTAAGTTTAGCCTGGTCTATCATACTTCCTGTCTTACTCATACCACACCTGATAGCTTTTAATCGAATTACTCAATATTTCATAGTTCCGGTTTTCTTTTTATGAATTCATACACCCAACGTGGACGTACGCCCTACACACAAGGTAAAGAATGACAAGATAGTAGTGCTTCCCCTTTTACAGAATCCCAAAAGAATAATTCCTTATCACAGGCTATTTAGTGAAGTTTACTGGTAGGATACTGGGAGGTGCAAATGTTGTAAGCCGATTTTTTATAATACAACCCAGTTTACCGTTTCCGAATTCACTTTCGGTATGGGTCCATAATAATCACTCGTCTTGAATGCGGCTACCTTGACAAGGTAGGTGGTTTTGTAGCCGCAGAGTGGTACCGACTTCAAGACGAGACCTGTTATTTGAGCTCGACGGCGTGTTAGCGCGATTGCGTACCAGCTATACAGCCTCGACTGCTCTCTCATCCATGCCTGTAGATTGACCTCCCTGTACCTATCTTTCCCCTTGTGATAATCTATGATGACAGCCCGAAAATTTGCATCCCGCCTACCAAGCCTAGGTTCAGCCCCAACAACGGCCGCATATGAAATCTTGACGGAGCCTGTCTCAGTGATTGTCCACGTTTGTATCTCGGGAAAGTCCACGTTGCCAATCCGTGAACTGAGAAAAGTTCGCATAGACGGTTGAAAGAATGGTATAGTAAATGGGAGCATCGATCCTAGGTACTGACGGCACCACGCGATAAAAAGTAAGGATAGAAGGCCTGGAGGTTCTCGAAGAGTAGAGTAAAATATAGCACCCATCTTTTTAGACGCTTCCTCAACAAAGGGTAGAGGATACGTTCCCATGACTAAATTGTTTTCTGGTGGAGAGGTCCCATGCACCTTTACGTATTCCACAAACCAGTCAGTTGCGCCAACCGCGGACATAATTGCCTGTGCCCGGCTTTCTGTGCATTGACGAAGGTTGCCCAACATGAGTACCGCCACTTCGGATGGTTCGCCTAGCGTATAGAGCTTTGTTCGAAGTGACATTTGTGCTAGTTGTCGAGCCCCCTGAGGAATTTGTAGGCGATATTCAGGCTGGTACATAGTAGCACCAATCTTCAGGCCACTGTTAATCGTATATGCTTTCCAGTCTCGAAAATCGTGTTGTGCGCCTTGAGCAAACCTGACAAAGCCTGACGCGGTGGAATAGAGTGTCAGAAGGGTGTCTAAGGTAACTATGTATCCTGCTTTATCCTTAAGCGGTTCCCAGTTGCGGGAGCATAGAAGCGCTCCGGGACGTAAGAAAGCTTCCTGAAGAGTCCACAAGGAGGAAAACCAACCATTCAATGGGTTTGAGCTCGGGAATCGCCACTGTCCCGCCTTTTGGAGCCAGGATACGGCTCGGTTAGTTGCGAAAGGAGAAAAACTCTGCTCTGTACCCAACTCAATTGGGAAGTCCGAAGCTTTGTACAGTTGTGCCAGCCGCTGGTCTACATCGTAAAGCCCACGTTCAGAGGTAGCTCTTAGGTAGGTTAGTGACCACCAACTAATAGCATTTGGGAGGATTTCCCAGGAATCTACGTCGTTCAACCATATTACACTGGCGCTGGCGTTACGGAAAATGGCACTCTGCCTTGATATCTCGTTATTTGCCAAGATGGACCCATCTTGTGGAATACAAAAAAGGTCAAACCATAGGTAAGATGTTGTCCAGTGTGCTGTTGCGAACGATTCAGATAGTGCTTCAACACTAAATCGCGTATTCTCGGGAACCAACCAAGGGACACCCTGGACATCTTTGGAAACACTTGTTCGCCATCGACCCCAAGTGTGACTGATGCATGTGTAGCGTGGCAGAGCGGAAAGCTCATGTGACTTTACGGTTTTTCTGCCGTGGATGTCCCAAAGGAAATACGGCCACCCTTCCTGCTCGGGGTTCATATCTAACCAGGAACACGGCTCCAGCGTTACGCCATGATGTTCATTCTCGCGCCTATTCTGTGGGCGTGGTTGGATCAGATGTCGATATGCCATCCTCTGGAAAGTGCTGTGTTCGAGCGCTTCCCGTCGGATATCGTCAAGGTCATCATAGACCTGTGCCAATGAATCTGTGTCTACGACTATTTCTCCATCTACATCCTTGAACACCGTATCGTTGGGAAAAAATTCATTCCGCCATAGATCGGATAGAAGGGAATGATAAAATGAGCGTTCACTTCCAGGAGCTGGACCGGGAGACGCATCATATTCTGAGGTTCCTGTAGTAGCGATGTCTTGAATAAGTCGCTGTACAGGCTCCACAAGTTCCCTTGATTGGTAGTCTGCATCCCACCACTCAGTCAAGATTCTCCAAGATGTTTTCTGTGGTCCAGACAACCTAGCTTCAAATTCATCCCTATTATCAGGATCTGAAAGTAGTGTATATAGTCTTAGCCAGTTCGAAGCTGCTTTCTGTCTTCCTGCCTTATCGGATTCGGTTCCCAGCATAGCGTCAACCTGGACCCAGAGTGGGCCAAATCGTCGATAGTCATCCCATAGTTCTATACATTGAGTATTCCAGTGAGCCATGGCCCAGTTGAAAGCTAGAGATACCGTTGGAAGTAGGATGATCATCTACAAGGCTCGAAGCTTGCCGTCGCGAAATGCGCAGCAGTTGGTGGTCCAAGCGCCAATGGCAACCGCGGTCCAGTCTTCTCTTTTCGTCATTCGCACATTTGTTTTTTATGTAGCTGTCTTTGACGAGCCTTATTTTAGCCTCTGAGAGCCACTTCGTCGCGAAAGAATAATCCCCTGGAAGTGCTGCATTTAACGTTCTTTCCGGGTGGTTCATTCTGTAAGAGGTAGGTAAGCATCCTGAGCCCTTGCGTTTCCCAATTGAAGACGCGGAAGACGCGTTCGTTCGTCACCATTTGCAATCCACCACAACAATCTATATATGGTAGTCCACCATGCCCGTGATTTCACGGTGGATTGGCCGCTACAAATTATATCAACCGCGGTCACTGTGCATGGCTCATCCCAGTTATCGATATGTAGCATCCCGGAAATACACGCCGGCAGAACGGAACTCATCGCCAGAGCCCACGAATGCGCGTTACGTAGAACAAATCACCACCAATTCAAAGCTTAACAAGGCGAACAGGAAGGCATTGAAGTCGATGCGGACGACGCTCGCAGAGAAGGTAAAGAACATAGCCGCTCCACAACCGAAGGAACAAGAGCGACCTCCGCAACTACAGCAAACTCTACAACTGGAACGAGCCCCCACTCGACGCAGTTTGAGGCGCTTTTTCGTACCCAATTCTCAGAGCTCGTACTTTTCAAATATCCTTCTTCACTTGCGACGGCTGAATTCAAGAGTTCCTCTTCATTTCAGTCAGTTGAATTCAAGGATTTCTCTATATTTGAAACCATTGAAAGAGCAGAGCGTAGATCGGCTTCGTCGAGCTTGTAAAAGCCTATGGGATAGAAGTAGAGCAGAAAACTTCTTCCTATGGATACATGGGCAGCCGCGCCAGCATTTTGGGCCCTCGTGTCGTATCCCAGACCTCTTCGTCCGTTGAGACATTTCAAACTTCCTTATAACCAAAGGAAAAATGACATTTCCTGCTTCGCCGCCATTATACCACCACGACCTTTTGGACGCCGCTTCCAGGGTCGGTCAAATAGAGTTATCTTTTGGCTATGTATTTAGAAATAAGATGCTCTGCATCGAAGCGCTAAAGAGTTCTGGCGCGTACTCCCCACTCTACTTCCAGGGTCATATCCTCCCCATTGCCAATAACAATCGGCTTGCCCTTATAGGAGACCGTGCCCTGAGCATGACTGTTTGCGAAATCTGGTGGGCTACTGGTGATGCTCCAAGGGAGTGCGTGAAAATGGAGCGATGCACCGTTACGCGTGTTGCGCTGGCACAGAAGGGTAAAAGCATGGGCATCGACGCATTGGTTCTAGTCCACGAAAATTTGGATGTCGCACACCCTAATAAGGTAGCAGAAACGTTTGAGGCGATTCTGGGAGCCATTTATGTGGACTCCAACTTCAGCCTACGGCGTTTGAAGCAGATCATTCGAAAGATTGGGCTCATCCAGAACGAATATCCGAGGCAGCCAGATGAAGTTAAGGAAAAAATCTAAACACCCCAGCAGGGTTCGAGATATTGAAGAATCTGATTCTGTATAAGCGGTAGAGCGAAACAGTGTAGAAGAATTGCAAGCTGAGAAAGCATGGTTGAGGTATATTTGACCCTGAACCACTTAGAATTGCCTGCCTTTCATCTCTATATTACAATATCAGTATATATACATATTATCACATTGACAGAGTTCTCTTCTCTTGTTAGCATATTCACGACCCGACATGTAAACAAATGAGTGATGCAAGGAGTAAGGAGCAGAACTTTGACAGACAGTATGACACTTTGTCTCACTGAAAAAAGTATTCAACACTAGTCTAAGTGAGAAAATCGACTACGAGTATCTTGTGACATTCATGGATGTATCTGCAATTTGAACCAATCAACCAATGTCTTAACTAACCCGACCAACTTCCAGAACATCTTGCGGATGAGATCCGACATATCCATCTTATTTAAGATATGTATGATGACAAAGTTCAAGATAAACGCGATTATCGACACCCCGACAAGCCAAGCCCATGATGGTGCTGGGTTCACAAAATTGATGCTGAAGATGGCGGCTGTGAACAGAAGTGGAAATGCTATGTACTGAAATCGGGGGATGTAAATTAGTTCATGGTCCGAAAATACATTGGACGTCTTACCACCGTCATCTGTGTAAGGGTTCGAATGTTGTCTCCTTGTGCTATTGCAGTTTCAGTCTGACTGAGGCTTGAAACCGTATGGAACTAGTAGGATAGAGTGAGTAACATTCGAGCTGTGGCCAACTTGAGGTTCGCTTACATTGCCGAGCTTAGCTTTGAATCGTTCTCGTTTAGTGATGAGCAAACGCCGTAATCGGTCCAATTCTTCCATGCTTCTGGCAATACTGTCCAGACGGGGGGAATATTCATTCTGTCGTAGTGCGTACACCGTAAAGAAAGAAATATGACCCTTTTCAAACATATTCCATCCATCAATGATACTGCTTATACAATCGACGAATATCTGTATAGTCTCTAAGACGGTACTAAGAGTTCTTGTATGTGTTCGTCGTTTATCGTCTTCAAACTTGTTTCGAATCGTAGCAGCCTTAAATGCGTCATTTAGAAGAACTTGTCTGGAACTATTGAAATCCTGGTGAACGTACGTATATTTCCATCCGGGTGTTAAATGTCTCAACTAAGGCCGTGTACTCTTCGGTAATCTGATCAAGCCTAACCTCCAGCTTCCACAGCCAATACTCTCTTGGGTCGAAGCAGGTATTCTTCATTTGGTTTGTACCAGCTAAAGGAGGATCCAAGCGGTCGTCATCTTTATTTGAGGCTGGGTTGAGATATGTTTCTAAATGATCCTCCGAACCGAAGTAGGTTTCTAGGAGAAATAACTCTGTCCAAAATGAATCATCAGGTCCCCAACAAAGGGAAGAAATCTGGGCTTCGTGGTAGTAGATGTCTTCCTTGTCTTGAGACTCTTCCTGGAGTGGCAAGCGATCCGATTCTCGGAGGGGCTTCCCAAGAATCTCTCGTGGATCAGAACATTCACTGTATCGCATAGCATGATACGGTATATGAAATTCCATAAAAAAGCCCCAAGTCTGTCATGCATTAGTATGCCGGGTCACAATCGTCTTGTTAAACGGAGCTATGATTATTTCTACAAGCATTGGAGAAAAAATATGTACCTACAGTCGCCATAGAAAATATACACTCTTGCGTCAGATATCTATGTAGGAAATTTCTAACTGGAAGCGCAGATCGTCTTGCAGTTGATGAAGCCAGGACTATAGCACCGACTGATGTCAAATTTGGTATGAATCTGTCCAGGGTGAGCAAATAGTAACAACGAGAATAAAGGCATTTCTCACATCACTCTCCTCTCCGATTTTATACTTTTACGCTATAGTATTCAGTATGGAGAATAATAGAGAATTCTATGCATGGCCCAGGGCTTACGCTTTGATGGAGACTTTGGTACATCCCTCCAATAGAAAGATTGCGAGAGGAGATCTTTAGCTGACTGCATGTCGGCTCAAGTAACTTCCTACATCTGTTATGGTCATGTCGCTCATCAAGAAGGACTGAAACTCCAGCCTGAAATCTTATATGCCCAATATCTGTTTCAAAAGAATTGCTCGGACCGTGCGGAATTTCATTGATTGCTTCTGAAAGAAAGGCTCTCAAGACCTGTCGTTTTCGTGGTATTAACTCATTCAGCCGACTATAACCGTGTGACATGAACTTCTCGATAATTTCTGAGATTGAGATTGGTTGCGAAGGACACAGTCGAGAATCTTCAGCCTGGTATTTGGATTCGTCGCGATGCGTAAACTTATACCAGGGATTTTGAGAGCGATGTATCTGATTCATAATGACATTCAAATCAACCGTTCCTGAACAGAGCATCGATGTTACGGTAGTGGTCTTGGGTAAGTACGATGCATGGTGAGGCTGCAACTCGTCTCTCGCTTGGCATCAAGAGAGACCAGGCTGAAATGCGCACGTAACATCCTTCTTCGAATTGTATTCTATGTACTTCCGAATCTATATTGTATCATCACTATTTGAATATAAACAAGTGCAATGTAAAGGTGAGTGCACGCTGGTTTCTTGGTGATATGCTGTTTATATGTTTATTATAGAACTTGGACTCAAAAGACGTAAGTGATCTAACCCTTGCATCACGCCCTCGTTACGAATGCCACCTGTCAGACTCTTCGATTGGCGATTTACCACTACGTTGTATAAAGTATGTAGATCTCTGGAATTTTTTACATAGTCGTATAGTCTCTTCTCATTGGCTCGTCTATTGGGCTAGGCAAACACCTGACAAAGACGTTGGGCAGCTGGTGTGTCATACCTCACTTTAAAGCCTAGGCACATGATATATCTCACGATCTTACGATAGGGACTTCACTCTTAGGACATGGCGTTAGGGAACGATTTACCTCACCCTTACTTTTGTATCCACTACAGCGTTTAGCACTGAGCTGACAGCTCGACTGGTCGCCGATCCTTAGCAACACAAACCAATGACGCCGCCACCTATTCTTTCCATACGGATGCAACAAGAACGCTTTCAGTCCCTACAATGTAGGTCGGCGAACGCACATGTATCCTCACACATGCCTGTATATTCCGCGCAAAAATTTCCGGTTCTCATTACTCGCGAGCGGGTAAGTCGGCAGCGAATATTTTTTTTCTCGCTGTTGATGTTTGTAGGGTATTTATCAGTTTGGACTCACGGAAACAGTCTGGTACTGCGTAAGTAGTGATAGAAGTAAGCGCAGTAAGATCTAACGGGGATAGTCGGATTGTGGCGATGGACCTCAGGGCGAAATAGTTAATAGATGCCCGATGTGTGGTCATCCAAGGGGTTCATGTTGTACAACCACAACAATATCGCGATGACCAGAGGCTATCAAACAAGAGCACGGTACAATAGGTACGATTCCTCAATTCCAACCCTCAGTGCTCCAAAGTATTTTTTCGGTACAGAGTCTTCGTTTCTTTCTCGAGGCACTGATTGAAGACGTTTGATTACGCAAAATTTTATATCAGTTAAACAAACAAGGAAAGAGTCATTCACACCACCGGTTCCCCTTGTAAGATTTTCTGAAAATTTTGTTTATTACTTTACGGAGTGTTTTGTAAGTAAAGCTTCTTTGTAGTACTTAGTACTACCTAAAGTATTGTAGATATCCTATTATCCACGTCAATTTCTATGCTAAATTTTCAATTACTAGAAATTCCATTTTTTTGTCACTGTCTTATTTAACCTTTCTTCACTCCTATTATTACCTTTTGCCTCCTTAGCCGTATTTTTGGCTTGCTTCTTCATAACCTTGCTGTCTTTTTTCTGAATACGCCTTTCTTCCTTTCCACAATCGTACGATAAAAATTTTACACCCGGAACATGAAGCAAGGAGGGAAAAAAATAGCCCGCTTCTACTTTTGTGCCTACTAGAGCGTTCAGCACTGGGTTGAAGTTGAGCAAGGGACTCCATAATCACATGACCTATCCTTTCACATATGTACTTCACACATGCACCTGTAGCACTGATCTCAACTAGGACTAGTGCACTACTGAAGCAGCTGGCAACTCTGTATACTTAAACCCTTCATAGCTCTACATTAGCAATGTATGCTTATTACACCTACTGACCTGATTCAACAGTTGATGGCTCTACTGATCGCCCGTCCTTGGCCGTCTGATTCAATGACACCGTCACATATCCTCTGTATACAGATGCAACAAGAACGCCTTCAGCCCCGAAAACGCAGATCGATGGAAGCGCATATATCCGCACACCTACCTCTACATTCTCCATCGAAGATCCCGGCTTCTGAACGCTCAAGGACAGTCTGGTACTGCGTAAGTACGTTTTGAAGCAAGGTAGCAGAATCTAAACAGTATAGGGACATTGTGGTGATGGTCCTTTCCGAAGCAGAATTGTTACTACATGCACTTCTTGTGGTCATACAAGAGATTCATGTTGCCCCACTGAATCTATACCATCATAAGTCGATAGCCACAGGTCATTCGTCATGAGCAGAAGTTGGTAGATGTCATGTGATCCTTGGTGCCATTTCGTATCGTTAATGCCCCAAAGAATACCTTTGTTAATACAATGCTTTGATAGGCCTCCTGTTTGGTTTGCGTTTCATAACTAGTCCATCAATATTGTCTCAAGGTTCTGGTTGAAGGCGTTAGGTTGTGCGAACTTTTATGATAGTTAAATAAAGCAGAAATGTAAAAGAGGTTACTCAAATTGCCACTTGTGTAAGACATCCAAAAAATCTCATTATTATACCATGGGGTGCTGTGTAAGTAAAGTCACTTCTTTATAGCGGCCAGTACTACCTAGACATCCCACCACACACATCAACTTCTACGCCAAATTCTCAATCACTAAAAACTCCATTTTTGTCACTTTCTCGTTCTGCTTTTTTTCACTTTTTATTTCACCTTTTGCCTCCTTAGCCGAATTTTTCCCCTGCTTCTTCATAGCCTTACTATCACCTTTCTGAATACGCTTTTCTCCCTTTCTTCTTTTTTCTTCTGCTACGCGTATCACCCTGTCCACGTCTTTCCTTCTATTCTCCTCGATCTTGGCAGCCTTCTCTGTGCCCTTGGTAGCCAAATCCCGATCCGCCTTGCGATTGATTTTTTCCACTTTCCTTTGTACATATTCATCCACATCTTCTGACTCAGAGCTGGAATCAGAGCTGGTGTCCGTACCCTGACCGGGACCTAGATTACTCATACCTTCTGATCTCTGGCGCTCAGACTCCTTTCGCATCATTTTGTTAGCTTTCTTTTGTTCTTTCTTATGTTTCTTAGCGACCCTACGCTCGATGGCTCGGGCGCTCATTTGATCGATCTTGTTACGTTGCGGCGACGGCTGCGGGACGTTGTATGATAGAGGAGCAATGTATGGCGCCAGCATAGACATTCGGCGATCCTTTAGGCTGGCTGGAATAGATACAGATGCACCCAGCGGCCTTGTCGTGTCAGTAACCATCGTGTTTAGTTGCAGGACCATAAACGCACGCTAACTCAGGTTGCATCGGGTCGCATCGAAGTCTCGTCACCAACTCATCGTTCTTGCAAATGGACGCTTTCAATCCTCTTGGTCCGAAGAACTCGCGATTCACTTTCTCCATGAACCGGCGTGTACGCACGGTGGTGATAGCAACCGTACCTACGCCAGCGCCGACGCTTATCCCAGTGCTTACAGCCATTGCTATAGGATCTGGCCTTCGGAAAGATTAATAAACCACTGGGGTTCAACTGAATCGTACTTACACAAACCCGACGATCGTACCGGCTGTGTTGAGCGCCTGCAGAGGCACCGGCGCTGCCTGACACACCGCAAGATTATCAACAAACTCCATGAATTCTGTCTCGCCGATCCCGCATTGTCGTAGATTGGGACTATATGCTCGTACGAAAAGTAAAGGGGAAGACAGGCTACCGAGCGTATCAACTCGCGGTATCACGATAGGTTTCTATGGACGATGAGCCAGCTTTCCTGTAATATATCACATTATGATTGTTGTGTACCTCTAGTCTTCCTACTCGTGGAAGCTGACTTGTGGTTGCACCCGGAATCCAAGCAGTCGTGTCTGCCAACAGAGCCGCTTCATGTTCATTGGTGTTCCCAGGTGTATGTGTATATGGAGGAGGTGGAAAGCTGTTTGATGCCATCGTACAAGTTGTATAGAGGGTGCCCTTGAGTATCTGTATATAAAAGTTTGATAGGAAAGAAGAACAATCACATTTCTATACTTTCTAGTAGCCATGCCAATTAATGTACATCAAGACTTAAAATTTTGCCAACCACCAATCGGATTCGGTTTACTCACGATCCTGCAGCTTGTCTCCTAGAATCATTTTCATCTTACCAACCATTGGGTCATACACAAGAAAAAAAGGGAGGTTTAGTACACCCTTTGGCCTAGGCGTTGTGCAGTGTCGTTTTTCTTACTGTTGGTTTGTCGTCATTCGTGGCTGTGTTCGGCTTCG
>Ga0247757_10001603_pt1 | contig 14280 bp, 9 predicted proteins | sample UWRJL126311R4_FD_180929 | JGI IMG/M metagenome (GOLD analysis project Ga0247757, IMG submission 180929) | Plant litter microbial communities from Arlington Agricultural Research Station in Wisconsin, United States - UWRJ-L126-311R-4 | ecosystem: Environmental > Terrestrial > Plant litter >... | reverse complement strand
GCTCCGGCGACACTTCCGCTGCGCAGATGATCTCCAAGATCGTGGCAGCTGATGGGATGGAGGAGAAACTGAACTCCGTACAGGAGCCTTTCCGCTCCGTACTCCAGAAATGCGTGGTACCAGATGCAAATATCCGCACCAACGATATCGACGAACTGATCGCCATTTTAAAAGGACATAGTTACCAGAAAGATGTTTCAGCGCCTGTTGCGGCACCTGCTTCCGCGCCGTTAACGCATTTTGCCAATAGCGGACCGGTAGCAGACGATCATACAATGGAGATCAGCAAGCCGGCGCCAGTTGCCCCGGCTAAAAAAGAAAAAGGGAAAAAAGCAACTCCAGCCCCCACGCCTGTTGATGACGACAGTACGATGGAAATACATGTTCCACGGACAGCGGCGCTTACCGACGGGGAAAAAGCCGAAACCGGAGGTGGAAAATCCCGTAAAATGCTGGTAGCAATCATCATAGTTTTAGTATTGGGAGGCGGGGGATATTTTGCGTACAGCAAATTCATAGCAGGTGGTAATACAGCAGATGCCGAACAGCTTTCTAAGACGCAAGAGACTGAAAAAATGCTTATCGAATTCAATGAATCGCTAAAGCCATTTGCAGGTGGAAATTTCATGGAAGGTTCGGATGACCCCAAGCGTCCGACCGATGGTCCGGCGCACAAAGCATCCGTTGGTGCCTACTGGCTCGCAGACCATGAGGTTACACAAGCCGAATGGAACCAGGTTATGAATGATAACCGTTATACCAATGCCGCATCAGGCAATTTCCCGGCAGACAGTATTTCCTGGGAGGATGCAAAAAGATTCATTGACACACTGAACCAGCGACTAAAAACCCATCAGCAGGACGATAATTTCCTGAAAGAGATAAAAGGGTTCCGTTTACCCACCAGCGCAGAATGGGAGTTTGCCTGCCAGGCAACTACGGGTCAGGCCCCCGATCTGGACAAGATCAGCTGGAACGCAAATAATTCCGGTAAAAAATCACATGCGGTTAAAACAAAAGCAGCGGATGCAAACCAACTGTACGATATGCTGGGAAATGTGTACGAATGGTGTGAGGATTGGTATGGCCCGTATCAGCAAACCTCCGATCAGCGGGGTAAAGTATTACGCGGTGGCGACTATGAAAATGACGTGTTCTTCGTGCACGAGAAAGCAAGGAATGCCGAAGTGACCAATAAAAGAAATAAAAACATCGGTTTCAGGATTGCAGCCGATAAGGCAGAAGCTAAATAGTAACGGTCAGAACTCAACAAAACTAACTTATGAATCTTACAGCCTTTTCGCTTAATGAGATTGGCGGCAGAAAGAATGTGGAAGATGCCATCATGCCGCAAAAATATACCTCCGCCACTCCCAATGTATTTGTGGTTTGCGATGGTGTTGGCGGAAGCAGCTTCGGAGAAGTCGCTTCAGAGATCGCTACCAAATGCTTCTATGCAATACTGGAAAAAGCAACCATACAGTCAGAAGCCGAGTTTAGAAACCTGCTGAATCAATCACTGGCGAAGTTCAAGGAAAAAGTAGATGAGTTTGTTGCAGGTAATCCATCTGCAGCCAATACCAGTACTACGCTTACACTGGCTGTATTGCAAAAAGACAAAGCCTATATCGCCTGGTGTGGCGATAGCAAGATATACCAGATCAGGGATGGCGCACCGTTGTTCCGCTCACGCGATCATTCGCTCGTGACCGATCTGGTTGAGCAGGGTGTGATCACTGCTGCAGAGGCGTTAACGCATCCACAACGCAATATCATCACCCGCAGTTTGAATTCCAATACCAAACAATCCGATATCGACATCGTTGTATTGAACGATATAAGAAAAAATGACTGGCTGCTGCTTTGCACGGATGGATTGCTGGAACAGTTTACAGAAGAACTGTTCCCCGTTGTTTTGGGCAGGTTCGATAAAGGCACCAATTACAGCGAGGTGATCAATAAGCTATGCTTTGGCAAAACCAAAGACAATTATTCAATGTACCTGTTGCATGTCGACCAGGGAGCAGGAGGTGGTACAGCGAAGAAAGTATGGTTGCCGCTGATCGTGCTGCTGGCGGCCTCGGCCGGCTGGTTTGCCTATTTCCAGATGAAAGGAGCAAACCGTGCCGAAGCAACACCCGTGGTAACCGCACCAACGCAACCAGATACCGTGAAATCGATCATGATGATGCGTCCCGCAGTGCCGGATAGTAATAAAACAGGAGATAGCCCGCGTGCTGCAGGCAAAACCGATACGATCAAAAAATAATCATCGAATCCTAAAACTGATGCCATGCCAATCGATGTAGCTGCTTACGAAGCCGAACTCGAACAACTTGTTAACAGGAGCCGTATTCTTATTGCGGAGATGGAAGGTGTTGTTGTAAAGATCAAGAACTACGAAACCATTGCCACCACTTCTTCCCAGAAAGCACAACAGGAAGCAAATGAGGCAACACAATTCTCTAATAAAGCGCAACAGGAAGCCAACGAGGCAGCACAGTTCTCTTCAAAAGCGCAGCAGGAAGCAGTAGAGGCGGAAACCTATTCCACTAAAGCACAACAGGAAGCAGGCGAAGCAGAAACAGCTTCCAACAAAGCACAGAACGAAGCGCAGGAAGCGCAACAGTCTTCCGAAAAAGCAAAACAGGAAGCAGGAGAAGCAGAACAGGCATCAAATAAAGCACAACAGGAACTACAGGAAGCAGCACAGGCTTCTGAAAAAGCAAAACAGGAAGCAGTAGAAGCAGAACAAGCTTCCAACAAAGCACAACAGGAAGCACAAGAGGCAGCACAATCTTCTGAAAAAGCAAGACAGGAAGCACAGGAAGCACAACAGTCTTCCGAAAAAGCAAGACAGGAAGCTGGCGAAGCTGAGCAGGCTTCCAATAAAGCACAACAGGAAGCACAGGAAGCACAACAATCTTCCGAAAAAGCAAGACAGGAAGCCGGCGAAGCAGAACAGGCATCCACTAAAGCGCAGAACGAAGCACAGGAAGCGCAACAGTCTTCCGAAAAAGCAAGACAGGAAGCAGGAGAGGCTGAGCAGGCTTCACAGAAAGCACAGTCAGAAGCAGGAGAAGCACAGCAGGCTTCCGAAAAAGCAAAACAGGAAGCAGGAGAAGCAGAGCAGGCATCCAATAAAGCACAGACTGAAGCACAGGAAGCACAACAGTTTTCCGATAAAGCCAGACAGGAAGCTGGTGAAGCTGAACAGGCTTCGCAGAAAGCACAGCAAATGTCGCAGGAAGCACAACAGGCTTCCGAAAAAGCAAAACAGGAAGCAGGAGAAGCAGAGCAGGCTTCTACCAAAGCACAGAACGAAGCCAAGGAAGCAGAAACAGCTTCTACCAAAGCACAGAACGAAGCCAAAGAAGCAGAAACAGCTTCTACCAAAGCACAAAACGAAGCCAAAGAAGCAGAAACAGCTTCTACCAAGGCACAGAACGAAGCCAAAGAAGCAGAAACAGCTTCTACCAAAGCACAGAACGAAGCCAAAGAAGCAGAACAGGCTTCTACCAAAGCACAGCAGGAAGCGCAGGAAGCAGAACAGGCTTCCACAAAAGCGCAGAATGAAGCGCGTGAAGCAGAAACCGCTTCTACCAAAGCGCAAAGCGAAGCCACCGAAGCTGAGCAGGCTTCTGCGAAAGCACAATCAGAGGCACAGGAAGCAGAACAGGCATCAGCAAAAGCCCAAAGCGAAGCCAACGAAGCAGAGCAGGCTTCTACCAAAGCACAGAACGAAGCAAAAGAAGCAGAACAGGCTTCTTCGAAAGCGCAGGAAGAAGCCAAAGAAGCGGAACAGGCTTCTGCCAAAGCACAACAGGAATCAAAAGAAGCCGTAGAAGCATCTGAAAAAGCAAAGCAGGAAGCGAAAGAAGCGGTAGAAGCATCCGAAAAAGCAAAACAGGAAGCAAAAGAAGCCATAGAAGCATCCGAAAAAGCAAAAACCGAAGCGAACCAGGCGGCGGAAAAAGCAAAAGCCGAAGCCAAAGAAGCAGAAACCGCTTCACAGAAAGCACAGGACGAAGCCAAAGAAGCGGAAACCGCTTCGCAGAAAGCACAGGATGAAGCAAGAGAAGCTGAGAACGCTTCCAGCAAAGCACAACAGGAAGCCACTGAAGCAGGCAACGCATCACAAAAAGCACAACAGGAAGCATCAGAGGCAGCCAATAATTCACAAAAAATAGAAACATTGTTGTCTGCAGCGCAGGATGATGCACGCGCAGCACAGGACGCACTTGACAAAGCCAGGGATGCAGCTTCAGATGCGGAAAGAGATTCAGACAAAGCACGTGAGGCGGCCAGTTCAGCAAAAGAAGCAGAAACCAGGGCAGAGAATTCTGCCAACGAAGCAAGATGGGCGGCAGAACAGGCATCCCATGCATTCAGGAGGATGGGTGGCTAAGCAGGCACAACAAATAATTATCTCAGCAATTCAATAAAAGGCAAAAAGAAATTACATGACCAGAGCAGAAGTACTTGAATTTTTGGAACTGCCCGAGTCTGCAACAGACAACGATATCAGGGAGCGCATGAATGATAAGCTTGCGTACTTCCAGCGGCTGTCTGAAAATGCACCAAATGATTTTCTCCGGAAACTGCATACTTCCAATACAGAAAAGATCCGCGCACTGCAACGCGAGATGGGAGGCCCTGCGGCTCCTGCTTCCTCTGCCGGAAGATACGATGCACCTTCCTACCAGCAGCCCGCACAACAGGGGCCTGCACGTTCTGCAGAAGTGGCCTGGCTCGTACGCCATACAGAGAACCTGTCGGCGATCACCTTCCCGCTGTATTATGGTAAAAATTTTATCGGCCGCAATCCATCAGCAAACGGTCCATGCATCGTGTTTACCGAAGATCCTTATGTAAGCCGTGTGCACGCATTGCTGGAAGTGATCAACATAAATCCACTGCAGATAGTAGTGAGCGATGAACCTGCCTCAAACGGCGGCAAAGCGAGTAAGAACGGTACCTATATCAATGGTGACGACAGAAGATTATCACGCAAAGTAACCATTGGACCGAATGATACGATACAAATAGGAATGACCAAATTCATTATACGGCTGAACAATACCAGTATCCATAAGATCGTACAGGAAGTAGAAGAAAGCGATTTTATGAAAACAGTAGTGATCGACGTATTTTAAACTTATAGTTACATGAGAGAAATTGCTTTTATAGCAGACAGGTTTTCAGACCTGATAAAGGAGATACCGGTTTCGAGTTATTCCGGTTTCCTGGAGGAAACACGCCGCCGGATCAAACACATGTCTGAACAACAGGATTTTCATATTGATGTTTTCACCTGTATCAACGCCGCAGCTGAAGCTAAAAATGCTGTTCGCACATTGCAGGATGCTGCACAGGGAACAGATTTCCGCGTTTCCCTGAAAACAGAACAGAATTTCAGTATCAGGATCTTTGAGAACATATTTCCTGGTATCGGCTTTGTTATGCTTGATGAAGAAATGCTGCAGTGCAATGCGCTCAGGGAACACTTCCGTAAGTCTGACAGTTCCTATAAAGTAATGTTTATCATAAATCTCCTGGGGGCAGAAGAGAGCAAACTGCGTGATTTTACACGGGCATTCAGTCATCGTACCAAAACATTTACAGTAACGCCTGCTGATCTCTCCGGCAAAAACCTGAAAGAGATACTCAGCGCTCATATACCGGAACAGACAACACTTGATAAGCTCAACAGGCTGGCTTATCTGAACAGCATCAAACCGGCTTTTTCTTTTCTCGATGAAATACTGGCTGCAGAAAACAAAGCTGCGAATACCAGGAAATTGCTCAATACCCAGAATACCAATATCACCCGCAGGGAAGAGCAGTCAATGAATAACAATGAGTTCACCAGCAATATCAGGCAGCTGATACAAAAATCGGCTTCTGAACTGGAGAAAAGTTATAAGATCAAATACGAAGACCTCAACAAACCCAATACAGGTAAATTCTCCACGATAGCCGCAGAACGATGCAGCCTGCTGACCGATTTTGACCGGAGAACCCTGGCTGAAAAAAGTGAAAAATACGAAACGACTATCCCGCAGGGATTCCTGGATGATTTTACCAAAGCGATTTCCACCGCTATCCAGAAGGAACTGGGAAAAGATGAGGCGTTTATCAAAAGTTCTTACGAAGAACTGATCGCACAGATCAATATACAACTGAAGGCAAAAGGTATCCAGCCGTTAAAAGCGGATGCTATCTATCCGCCGTTCCCCGATAAACAACGTACCATACAATCGTTCTGTTACCTCAACAAAACCTATACGGGTGAAGTGATCAAGAAAGGACCGATGGAATATTTCGTTGCCCTTCGTGATTATACCGGTTTGATCATGGTGGTGGGCGGTCTGCTTGCGCCATTGTCTATCGTTGCTTCCGCAAGCGACAGCGGCGTATTCAAGAACGTTGCGAACTGGGTAAAAGGTACTACCGCAGGTATTTCCTTATTGATGATCCTCTATGGCATATACGACCTGCGCAGACGCATACCCAAAAAGCGGGTGGAAGAATTTGAACGCGAACTGGGTAAAGCAAAAGACCTCCTGCAACAGGAATCCAAAAGAATGTTTAACGACAGCAGCCGCGACTGGACCAGCAATATCTCCAACTGGATGCGCGATACCACACAGAACATTACGCTGCAGATAGACAGGAATATGAAGGACCAGCAAACACAGAAAGCGGGCCAGATGAACCAGGAAAAACTGCAGCAGCAAAAACAACAGCAAAGTGTTGAACTGTTGTTACGCGGCATACAATCTGCCGAAAGAGTAAAAGACCAGATGGTAACCCGCTATCGCGATATGGTATCAGAAGTAGAAAAAGATTTAAAATTATAAGCAATGGTATTAGGAATAGACCTTGGAACAAGTAACACTGTATCCGCATCACTCAGCCGCGATGGAAGTCCTGTGCTGATCCCGGATGCGAATCAGAAAGATGTACAGATCACTCCATCCATTGCATTGATAGAGGGAAAGAAAGCCTATGCGGGAAATTTTGCGGAGAATCTCTACGAAACACTGCCCGATAAACAGATCATTTCCTTCTTCAAAAGAAGTTTCGGCACCCAGGATCCTGTTTACTTCGATGATTTCCAGAACCCCTGGTTCAGCGAAACAGTTGCCTCCCTGGTATTGCGTAAAGTAAAAAATGACGCTGAGTTATACCTGCCTGATGGTTTTAAACAGGCGGTGATCACGGTGCCGGCGCACTATAATGATGTACAGCGGAAATCTGTTATCGAAGCAGCAAGACTGGCAGATCTTGATCTGACAGCCATCATTGAAGAACCGGTTGCTGCCGCGCTGTTCTATGGCAGTTACAATAAAAAAATAGATGAAGAGATCATCCTTATCTACGATTTCGGCGGAGGCACATTCGATCTTACACTGATCACCAAAACAGGCAACCAGTTGAACGTGATCGCGAAAGATGGCCTGAGCAAACTGGGAGGAAAAGAGTTCGACGATATCGTACAGACAACGATCCGCGAAGATTATGAAAAAGCATTTGGCATCCCCTTCCCTACCGATAAGCTGACCAATAACCGCATTCAGAAGATCGCAGAATCGATCAAGATAGAACTGAATGATACGGATATACCAAGGAACCTCAGCAAATGGATCATGGTAGGACGCGATGCATTTGAAGCCACATTCCATTACGACAATTATGCAGACAAAGCAACGCAACTGATCGTTAAAACAGAACAGGCAGTGAACCGTTGCCTGCGTTCGCTGGGTATGCAACTGACCGATATCAATAAAGTGGTATTGATTGGCGGTACATCAAGCAGTAAGCTGGTGTACAATTACTGGAAAAAGAAAATAACAGGCCCCGGCCAGGAACTGGTTTATCACCAGCCATTGAGCAGTGTTGCGAAAGGCGCTGCATTATACGCGGCATCTTTCAGCAATGGAAACAGCCAGGCGATCACACCAATCGACCTCAGGAGTGTGAGTACCTATAATATCGGTCTTGCATTTGAAAACGACAGCAAAAAACAGATAGACCTGCTGATCCATCGTAATACACCATTGCCCGTAACCTCTAAGAAAGTTTACCGGATCAATACACAACAGAATCCTGTTGTGAACATTGAGCTTTGTCAGTTCTGGGATCCGAAAGAAGATCTTCACAAGCTTGGTACGATTAAGGTTGGACCATTTGGTGTAACCGGAGATCTGATGCTCGAGGTACAGGTAGAAAACAGGTTGAACGGAACCATCGGTATCAAACTCAAAAATGCCGATAATGGGCGCGATATCAAATTTGAATTCATCAGGAAAGCGTCCAATCACAAATACGATTTCCAGCAACAGAAATCGATCGTTGACAATATTTACCTGAACAACTATATTTAATCGAAGACACACATGAGAACGATCAGCAAGATGGGATTTTTGGCAGGCGCTTTTTTACTTCTATCGGAAGCCAAAGCGCAAAGCGGCGCTGCCGCTTATGCTTACCTGTCTGTAAAAGGCGTTCGGGGTTCTTCGGTAACAATAAACATTAATGGTGCTGAGTCGGGAAAAGTTTTACCCGGACTCTCTAAACTGATCCCGATCACCAAGCCGGGTAATTTCCAGGTAACGCTGGCAGATGACCAGGGCAATCGTTTTGATACTACCCTTGTCTTTGCAGAAAAAGAAGCCAATAAAACCCTGTCGATCAGGTTTCCGGAAAGCGCTTCCGCAGTAACGGCTACGCAGGTTGCGGTTAATCCCGCTGCAACAACCACAGCAAAGGAAACACCCGTGTCTGAGCAGGTCATGACAGGGAATAGCACGGATGCTGACGACGATGGCGTTCCTGATCATCTTGATCGCGAACCGAATACACCAAGGAATGCCGCTGTTGATGTACGTGGCAGAGCGATAGATACAGATGGAGATGGTGTGCCGGATTACAAAGACAAAGAAAAATTAACGCAGACAAATTGTTTCCCGGTAAACAGTACCGGTATTGGAAACTGTCCCGAGTCCGCATCACTTAAGGCGCTTAGCGCAACATTGGTAAAGCTGGAAGAAAAGATCAACGCGTTCGAAAAACAAAGCAGGGGCGGCAGTAATACTTCCGCTGCATTACTTCAAAGCGTTGCTTCTTCGAATCCTGATAAACAATCAATAGAGGAACTGAAAAAACTATTGGGTGAAATCACACAGCTTGCAGCCAAAGCAAAAGACCAGGCGGCAGTAGCAGAGTTGGCTTCAGTCAAAGCCCAGAGCGAGGCCCGCGAAGCACAACTCGCGTCCGATAAAGCGCAAAACGAAATGAGGGAAGCTGAACAATCATCCGCCAGGGCGCAAAGCGAAACACAGGAAGCAACCATGGCCTCCGAAAAAGCCCAGATGGAAGCGAACGAGGCAACACAGGCTTCACAAAAAGCCCAAAACGAAGCAAAGGAAGCCGAATACGCTTCCGCAAAAGCGCAGCAATCCGCGGTAGAGGCATCAAGTGCTGCAACCAAAGCAAAAAATGCGGCAACAAAACCGGTAGGTAAAAATGTACTGCCCAAACAAGCAACAGAAACTACCGCCAGGTCCAACACCATTCATGTGTTGCGTCCCGAAAAAATATTGACAACAAAAAAATGATCAATTATTCCCCAATACAAAAGTGAGCCCTGTTTATGAAGTTGTTATTATCAATACTCGCCATTACTTTTCTTAGCTGCTGCCTGCTGACCACAGGTTATGGGCAGATGATCAAGGCGCCGACCAAAGCCGCAGAACCGGCTAAGAAACCAGCGGTAAAACGCGTTGTCCAGTTTAAGGATGATGATCTTGTAGATTCTACTACATCGTCCAAACCGGTTGACAACACTTTTGCCTATATGCTGTTGAAGGCAAATCGTGGCGCTACCATTTCTGTCAGCATCAATGATGCAGAATCGGGCAAGATCAAACCGGGTATGAGTAAGAAAATCCCGCTGGACAATTCCGACGCCATGCGCATTTCCATGAACGATGGACAGGGTAACCAGTTTGATACCAGTTTTGTGGTAACTGATGGCGATGCAAAAAAGAACATCATTGTAGCATTCCCCGAGATAGATTATGCTGCTATCCGCGCTGAAGAAGCCCGCAGGATAAAAGCGATAGAAGATGAGGCCATCCGCAAACAAAAAGAGGCAGATGAAGCCCTCCGCGTACAAAGAGTTGCATTACTCGATGATACCGAAATCGGATTGCGTGACCTGATGAAAAAATCACTTGTTCAGAAAGATACCCTGATGCAGGATATCGACAGGGCAAAAAAAGGAGAATCGGTGATCACTGAAAATGTGTTGGCGCATTACAAAGAATTTGCGGCCTACCGATCCCTGCTGACCGATAACCTGAAAACCTATTCGGATTCCGCCCTGGCTTACAATATGAAAGACAAGCGGGATAATTTCTTCAAAGAAACAAAAGGTGACCAGGACAAAATCCTCCGCGATGAGTTTCACAGCTATATTCCCAATGTACAGGCAGGCAAAATTCCTATGAGCGCTGATGTGGCTGTTGCATTTAAAACATCGCGTGTACAGGATATTCCTTTTTTTATTGGCAAAGACACTTTGGCTGATGCCAATATCAATGGAAAGCGGATCCTTTATTATGCACTCGAAGTAAAAAGCAATGCCGCAGTATTCAAGTACCTGTTCGACAACGGCGTTTCGGCCAACAACTTTGCCGTTCGTTTCCCCGATAATAAAGAAGTATACGCAACCCCTATCACTTTTGCCTCGATCAATGGCGATACTGCTGTGGTAAGACTCTTTGCGGAAAAACAAGGACTGTTCGTACCCAATGGCATGAACAAACTCGATCGCAAAAAACAGTTGAAACATTTAATGAAGAAATTCGGCGACAACGCCGCCGTGATGGCTGTTTTGAAAGAACACAAATACGATATGGACGACGGAACCGCTGCGATGATGGCAGCCATGGCTTACCTCGACAGCAGCATGGTGCTGGTAGAAGGCGGCCAGTTTACCATGGGCTGCTCCAGCCAGTTGGAAGCAGACTGCGCCAGTGACGAGAAACCTGCGATCAAAGTTACCGTAGACAATTTCTACATTTCCAAATTCGAGGTTCCACAACGCGTATGGACTGCTATTATGGATGACGAAAATCCTTCCTTCTTCAAAGATTGTCCGACCTGCCCTGTAGAAATGGTCAGCTGGAAGATGGTAGAAGAATTCATTCAGAAAGTAAACAAGATAACGGGTAAACAATTCCGTCTGCCTACAGAAGCCGAATGGGAGTTTGCAGCGCGTGGTGGTAAACAGGAAGACCCCACAATGATGTATGCGGGCAGTAAAGACCTGAATGACATCGGCTGGTATAAAGACAACTCTAACAAAACATCTCCGATTGGCAGTAAAAAACCAAATGCATTGGGATTATACGATATGAGCGGAAGCGTTTCGGAATGGTGTAATGATTTTTATGCATCAGACTATTTCACACGCAGCACGCTTACCAACCCCAAAGGCCCCGAAGTAAGCTCGCAGAAAGTAGTACGCGGAGGATCATTTATGCAGTCATCCTGGTCATCTAGGGTATCCAACCGGGAAGGACATGAGGATTTCTTTACAAATAATAATACAGGGTTCCGCCTTGCGATGAGTGTAAGCAAATAGAAAAGAAGTCTGGAGTCAGAAGTCTGGAGTCTGGAGTAACCCTAAAATTCACTCCAGACTCCAGACTCCTAACTCCAGACTTTTTACTTGTTTCCCGCTGCCACCATAAAATGATGCCTGCCTTTAAGCATATAGGTTTTGCTTTGTTCTATGGCATCCATTACCTGCTCAAGTATTTGATCAACCGGTTGGGTATAATCGATCACCATCGGTTCCTTGAATCGAACCGATAGCAGGGATCCGCGTTTTTTAAATACCAATCCTGTTTTATTGAAAGCCCTCCAGAAACCATTGATCACTACTGGTACTACTACGGGTTGGTTAGTGGTAATGATATGTGCTGTTCCTTTTCGGCCTGGTGCAAATGGTTTTGTGGTTCCCTGTGGAAACGTGATCACCCAGCTCTTCCCAAGCGCTTCGTCTATCTTTTGTGTGTCGCCTTCATCCCTGTTCCGCTGTATCTCTTTACCATCCGAACGCCAGGTTCGTTTTATGGTAACTGCCCCGGCTAATTTGAAAAACCGGCTCAACCAGTTCCCATTCATTGTTTCTTCTGCGGCAACAAAATAGACATTGGTAAAAGGATTCAAGAGATAATAAGGTAATCCAAGCCTGTTGCGTTTGCGCCATTTTACTGCGCAGAAAATATGAATAAAGGCAATCACATCGGCGAAATAGGTCTGGTGGTTACTAACGAACAACACATTCTTGCGTGGCAGGTTCCGCAGGTGTTCCGTTCCCTCAATTTTTATTTTATTGAACAATACCAGTCCTGGATAAGTAAACATGCCAACAACGCCATAAATAAAGGAGCGAAAGAGCCTGATGTGTTTGAGGCGTTCTGAAAATTGCATAGTCAGCATTTGGAAGCGGTGCCATTGCAGCACAGCCATCGTTAGCAGGTAAAAATAAGCGAATTTCCGGGAGTATCTGTAGCTTACCGTCCTACATTTGCGCTATGGAATTAGAAACGGTCATCTTTGATATCGATGGTTTGCTCGTTGACAGTGAACCGCTCTGGAACGAAGCTGCGGCAGAGACCTTCTTGACTTATGGTGTAACGCTCACTGATGCGCAATACCAGACCACTACAGGATTACGCACCAAAGAATTTCTGCAATGGTGGCTTGGGTATTTCAGGATTGCAGAATCTGAGCTGCCCATCGCCGAAAAAAAGATCATTACACTGGTATTGGAAAAGATCGCGCAAAAAGCAACCATTATGCCGGGGGTGCCTTATATCTTCGACTTTTTTGCCCGTCGCGGTTTTAAGATCGGCCTGGCAACTTCTTCTCCTCCTGCATTAATAGAGCTGGTAATGGATATGGCAGATATCCGCCGGTATGTGCAGGCAGCTACCTCCGCAGAAACGCTGTTACTGGGAAAGCCACATCCTGAAGTATATCTCAACTGCGCAGGAGCATTGGACACAAAACCCATCCATTGCATTTGCTTTGAAGATTCCTTCAATGGTATGATCGCTGCAAAATCTGCCCGTATGAAATGCGTAGTGGTGCCACATGCTTCACAGGCTAAAAGCGAAAGATGGGGCGCTGCTGATCTGAAACTCTCTTCTCTCCAGAACTTTGGAGAACTGCATTTTAATATGCTGAACGGATAGTAGTATTTATTTTGAATGTTATATTGTAAATTTTGAATGAATCAGTATCCAGTCATTCAACATTTACAATATAACATTCAAAATAAATACTACTATTGGCCATTCAACATTTATAATTTAAAATCCAACATAATACTACCAGTTCTTCTAACACAAAGAAGGCCGCTCAAACGAGCGGCCTTCTTATATTCTATTAATCTTAGATTAAATCATCTTAATCCGCGATTATCCTTTGCTTTTCAGGTTTGGATGCGGAGCAGGTACTGTGTTAGGACCTGAATCTGAAGTTCCTTGCAGATCAACAGTGTTTGCATCACCATCCTGACCATATTGGAACAGTAAGCGGCTCTCAGAAATACCTTGTTTTTCAGTCAGGTATTTGATCACTGCATTTACACGCTCCCAGCTCAGTTGCTGTGCAGCTTTGCTTGATGCACCATATCCAACTACACGAACATTACAGTTAGGGTTAGCCTGGATAGTTGCAGCAGCGCTTGCCAGTACAGTTTCAGCAGCTTTGCTCAGTTTCGCGCTTTTGCTTGCGAACTGGATGCTTGGAAGGCTACCGATAGTGCAAGTTGCTTTCGTGTTTTGTTGAGCAGCCTGGTTAGCCATCATGTCGCGGATCTCTTTGCAACAAGCTGGTTCAGGACATGTACCAACACCGTCAGCATTCACAGGGAAGCATTTCAGTGAAGTCAGGATTTCTTTATCCTTGAAATCAGGTACACCATCACCATCAGTGTCTTTAGATACACCATGAGAATCTACCGGAGCGCCTTTCGGAGTGTTTGGTTCCAGATCGAATTGATCAGTAACACCATCACCATCCGTATCAGGTAATACCACTTTAGGCAGTTTCATGTGACGTGGGATATTCAACTCACTATATACATAGTTGTTGGGGTTGAGCCAGTACAAAGGTTGTACGCGTTTGGCCTTGTTACCCAGGTTAATGTTCAGGTGTAATGAAGCATAGTTCATGTTATCATCAACACCGGTA
>Ga0247757_10001602_pt1 | contig 14285 bp, 12 predicted proteins | sample UWRJL126311R4_FD_180929 | JGI IMG/M metagenome (GOLD analysis project Ga0247757, IMG submission 180929) | Plant litter microbial communities from Arlington Agricultural Research Station in Wisconsin, United States - UWRJ-L126-311R-4 | ecosystem: Environmental > Terrestrial > Plant litter >... | reverse complement strand
CCTGGGTGAGGACGGCCCCACCCACCAACCGATCGAGCACCTGGCGGCGCTGCGGGCCATCCCCAACCTCTCGGTGGTGCGCCCCGGTGACCCGAACGAGACTGCCTACGCGTGGCGCAGCATCCTCGCGCGTGGAAACGGCAGCGGCCCGGTCGGTTTCGTCCTGACCCGCCAGGGCGTCCCGGTGCTCGAAGGCACCAACGTCGACGGAGTGGCCAAGGGCGGGTATGTCCTCGGCGGCGGCAACCCGATCGACGATGCCGACGTCATCCTGATCGCGACGGGCTCGGAACTGCAGATCGCCGTCGAAGCTCAGAAGATGCTGCGCGACAAGAACATCAACGCCTACGTCGTGTCGATGCCGTGCCTGGAGTGGTTCGAATCCCAGCCCCGGCGATACCGCGACAGCGTGCTCCCGCCGCGGGTGTCCGCACGCGTCGCAGTAGAGGCCGCGGTTGCACAGAGCTGGTACAAGATCGTCGGCGACGCCGGCGAGATCGTCTCGCTCGAGCACTACGGCGAATCCGCCGATGACAAGACCCTGTTCCGCGAATTCGGGTTCACCCCCGAAGTGGTGGTCACCGCCGCCGAGCGGTCCATGAACAACCGAAAAGACAAGGCAACCCGATGACTCAGAACTCCAACCTCGCAGCGCTCAGCGCCGCAGGGGTGTCCGTATGGCTCGACGATCTGTCCCGTGAGCGACTGCAGTCGGGCAACCTGAAGAACCTGATCGACACCCGCAGCGTCGTCGGCGTCACCACCAACCCGTCGATCTTCCAGGCCGCGCTGTCGAAGGGCGACGCCTATGACGCTCAGGTCAAGGACCTCGCCGACCAGGGCGCCGACGTCGAGGCGACCATCCGCGCCGTCACCACCGACGATGTGCGCACTGCCTGCGACCTGCTGACCGAGACCTACGAGGCCACCGACGGTGTCGACGGTCGGGTGTCCATCGAGGTCGATCCGCGGTTGGCCCACGACGCGGACAAGACGATCGCCGAGGCGAACGAGTTGTGGAAGATCGTCGACCGGCCCAACGTGCTCATCAAGATCCCGGCGATGGAGGACGGCCTGCCCGCCATCACCGCCGTGATCGCCGAAGGCATCTCGGTCAACGTCACGCTGATCTTCTCCGTCGAGCGGTACCGCCTGGTGATGGATGCCTACCTCGACGGCTTGGAGAAGGCCAGGGACGCCGGCCGTGACCTGTCGACAATCCATTCCGTCGCATCGTTTTTCGTGTCGCGGGTCGATGCCGAGATCGACAAGCGTCTCGAGGTCCTCGGTACCGAGGAGGCGCTGGACCTGCGCGGACGAGCCGCGGTGGCCAACGCCCGCCTCGCCTACGCCGCCTACCAGGAGGTGTTCGAGCACGGGCAACGATTCGCCGCGCTCGCCGCCGACGGCGCCCGTCCCCAACGCCCGCTGTGGGCCTCCACGGGTGTGAAGAATCCCGCCTACTCCGACACCCTCTACGTCACCGAACTGGTCGCCCCGAACACCGTCAACACCATGCCGGAGAAGACGCTGGAAGCCGTTGCCGACCACGGAGAGATCACCGGCGACACCATCGACGACACCACGCGCGCCGCGGGGACCGTGTTCGACCGGCTCGACACGATCGGCATCGACCTCACCGACGTTTTCCTCACCCTGGAAAACGAGGGTGTCGACAAATTCAAGACGGCCTGGCAGGAGCTGCTGGACACCACCGAGACCCAACTGCACTCCGCGACAACGGGCTGAGGGCCCGCCGGATCGACCCGGCCCGCCGCACCCCACGCTCTGGCACACTCGTGCCCATGTCCGGGGGTCGCCGCCATGGCGGATAGGGGTCAGGCTCAGTACTGCATCGCCCATCCCCGGTTCTTCGACGTACCCGAACGGATCCCCGACGCCGCCACCTGGTTCGCCGCGTCGAAGGCCCCGGCCCCGGACGGCTGGGTGCGGGGGCAGGCCGGTCTGTCGATCACGCTGCGACCGAAGGACCTTCAGCTGCCCGAGCAGGGGTGGAAGGTGCACGTCTCGGCGAGACTCGACGATGCCGAGCGGGTCGTCGGTGTCGTTCATGACTTCTGCGTGGCGAACCTCGTCGCGTTCAAGTTCGTGCGCAGCCGCGCCGCGACGCTGGCCCTGAACTCGAAGTACTGGCCGCGCAACGCCAGCGGCAAGCTGCTGACCCTGTACCCGCGCGACACCGCACAGCTGACCTTCGTGCTCGAGCGGCTCGGCCCGCTGCTGCCCGGCGTCGTCGGGCCCTACGTCCTCAGCGACCTGAGGTACGGCGAGGGGCCATTGTTCGTGCGCTACGGGGCGTTCAAGGAACTGTGGCACCGGCACCCGAACGGGTCACGGGTGCCAGGGATTCGGCGGCCGGACGGAGAGACCGCCCCCGACGTTCGGGGGGTCACCTTCACCATTCCCGACTTCGTCGACATCCCCGACGTGATACGCCCGTTCGTCGACGCTCCCCCCGGGCACAGCGACGACTTCCCCTACACCTTCGAGCGTGCCCTGCACTTCTCCAACGGCGGCGGCGTGTACGCCGCGCGGCGGGAGGGATCCGACGACGTCGTCGTCCTGCGGGAGGCCCGACCCCATGCCGGGCTCGACGGGCGCGGCCGCGACGCGGTGACCCGCCTGCGCAACGAACGCGACATCCTGCAGCGCCTGTCCGGCCTTCCCTGCGTCCCGCAGATCTTCGACTACGTGACGGCGTGGGAGCACGAATTCCTTGCGCTGGAACATGTCCCGGGGCGCACCCTGCTCGACGAGATCGTCCAGCGCTACCCGCTCGTCCATCCCGACCCGAGCGAGGATCACCTCCGCGTGTACGTCGCCTGGTGCGCCGACGTCAGCGCCAAGCTCGAGCGTGCGCTGCGTGACATCCACCGCAGGGGCGTCGCGGTCGCCGACCTCCACCCCAGCAACATCATGGTCAGACCTGACGGCGAACTGGTGATCGTCGACTTCGAGACCAGCAAGATCCTCGGCGACACCGCGTCCCCGGGGCTCGGTTCCCCGGGTTTCGCGGCGCCCGGTCACCTGTCTGCCGAGCGGGCCGACTGGTTCGCGTTCCACCGCGTCCAGTTGATGACCCTCATGCCGATCGTGACCATCACCGGATTGGCGCCCGAGAAGACCGGGACCCTGGTGATGGCCGCCGCCGAACACCTGCCTGTCGACGTCACCGCCCTCCGGGAGGGCCTCGGCTCCCCGGCGGCCACCGACGACGCGGCGCGCCCCTTCGCCGACGACGACTGGACCTCGATTCGCCGGCAATTGATCGCCGCCATCGTCGGTACCGCGACACCGGACCGCACGGATCGCCTCTTTCCCGGTGACCCGCTGCAGTTCTCGTTCGGCGGCGCGACGCTGGCCTACGGTGCTGCAGGGGTTCTGACGGCGCTCGCGCGGGCCGGCGCCACGGTTCCCGACGAGTACATCGCCTGGCTGATCGACGCCGCACGAACACCGGCGGGATGTGCGGGTGCCGGGATGTACGACGGGCCGCACGGCGTGGCCCATGCGTTGGAGGCACTCGGCTGTCGCGATGCGGCGCTCGGCGTCCTCGCCCATGCGCAACTGCCCGACCCCGACGGCGGGTGGGCGCTGTTCGGCGGTTGCGCGGGCACGGTGCTCAACTGCCTGCACTTCGCGCACCTGACCGGCCGGGACGATCTGTACGCGGCGGCCACCGACGCGGGGTCGCTGATTCGCCGACGGATCCTCGACGCCGAAACGCCCCGCACCGGCAGAGCCGGCTTGTTCCACGGCCAGACGGGACCGGCGTTGATGTGCGTGCGGCTCTTCGAGGATTCGGGGGATGGCGCCTATCTGGACGCCGCCGAACACGCGTTGACGCGTGACCTGTCGACCGGCCAGCTAATGCCCGACGGCACCTACCATCTTCGTTCGGGCCACCGGCGACTCGCGTATCTGGACGGCGGTTCGACCGGGGTCGCACTGGTTCTCGCGCGATTCCTGCGGCACCGTGAGCACGCCGAGTTCTCGCGCGTGCTGGCCGCCATCCATCGCTCGTGCGAGATCCCCTTCGTGCTGCATCCCGGTTTGTTCCAGGGGCGGGCCGGCCTGATCGCGGCACTGGCCGACACCGCGGTCCCGGGCAGCGCCGCTGAAAACGTTGTCCGCAAACAAGTTCGACGTATGGGGTGGTATGCGGTCGCCGACGGGGGAATCGCCTTCCCCGGTAGCGGATTGATCCGACTGTCGACCGATCTCGCGACCGGCACCGCGGGTGTCCTCCTCGCGCTGTGCGCGGCCTTCGAAAGCGCCCCCATTTCGCTCCCCTTCCTCACGGATGCGTGTTACTTTCCACCCGATCCGGAAAATCGACGGCCGTGAAGGCAATGGGCGGGGGCGGTTCGATGTCAAACATCTTGGGTGCTCAGGGCTTGGGTGGCGGCGGGTCGGAATCCGACGGCGGCCAGTGCGTCAGCGTCATCAGCTACATCACCGGCGCCGAGGCCGTCACCGCGGAGGGCGTCGGCGAAGGCAGTGACGGCGGGCAGTGCGTCAGCGTCATCAGTTTCATCACCGGGGTGGAAGCCGTCACCGCGGAGGGCGTCGGCGAGGGCAGCGACGGCGGGCAGTGCGTCAGCGTCATCAGCTACATCTCCGGGGTGGAAGCCGTCACCCCCGAGGGCGTCGGCGAAGGCAGTGACGGCGGGCAGTGCGTCAGCGTCATCAGCTACATCACCGGCGTCGAAGCCGCCACGTAGCGCTCCACCGCGGGATGCTCGAACTCATTGCGGCCGTCAAGGTTTCGTGACATGGCACCCTTGGACGAATCCGACTACCTGGGGGCGCTCGACCTCCTGACGCTCGATCCCGACAGCCCCACCGTGGAGGGCGTTGGTGTCGAGGGGCAGCAGGTGACGTCGACCGCCAGGCCGTGGATCTACGGTCCGACCGTCGTCGGTACGGGTGTGACGGTCAAGCGCGTCCAGGACACGGCCGTCGCCGGCCAACTGGCGCTGGTGGTCTACGTGACCGAGAAGTTGCCGCAGAGCGCGCTGAGTGCGGACCAGCGCGTGCCTGGGTCGGTGAAAGTGCCCGGCGACCAGGCGATCGTCACCGACGTCGTGGCCATCGGCGACATCGTGCCGGAGGTGAACACCGGATCGACGCGCCCCCTGCTGCCGGGTTACAGCGTCGGGTCGATCGACGACGGCACGGGAACGGGCACCCTCGGCGCCTTCGTCGCGCGGGTCGACGAACCGGGCGTGCCGCTGATCTTGAGCAACAGCCACGTCCTGGCCCGCAGCGGCCTGGCACCCGGGGGCACCAACGTCGTGCAACCCGGGAAGGTGGACGGCGGCGGCACCGGTGAGGCCGTCGGCACGCTCGTCGAGGCGGTCCCGTTCGACTTCACGCCGGGCTTCAACACCCTGTGCGACGCCGCGATCGCGCGACTCGACCCCAGCCAGCCCTTCGACCCGACGATCCCCGGAATCGGCCGTCCCACATACGATCCGACCGTGGCGTGCGCGGTGGGTATGCAGGTCCAGAAGACCGGTCGCACCACGGGTCACACGATCGGCGTGATCCGCGACGTGCACTTCCGGACGAAGCTCACCTACCCCAAGCCCGGCGGCGGCAGCGGAAGCGTCGGCTTCTCCGAACAGGTCCTGTGCTCGCGGTACACCGCCCCCGGGGACTCGGGTTCATTGGTGTGCGACATGTCGGGCCGAGCCGTCGGATTGCACTGGAGCGGATCGCAGTCGGCCAGCATCTTCACCCCCATCACGTTCGTCTTCGACGCGCTGCGCATCCAACTGGCATGACGGCGTCCAGCGATCCGATCCTGCGCGCGCTCGACCAGTACGGCGAGCAGCTGCAGGACCTGCCCGGTGTGCAAGGCGTCGGAGCGGATTCCGCCGGTCTGGTGGTCTACGTCGAGGACGCCGACGTGGTCGGTGACAGCATCCCGCCCGAGGTGACCGTGCGCGGTGAGCACGGAGTCGAGACGGTGGTGGCGGTGCGCGTCGAGGTCATCGGAACCATCACGCCCGAGTGAGGTGTGCTCCGGCGCTCGGGCGCCGGTGACCCCGCCGGAGTCTCGCGAGACCGCCCCTGCTGGTGTGGCACGATCGAATCGTTCCGTGAGAAGGGGGGTCCATGCCGGTCTCGATCTCGGTGGTCAGGGCAACGCAGCCGGGCAAGCTGGTGGATGCTGCCGCCGAACTCGGTCGCAAGCAGTCCGAGGTCCAGGCGATCATCACCGGTGAGCGGGAGACCCTGGTTCAGCTGCAGGATCACTGGAAGGGCACGGCCGCGCAGGCCGCCATCGCCCGCGGGCTGAAGGACATCGCGATCCAAGAGCGGTTCGCCAGGCGTCTGCAGCAGTTGCAGTCGGCTCTGCAGAACGCCGGCCTGCAGATGGGCGCGCTCCGTGACGCCATCCTCGATCTCGTGTCGTCGCTGGACACGATGGGTTTCTCGGTGGCCGACGACGGGACGGTGACCCCGCATCAGTGGCTGATCGGACGTTTCCTGCACAGCATCGCCGACAACTGCACCGCACTGCTGAAGAAGATGCTGCAACTGTTCACCGATCTCGACGAGAACACCGCCGCGGCGATCGACCAGGCCGACGGCCCGAACCTGGACAACCCGACGGTCCACGTCGGCGGGCAGGACGTGGCGATACCCTCGACCGACACCGCACCCCAGGACGTCGAACAGTGGTGGGACAGCCTCACCGAGCAGCAGCGCCAGGAACTGATCGCCCAGCACCCGCCGATCCTCGGCAACCTGAACGGGCTGCCCGCAGAGGTGCGCGACAAGGTCAACGTCGCGGTGATGGACGACGATCTCGACCGGATCGAGAACGCCGCGAACCAACACCAGGTATCCGTCGACGACGTCAAGGCCGACCCCGGGCGATACGGCCTGTCCCGAGACGACATCACACGCTACGACAACGCCAAGAGAACGCAGGACGGCCTCCTGCACCAGATGGGCGTCGACGGCGACGAGCGCAACGGCCGGCGGTACAGCGACATCAGCCCGCAGGAGCGGATGGACCGCAACTTGCGCCCGACGATGTTGTGGGCTTATGAGCCAACAGCTTTCGACGGGAAGGGCAGAGCGGCGATCGCGATCGGCAATCCGGACAAGGCGGCCAACACCGCCGTCATCGTCCCCGGCACCGGTTCCAGCGTCCGCGACGGCTGGCTCGCCGACGGCCACAACGACGCGCGGAACCTCTACGACGAGTCGCTGGCCGCCGATCCGCAGCACCCGACGTCGGTGATGTCGTGGATGGGGTACGACACCCCCGAAAGCTTCACCGATCCCAACATCGCCACACCCGGCCTGGCCCGCACGGGCGGGGACGCCCTGGCGTGGGACGTCAACAGCCTCGGGGTGACCCACGACCCGGCGGTGGCCCAGCACACCACCGTCATCGGCCATTCGTACGGATCCACAACGGTGGCGGACGCATTCGCACGCAGCGGCATGCAGGCCAACGACGCCGTGCTCCTCGGCTGCCCCGGCACCGATGCAGCGCGCAGCGCCGCCGACTTCCACCTCAACGGCGGCCAGGTCTTCGTCGGTGACGCCTCCACCGACCCGGTCGGCATGCTGGGGGAAGCCGGCCCCGGTCTGCCCAATCAGCTCAACGAGCAACTGGGGAACATGGTCGGCTCGTCGGCCGGGCTGGGCACCGACCCCGCCGGCGCAGACTTCGGGTCCACCCGCTTCCGAGCCGAAGTGGCCGGCTCCACCGGCATCGACCCCGCGGACCACTCGAACTACTACACCGTGGGTAGCGAATCGCTGCGCAGCATCACCGACATCGCGTCCGGGCACAGCGACCGGCTCGTCGACGACGGGCTCATCGCCGAACACCGCCACCCCATCACCGTGAGCACACCCCGAGAGATCGATGTTCCGTTCGTCGGTCGCGTGCCCATCCCGGGTGCCGACGTCCAGACCCCGATCATCTACGACCCCGAATGGGACCGCCCCGGAGAGACGATCACCAATGACCACAAATATTGACAGGCGTTTTCTCGGCTGTGCTGCAACGTTTTTCGTTGTCCTGGCCGCCGCCACGACAGGAGGATGCTCCACGATGTCTCCCACTTCGAAGGACACACCGTCGACGACGGCCGCGGTGCAAGCCCTGCCCGATGACCAGGCCCGCGGCCAGGTCGTCGACGCGGCCCGCGAGATCGCGCGCGCGGCGAACCTGCACATCACCTATGCGACGTTCGAGTGGGAATGGTGCAACGACCAAGGGGAACCGCCCTATCACGGCCGCGTCGACATGGCCTTCGAAGTCCCTGCCGGTACCGACAGCGCGGCGATGAGCAAGCAGATCGCGGCGACGGCGGCGCGGCAGCCGGGTTGGTCACCGGGTCCACCTCCTGGCCTCAAGCCCTTCGGCGACGTCGCACACAAGGGCGGTGTCATGGCCATCGCAGCGCCGGGGAACTATCCCGAACGCGGATCCGTCCGCGTCTTCGGCGAATGTCGCAACATGAACGACCACCGCAACGACTCCGACGTGCACGACATCACAGGAGAGATCCAGAACCGCTGACGCTCAACGGAACTCGCGCGCGCACCGATGAACTCCGCGGGGCGAGTACGACGCGGGGGGCGGTGACGATCCTCGAGCGCGGCGGTCGTGTTGGCGGGAATGGCGTCAGGCAAACCTCGACCGGTGGGCACACAGTGAGTTAGTGTTCACCAGCGGCTCCGACGCACGGGTGGTGGTGGCACCCGGGTGGTCCCCGGAACCCGGCGACCGCGCGAGCCCGCAAGCTGGACAGCCATCCCCCACCGTCAGGAGTCCACGTGCCCGAGGTCGGCACCCCGGCGCGCCGGCGCACCCGGCTCGCCCCCGAGGCCCGCCAGGCCATGATCCTGCACGCCGCCATTGAGTTCTTCGCCGAGAAGGGCTTCGCCGCGCAGACGCGCGAACTGGCCAACCGGCTCCACGTCTCCGAGCCGCTGATCTACCGCTACTTCCCCACCAAGGACGCACTCATCCAGCGCGTCTACGAAGAGGTCATCGAGTCGCGGTGGGACGCCGCATGGACCGACGGGCTGCGTGACCGCAGCATTCCGCTGCGCACCCGGATGGTCGACTTCGCACAGCGCTACCTCGACGCCATCGACGACCCCGTCTGGGTGCGAATTGTCATGTGGGCCAGCCTCGACGGGCTGGACATGACGCGGCAGTACATCAGCGGCCACATCCACGACGTGCTGGCCATCATCGCCGAGGAGGCGGGTGACTCGCTGGGGCTGGACCAGCCCCTCGGCCGCGAGCAGGCCTGGCACTTCCAGTCGAGCCTGATCTATTACCTGATCCGCAAATACATCCACAAGACGTGGGTCACCGAGGACCCGGCCGTCTTCGTGGAGATGACCGTGGACGCGTTCCTCGCCGGGCTGCAGGGCTCGATCGGTGAGAGCACAGCGGTTCGCCGCCCGGGCCGCCCCGCGCGCCGCCGCGTCGGCTGACTCTTTCCCGCCGCAAACACCAAGAATCCTCCGCTGCTCGCGCTTTTCAGGCGCTGACCAGCGCTCTGTCGACGACCGCCGGCCAGGGACGCCACGAGCTCGCATGTGACCGTTGACACAGTCGCGCCACTAATGAATACTCACTCACTAAGCGTGTCGTCCATCACACGGCGCGATGGGGTGGCGAGGAGCCGGCTCCGCGGATCACGCGGGTCACTTCCGCCCAGCCGGTCCTGAGCCCCCCGCCCTGACGGATCTCCCTCGAGGAGGCGAGCAGATGACAGCAACTCAATTATCTTCACGGACAACGGTTCTCGGCCGCGTCGCGGAAGGACGCGCGGGCCGGACCGCCAATGGCGTACTGCGCTGGGTCGAACCGACCCTCGCCGTGGTCGCCCTGGCCCTGGTGTGGGAGCTCGCCTCCCGGACCGGGATCCTGCCCCGGGAGGACTTCCCGCCGGTCACCCACATCGCGTCGGCCTGGTTCCACGACATCGTCGGCCCGGAACTGTGGGCCGGGATCGCGGCGTCCATGACCGCATGGGCGATCGGCATGGCGATCGTCGTCGTGGTCGGTGTGCCGCTGGGGATGCTGCTGGGCACCTCCAAGATCTCCTACCAGATGAGCTACCTGACCTTGGAGTTCATCCGCACCCTGCCGGCGATCGCGGCACTGCCGCTCCTGCTCTTCATCTACGGGATCGGGCAGGAGCTGACCGTCGCCCTGGTGGTCCTGGCGGCACTCTGGCCGCTACTCATCCAGTCGATGTACGGCATGCATGACGTCGACCCGATCGCGGTCTCCACCGCCCGCGTGTACGGCGTGGGCCGGACGCGGCGCTTCTTCCTCGTCGACCTGCCCAGCTGCATGCCCTATATCGCGACGGGACTACGCATCTCGGGCACCTTCGGCCTGATCTTCGCGATCGCCGCGTCACTGCTGGTCGGTGGCGAGGGGCTGGGCGCGGCGATGACCAACGCGGCGATGGTCGGTGATCGCGCCCTGCTGTACGCACGGGTCCTGACCACGGGCCTGCTCGGGCTCGCGGTGACCTTCGCACTGGTGCTCCTCGAGCGCCGAACGCTGAGATGGCATTCCTCCCAGAGGACGGTGAACCAGTGAGCGCCAAGGCAATACGGATGCTGCTCGGCCTCGTCGTACCGGTCGCGCTGCTCGCGGCGTGGTGGTTCGCCAGCGCCTCGGGGACCTCGCCGTACTTCCCGCCGCTCTCGGACATCCTCCACAGCTTCACCGAGGTGTGGACCACCGACCGGATGGCCACCGATCTGCTACCGACGCTGGTGGCCCTGATCGCCGGGTTCGCCGTGGCCGCGTTCGTCGGCATCGGCGTCGGCCTCGCGTTCGGACTGTCGGGCCGCCTGCGCCGCGACTTCCGCCCGGTGACCGAGTTCATGCGCGCCACCCCGGTGGTCGCACTCGTGCCGATCGGGCTCATCGTGCTCGGCCCCGGCAAGCCCATGGAGATCGCCCTTGTCGCGATCGCGGCCACCTGGCCGATCCTCGTGGGCACCGCTGACGGGGTGCGGGCCGCCGACCAGGTGGCGCTCGATACCGCACGCGTCTACGGACTCTCCGCGCGCCGGCGCCTGTTCTCCATCGTCATTCCCGGGGCGATGCCCCAGGTGATGGCCGGGCTGCGGATCGCGACGGCGGCGGCCGTCGGCACCGTGATCGTCGCGAACATGCTCGGCTCCACCTCGGGACTCGGCTACATGGTCGTCACCGCGCAGCAGTCCTTCAACATCCTCGAGACCTGGGTCGCCCTCCTCATGATCGGTCTGGTCGGCTGCGCCCTGACCGCCCTTGTCGTCATCGTCGAACGACAGGTCCTGGGGTGGCACCGCCAGTGGCGCGCCCTGGACCACTCGAGCGCGAGCTGACGACACCCATGGTCAGCACCTTCACCCATCCCGCCCGCGGAGAGGACCTTCCAGTGACCACGACCAGCCAGGCTGTCGCCCCCGACCGGGACGCCTCGCCGTCCCCCACGCGCTACGCAGCCGAGGAGTCCGAGCGCTCGGCCGTCGTGCTCGAACCGCGCCACCTCCGCGTCACCTACGGGCGTGGCGCCAACGCCGTCACGGCGATCGGCGACATCAGCTTCCAGGTGCGCGCCGGCGAGTTCGTCTCGGTGGTCGGCCCCTCCGGGTGCGGCAAGACCACGCTGCTCAAGGCGCTGTCGGGACTGCTCACCGCCACCTCCGGTGAGGTCCTCGTCAACGGCCAGGTCGCGCACGGGGTCTCCCCCGGTCTCGCCATGGTCTTCCAGGAATACACCCGGTCGCTGCTGCCGTGGCAGAGCGTGCGCGGCAACGTCGAATTCCCCCTGCGCGGGGCGGGTCGGCGCCGCAAGGAGATCGCCGAACGGACGCGCGAGGCCCTCGAGCAGGTCGGGCTGCAGGACTTCGGCGACAAGTACCCGTGGCAACTCTCCGGCGGTATGCAGCAACGCGTCGCGATCGCCAGGGCCCTGGCCTTCCGGCCGACGGTCCTGCTGATGGACGAGCCGTTCGCCTCCCTGGACGCCCAGACCCGGGCCGACCTCGAGGACCTGCTGATGCGGGTGCACGCCGAGACCGGCATGACGATCGTCTTCGTCACCCACGACATCGACGAGGCGGTCTACCTCGGCGACCGGGTCATCGTCCTGTCCCACCGCCCGACCGAGGTCAAGCAGGTGCTGGGCGTCGACATCGCGCGGCCCCGCGACCAGGTCCGGACCAAGGCAGACCCGCGCTTCGTCGCCCTGCGCACCGAGGTGCTCGAGCTCATCCTCGCCGAGAAGTCGACCCAGCAGGACCAGGGCCACCTCGACTAGCCGGCTCCCCAGCACCCCTGTTGTCAGTCAGCCCGCCCCGCGCACGGCCCGGTGGCGGAATCACTCACCGGAAGGACCCCCGCGATGAACGCGATTCCGATTGGTCATCACCAGATGTCTCGCCGCCGCTTCGTGTCCCTGGCATGCACCGCGGCCGGCGCGGTCGGACTGGCCGCCACCGCGTGCGGCGGTGGCAACAGCTCCGCCACCGACAGCAACGGCATGGCCAAGGTCGGCATCGGGATGATCACCGTCGCCGGTTACGCCGGCATCTACATCGCGATGACCAAGAACTACTTCAAGGACGCGAAGATCGAAGTCGAGCACACCAAGTTGCGCACCCCGACCGACCTGGTGCCCAACCTGCTCAACGGCAAGGTCCAGATGGGCGGCCTGAACCCGGGCAACCTCTCACAGGCCATGGCCCAGGGCCTCGACCTGAAGATCATCGGCGTCGTCTACATGGCCAACGACGACATGACGATCTTCAGCCTCAAGAACAGCGGGATCACCAAGCCAAAAGACCTGGAGGGCAAGAAGGTCGGGCTCATCCAGTTCCAGAACACGCTCCACGCAAGCCTTCTGGAGATCATGCACCGGGAGGGCGTGGACGCCGACAAGGTCGAGTTCGTCCTGGTCCCCATCACCGAGATGCCTGCCGCGCTGCGCTCGGGACAGGTCGACGCCGGGCACGTGATCTACCCGCTTGCCACCCAGATGGCTTCGGAGACAACCGTGGTCGTGCCCAACATGCTGGCGCCGCTCGGGCCGAACCCGATCATGGGTTACGAGGTGGTCACCGCGCAGTACGCCAAGAAGAACCCTGACGTCGTGACGCGTCTGCGCAGCGCCCTGGAGAAGGGCAACGACACGGCCGCGGCCGACAAAGCGGTGCTCCTCGAGGCGATGCACACCATCACCGGGGCGCCCATCGAACTGCTGCAGAACTCGAAGCTCCCGGCGTTCGGCAACGACCTGAAGCTCGAGGACTCCCAGCAGCAGATCGAGCTGATGAAGAAGTACGGCTTCCTCAAAGATCCCATCAACCTGCGCGATTACGTGCTGCAGAGCTGACCGCCCACCAGACCGCCCGATCAGCGGCGCCCCGCGCTGCGGGGGTCGTCGCAGCCCCACCCAACAAGGAGAAACCGCATATGAGCATCGACCAGCAGACGGCCGCCGCCGACGAGATCCAGATGCAGAGCGCCGTCGACGGCGACATGATCGTCGAGTGGGACGTCCCCATCGAGATGGACGACGGAATCGTGCTGCGCGCCGACATCTTTCGGCCCAAGGCTCCGGGGCGCTACCCGGTCCTGTTGAGCCACGGCCCCTATGGCAAGGGGTTGACCTGGACCACCGGCGTCTACGAGGGGCAGTGGAACCTGCTCACCACCGAACACCCGGACGTGCTCGAGGGGTCGACCGGCAAGTACCAGAGCTGGGAGACCGTCGACCCGGAGCGCTGGGTCCCGTGGGACTACGTCTGCGTCCGCATCGACTCGCGGGGCGCCGGCCGCTCACCCGGCTTCCTGGACCCCCAGCAGCCGCGGGAGATCCAGGACTTTTACGACTGCATCGAGTGGGCCGGCGAGCAGGAGTGGTCCAGCGGCAAGGTCGGCCTCGCCGGCATCTCCTACTACGCCACGACCCAGTGGCTGGTGGCCGGTCTCAAGCCGCCGCACCTGGCGGCCATCTGCCCCTGGGAGGGCTTCTCGGACTGGTACCGCGACTGCGTGTACAACGGCGGGATCCATTCGGTGTTCGCGCAGAACTGGTTCGAGCGGCAGGTGACCAGCCTGCAGTTCGGTCTCGGTGAGCGGGGCGCCCGCAACGAGCTCAACGGCGAGTTGGTCAGCGGCCCTCCGTCTTTGACCGACGACGAGCTGCGCGCCAACCGGGCCGACTTCCGCCGCGTCATGCTGGATCACCCGCTCT
>Ga0247757_10001601_pt1 | contig 14291 bp, 11 predicted proteins | sample UWRJL126311R4_FD_180929 | JGI IMG/M metagenome (GOLD analysis project Ga0247757, IMG submission 180929) | Plant litter microbial communities from Arlington Agricultural Research Station in Wisconsin, United States - UWRJ-L126-311R-4 | ecosystem: Environmental > Terrestrial > Plant litter >... | reverse complement strand
CGCCCACATCCAGATCAGTCTCGGGGCGGTGGCGTACACCGGGGACAGCTGCGTGCTGAACCTGGTCCTCGGGGCGGTGAAGATCGAGGTGCGGGGCACCCTGGCCCACTATGTCTGCTCGGCGCGGTACTCCATGTGCGGCGTGCGCTTCGATTTTGCCCTGGGCGGCGGGAACAAGGCTTACCTGCCGTTCTTCAACGCCCTCGTCGCGAGCTCGGCGCTGGTCGCCGGGCCCGCGGGCCACGAGTCGGCCGGCCGGCACCGCGAGGAGTACACCGGGCCGGGCGCCGCCAAGCTGGTGGTCTGGCGCAACGAGGCGGGGGCGGGGGCGACGATCCTGGGTTTCGACTACACCATCGCGCGCTACGGCGCGACGCTGACGTCGGTGGGGGAGGACATGTTCAAGAACAAGGAGCAGGTGCGCTTCAAGGCCGCGGACGGCGCCTCCCTGATGAAGAGCCATGAGGTCGATGCACGGTGGGAGTTCTCCCTCGCCGCGTCGAACCTGCCGAAGAGCATCCCGCCCGACATCCGCCGGCTCCTGCGGCTGGTGAGCTGACCTGATGTACAGCTGAGTGCTGAGAGCTGAGGGCTGAGAGCGCAGGGGCCGGGCCTATTTTTGGACGGGCTTGATCTTCAGGCTGTCGAAATCGGCGTCCACGACCTGATACCGCCCGTTCGCCGAGTACTGGCGAAACTCCGCGAAGGAGAAGGGCTGGCGGAGGAAGGCCGGGCGCACGTTTCCCTCGAGGCGCTTCAGCTTGAAACAGAGCTTGGAGGCCGGGGCTTCGGTGATTTCGAAAACCCGCCAGGGAAAGCCGCGGCGCTTCAAGGCGTCGAGGTATTGCCCGGCAAAGGCCAGCACCCGGCCATCGCTGGTCTGGAGAAAATAGGCCGGTCCCTCGTCCTCCTCTTCGGCGACTTCGATCGCGTCGACGACCTCGATCCGGTGGACGTTGAGCACGCCGCCGGCAAGATCGGCGCGGATGCGCTGGCGCAGCTCGGGCCCGCCCGTCCAGCGCCGGGCGTAAATAAAGAGCACCACCAGCAGGGCGACGGGCGGCAGCGACCACCACGCGGCGGAGGCGACCGGATACAGGTAGCCCACCATGCGGCGCAGCAGCGCGGCGGCGATCACCCCGACGAGGAGGAACAGAACCACCCGGCCGACGGCGCTCGCCGGGGACACGTAGCTTTTCAACTCGGCGACCTGCCGGGCGGTCAGCGGACGCTGGCTCGTGTTCATCAGGCGCGGCGCGTGACGAGCTCGAGGCGGTCGCCGGTGGCGAGCGAGCCGGGGGCGGTGGCGCGGGCGTAAATGCCGAACGCGGCCGGGGCCGTGACGCCGCGGCCGCGGCTGTGCGCCGCGACGGTCTGCAGGTAACGGGCGTCCAAAGTGGCGGAGGCGGGGTCGACGTTGACGACGACGCAGCGCTCGCAGGGCGCGGTGACCTCGAGGACCAACGGCCCGCCGGCCGTCAGGCAACGCAACGCAGTCGCCTGCTCCTCGGCAAAAGCCGGCAGGGAGTCGTGCTCCTCGGACAGGATAATGTTGGGCCGAAAACGCAGCGGGTCGGCCGACGGCTCCCAGGCGGCAGTCAGGGCATGCAGCGAGCTGCGGGAAATGATGTGCACCGGATTGGGCAGATGCGCGGTCGTGGTGAGGTGCACGAGGCGGATCCGCTGGCCGGCGATTGTCGAGGCGAGCTCCGCCACGGCGTCGCCGGCGTCGTGCCCGGCGAGGGCGTCGAACGCCTGGCGCTGGCCATTCCAGCTGTGCACCGTGCGCGGCGCGCCGGCACCGGGCGGCGGGAGCGTGAGGGAGTCGCCGGCGGCCGAGGCGATGGCGAGGCGGTCCGGCGTTCCGGCGGGGAGGATCCGCGCGAGCGTCGGGATCGCACCCTGCCACGTGAGCCGGTCATCGGCGTCGACCACCACCCACTGGCGATCGCCGTGAAGCTCGCCGGACGGCCCAAAAGCCAGCGCGTCCACCCGCAGCGGCGCGCAGGCCTTGACGGGGTAGAGGTAGGTGGCGCTGACACGGGCCCACATGGCCGGGAGAAGAGCAGCCGGCTCGCCGCACGGCAATGGCGGTTTCCGATGACCGCGCCGCCAGGTGCGTCCTAGTTTGTCATTGCGAGGAGTCGCGCGAGCGCGCGACGAAGCAATCCATCTTGCTGGATCGCCACGTCCCGCGGAGCGGGACTCGCGATGACAGGACAAAATAGGACACCTCCAGCCGCAACGATTGCTCGCGCTCCGGGCGTGGGACGAGCACGCTGCGGCGCAGCATGCCCCTTCTTCAGGCCGCCTGGAAACAGTTCCGCGCGTTTAGCGGCTATGGCCACGAGGCCAGCTACCTGTGGCCGCGCTGGCTGGTGCTGCGCGGCGTCGGTCTGGTCTATGTGTGCATCTTCGCCGGCATCCTGCAGGAATGGCGCGCGCTGGTGGGGTCGCAGGGGATCGCCCCGCTGGCCCGGTACTGCGCGCTCGCCGGGGACGTTGCGCCCAATCTCTTCGTGCGCGTCCTCCGCGTGCCGAGCCTCTTCCTCGTCAGCAGCGACCCGGCGGTGATTTCCGTGCTGGCGTGGGGCGGGCTCGCCGCCGCGCTCGCCCTGCTGCTGAACCTTTGGCCGCGGTTCGCCCTCTTCGCGTGCTGGGCGATCTTCCTCTCCTTCGTCGCCACCTGGGAGGTGTTTTCGCCCACGCTCAACGACCGGCTGATGCTCGAGACCGCGCTGCTGTGCCTCCCGTTCGCGCCGGCCGGACTCCGGCCCGGGCTCGGGGCCGCGTCGCCGCCGCGGCCCATCACGATTTTCATGATGCGCTGGCTGATCATCCGGATCATGCTCACCGCCGGACTGGCCAAGGTGTTGGGCAACGACCCGAGCTGGCTGGGTTTCACCTTCATGGAGCGGATGTACGCGACGAGCCCGGCGCCGACCGTTCTTGGCTACTACGTGTTCCACCTGCCGCACGCCTGGCACATCGGCGAAACGCTGTTCACGTTCGCCGCCGAGTTGCTCGCTCCGCTTCTGGCCCTCTTCGGCGGCCGGCGCGGCCGGGCGATCGCGGTGGGAATCTGGACCGCCTTCCAGGTCGGCATCCAGCTGACCGGCAACTTCGGGTGGCTCAACACCGCGGCGATCGCGCTCGGCCTGCTGTTCCTCGACGACCAGATGATCGCCGCCGCGCTCCGCTGGCTGCGGTTGGGCGGCTGGGCCGCGCGGATCGCGGCCCTGGGCTTGCCGGCGCCTGCGCGGCCGAGCATGCGCGCCGTCGCCCTCGGCGCCCTGCTTTGGCTGCACTTCGGCCTGACCATCTACTTCACGGTCACGGTGCTGCGCGGACAACTGGCGCCCGGCCTGCCCGATCCTCTCGCCCAGCCGCTGCAGTTCTTCTTCCGCGATTTCCGCAGTGCCAACTGCTATCACCTGTACGTCTCGACGCCGCCCGTGCGCGACGATGTCGAGTTTGCCGGTTCCGGCGACGGCGGCCTGACGTGGCGTCCGTATCCCTTCCGCTACAAGCCCCAGGCGGAGGACCGCATGGCGCCGTTCCTCGCCCCGCGCTTCGGCCGCTTCGAGGCCACGCTGCAGATCGTGCTCGATGGGCGGTTGCCGGTGAGCGTCATCCCCGACACGGCCCGCGAACTCGTCCGGGGCAATCCCGACGTGACCGGCCTCTTCGCCAGCAACCCGTTTCCCAGTTCGCCGCCGACCCAGGTGCGGATGATGGTCTATCGCTACACCTTCACGGACCTGAAGACGCACCGCGAGACGGGCCGCTATTGGCACAAGGAGTATGTCGGGGAGTATGCGCTGCCGGTGGCGGCCGGGCGGCCTTAGGCGCGGCCGGGACCACTGACTACGGACTACTGACCACGGATCGCTGACAACGAACTACTAGACGGCGGGGACGCGGAATCGTTTGCTCGCGCCTTTTCGCGCGGGCTTGGCCGGGCGGTAGGTGAGGATGAGGTTTCCGTTGGGCGTGCTGCGCGTGTCGACCAGGGTGAGGTCGTGTGGCGGCAGGCCCGGCTCGAACAGGCGCTTGCCGGAGCCGAGCACCAAGGGGACAACCCAAAGGCGATGCTCGTCGACGAGGCCGGCGGTCATCAGTGTCTGTAGCAGATTGCCGCTGCCCCAGACGTGCAGCGCCGGCCCCTTCGCGGCTTTGAGCCGGCGGATTTTTTTCACCACGTCACCGTCGATCAGCTCGGACTTGTCCCAGCCGAGCTTTTTGAGGCGGCGGGAGACGACGTATTTGGTCACCCGGTTAAACGCCTTGCCGATGGGGTTGTCGTCGTGATGCGGCCAGTAGGAGGTCCAGATGTCGTAGGTCCGGCGGCCCAGGAGCAGGTCGAACTTGCCAGAGATGGCTGCGTCGAGCGCTTGCATCACGCCCTCGTCCCCGAAGCGCATGAACCAGCCGCCATGGGTGAAGCTGTGGCTCGGGTCTTCCTCGGGGCCGCCGGGGGCCTGCATGACGCCGTCGAGGGTGAGTTGGGTGATGGCGATGATCTTTCTCATGGGTTGGTTTCCGGTTCCGGGGGTTCGTATCTCAACGAACGACAGGTGGCCAGTCGGACAGGCGGCCTGACGGAACCGACCCTACAGGAGGTAACGGAGGGAACGAAGGCAGCCGGGACCGATCCGGTTGGACCACTATAATCCGCGCCTGAGCGTTTCGACCTGAGAATTAACAGAACCGGGATTGATCGGCCGCGGGCACCAACAAAAAAAGCGCGATCCGGGGATCACGCTTGGGGAATGGACCGGGGTTGGGCTTACCGGGATCTGAAACTGGCCGGGATCGGGCGCTTCATCGAGTACTCGTAGTCGTCGCTGATGACGAAGGAGACCTGCTCCTGTACGATGAAGGAGGAGGGCTGGCCGTCGCGGATCAGCGGTTCGTACTGCCATTGCAGCGCGGCCTCGCGCGCGGCTTTGCCAAAGGAAGCCCTGGGTTCGCTGGAGAGAATATCCACCTCGGCCACTTTTCCGTCTGCGCCGACCAGGAGGGTCAGCACGGCCAGGCCCTGGATCTGGGCGAGGCGTTCCCGGCCCGGATACTCGGGGAGCACGTGTTTCGTCGGCTGGAGCCGCGGATCGGCGGAAAAGACCGGGATCACCTCGCCGCGGAACGTGATCGTCGCGAGCGGCTGGGGCGCGGGGTCCTTGGCCGGTGCCGCGGTGCAGGCCAGCGCGAGCGCGGCCAGGGAAATCAGCTTTTTCATGGAGTGAGGGGGTTGCTGAAACTGGCCGGACCATGCACCACAAAAGCGGCGCGGGCGAATCCCAAATCGGGCCCCCTCGTCGCCGCGCGGCCAAGCTCAAGCCTGCAGGATCGCCACTGACTTGCCGCAGGAACGTCAGGATCACGTCGAGTCGTGACGTTTGGCGGACTTGACGGAAGTGCGGAAGGGGAAGGTAACATCGGTCCTGAAACGGGAGTAAGTTTGGCGGAGCCTTTTTCCGGGTTGGGGTCTAAGACTCCTGACCATGGAGGCCTTCAAGCGCATCGCCCTGTTGCTGGTGGGCCTGGGTGCCGGCGAAATCCTCGCGGCGGAGGCCGCGGGGGGCGGCGAGGAGGAGACCTCGCCCATTTTCGTCGTGCGCGTAGCTGCTGTGCCCGTGACGTCCCCAACCAAGGGGGCCGTGGTGCTAACCCCGGTGGAGAGCCAGCTCGCGTTGCTGATCCGGAGCGACGCCGAGGCCATCAAGGGCCTCATGTCACCGGACCCGGAGGAATCGAGCCCGGCGGATCTGGCGGGGATGACGCTGCAGCTCGAGAAGATGACGGTGAAGGGACGCCGGCTGTTGGAACCACCCGTGCTGGAATCCACCCTCGAGAAATTCACGCGCACGGGGCATCTGTGGGAGTTCAGCCCAACCAAGCGGCTGATGCTCGGGCCACACGGCGACAAAGTCGGCCTGATGTTCAGCTTCGATTTTTAAGGAAGGCCGTCGGAAACCATCCGGCCCCTTCAGCCCCGGAGCTCAACCGGCGGGGTCGGCGAGGCAGGAATCCGGGAATGCCGCGCCGCGACGCAGCCAGCGGGCCAGGCACAGACTGTTGGTCAGCGCCTCGTGGAGCGCGGACCCGAAGTCGTAGGCCCGCTCGTCGTAGCCGTGGGCTTCGAGCGATTCATCGACCCCGAGCATCACCGCGAACATGCGGGCGCGGAGCGCAGGGACATAGACCTGGCTGATGTCCACGGTGGGATCGTCGCGATGCCCGGCGCAGGTCGTGGCATCACTGGCGTGGTGCGAGCGGCAGGGTTGGGGACGTCCGGCATAGACGGAGCAGGAGCCCGTGACGAGGAGGGCGCAAGGCTGTCGACTGGTGTCGCGCTCGCCGACGCCAAAGGCCGCCACGCGCCTGCGGTGCGCGGCGAGGCGGGTGAGCGCAGCGTCGAGCTCGGCGGGCGGGAAATGCACCTGCATGTGGTCGGCGGCGAAAAAGACCTCGTGGGCCTGCACGTCCACCGGCACGTGGCAGCAGGCATCGCAGCCCGCGCGGCACGCGACGGTGGCAAGGACCTTGGCGGGGGTCGCGGCATAGACCCGGTCGAGTTCGTCCCGGCCCCAGCGGAGGGCACCCATCATCTGCTCCCCGGTCCGGACGCGCCCCAGCCGCCGGTTCATCCCGGCGATGGTGGCGTCGAAGATCTTGAAGCGCGCGGCAAGCGCGGCGTCGGCAGGCATGGAAACGGCCAGATGTCGCAGGCTTTCCCCGAAAGGCGATCCCAATGATGTGGTCTGCTGGAGGGAACTGAACGGGTCCCACAGGAGGCAGCGGAGGGAACGGAAAATACCCTGTAGGTCGGGCTTTACGCCCGACACGAACCTGATCTATCGGGGATAAACCCCGACCTACCTGGCGGCCGACTCCGGCAGCCCGGCCTCAGTGCCGGGGATCTTTGAACTTGGCGTCGGTGATCTTGTAGTCGGCGCGATTCAGCACGTGGGTGCCGGCCATCACCATCGCGTCGCCGGCCGCGAGTTTGGCGACCAGGTGTTGTTCGTCTTCCTTCACGACGATGAAAGGCAGCTCGAGCACATCGGTGTTGATGTACGGGAAGATGCCCTTGGCCTTGACCGTGCGTGTGCCGGTGAGCTGGCCGCGGATATCCTCGACGCACGTTTTCAGCGCCTCCCGCATGGCGACGCGCATACCGTCGCTGAAGCGGTCGCCGGTCATCCAGCCGTCGGCCGTTTCAATGGGCATTTCGCCATCGGCGCGGACAAAGTAGCGGCCGGACCAGGTTGGTTTGCCGTCGGCTCCCGGAATCTCGGCCCGCAGCACGGCGTAGAGCCGGGCCTTGCCGGATTTCAGCACCGTGAACAGGGCGTAGGGGGTGAACTGGAGGTGGGCCGGTGCATTCTGCAAACTCCAGCCCGGGGCGACGCCGGCGGCGAGTTCCTCCCGGACCACGTCGGCCAGGATCGTGCCGAGATCGGTGGTGGACGTGCGCGCGGAGGCGCCGAAGCGCGACTCGGCGCCGGACTTGTTCGCCTGGTCTGCGACCATGACGCCCACCAAGCCGAACATCATGCCCCAGCCGAGGCCCTTTTGGTGGCCGCTGATGATGATGTGGCGCGGTTCATCGTAGAAGACGCCGAGCGGCAGCTCGCTCATCTTCGACATCGGCTTCGCGACGATGGCGACCGTTTCGGATTTCGCGGGCGTGGGGTAGGGGGCGATCCGGTCGAAGGTGGCGCAGCCGGAAAACAGCAGGGCGGCCGAGGCCACGAAGAGGAGGGCGAGGCGTGGGTACATAGGCTGAGGGATAAAAAAGAAGGCCAGGCCCGGCAAAGATGCCCGGCGTGGCCCACGGCAATACGCCGGAAATGGCGGATGCTGGCAAGCGCGCAGCGCGGGGCGGGCAGGCTCCAGTGGGGGCCCCGCCGACGCAGTGCGTGAATCCGGCCGGAGGAGAGGATCACTCCAGGCGTCCCGACCGCATCAGCTTCGACCTGATATAAGCCTCCACCTTTTCGTCCGTCACGGTGGCGACTTTCCCGACTGCGCCTTTCACTTTCACATACTTGGTATTCCAAGCCCGGAGGTTGGATTTCAGGTCTTCGACCGTGGCGTCCTTCTTCTGCTTCGTATCCTCGATGGCGTTGACGATGTTGTTGTTGGCGACCTCGGCGATGTTGTGGCGATAGAGGAACAGGCCGATCGCCCCCAGGACGACCACGGCGACGAGACCGAACAGCACCCAGACCATCCACGGCTGGACGAAGGGCAGGGCGACCGTCGTCAGACCCAGGACACCTGAAATGATGGCGAGGCCGGATTTTCCGACCGGCGAATACACGGCGCCAGCCAAGGTCAGGAGGGCCCCGATGCCGCACCAAATCATCAACTGGCGTTTGAGCCGTTCGAAGCCTTCCGCGTTCTTTTCTGCCTCTTCTGCTGCATCGGCCCGCTCGCGTTCCTTTTTGTTAACTTCGTTGTTGGCCGTGTTAAGAGCGGACTGAGCTTCGGCATTCCGATTGATGAATTCGTTCGTGATCTTCTTTTTCTCTTCTTTGACGGTTTCGACTTCCTTCTCTGCCTTCCTGGTCGTTTCCACGAGGACGCCGTTTTTCAGCACCAGGTCATCGTGTTCCCGCTTCAGCTTCTCAATGGCCGCCTGATCGTTTCCCTCGTAAGCAGCCAGGTAGTTCTTGAGCCGTACGCTGCCCTGCATGATTTCCTCGATGGTAGGAGGCTTGCCCATTGCCGTGAAGCCCTCGACGGAACGGGCGTTGACGAACTCCAGCAAACCCGCCGAGTAAGGCAGGATTGAGGTTTGCTGCAGGCGGTAGAGGGCATTGGCGCCGGCTTGCAGTTGGGCGTCCTGGCCTTTGATCACGGAATCACTTTTGGTCGAGAGCTGTTCCGAGTTGGCGATGAGCTTGGCCTGATAGTCGTCGTGCACCTTTTGCAGCTCTTTCTCCGCCTCGGCTTTTTTGATGTATGCGGCATCCAGCTCTTTTTGGGAGATGATGGGAACGCTGCTGCAGGCGGTCAGGACAAGGATGGCGGTCGTTGCGAGGAATATCGCATTACTCCGCGTAGGGTCTTTGGGAGTGCTCATGATGAGGGATGGCAGTGTGGTTTTGTCGCGAACGGATCGACTTTGGCCCACTCGTCCCATTGCGCGTGTAGGCGGATTTTTCTGATGAGCCGCCGGGCAGTTCAACGGCACCGAGCACCTGAAATTAGGCGAATCGATGCAGGTTTCTTGCGGGAAGGGCGAGCGACGGTCTCAGGTTGCGCCTACCTCCCGTGAAATGGATTTGATGGTTGGGACTCCTGCGTCTCGGCGTGGAGATCCGATCGTCTCCTCCTTCGTTGGCTTCGTTACCTCCTGTGAAATGAATCAGATTGGTCCACCCGGTGGGTTGCCCAAATTTCTCGCATTCCCCGATGCGTGATATTTCATGCCGGCATGCGTTCAGCCACGGCCTCGTTCATTTCAATTGCGATGGAAATGCTTTCAGCCTGGGCCGGAATCGACCGGCGCCGCCGCCCGCGGTTAATAGCCGTCGGCGTGGTCCTGTTGGGAATTTGCGGTGGATTGGCGACGGTGGCCCACGCCAAGTCGCCGGGCCCCGACAACAAGTGGCGGATCGTGTGCATCCACAGTGCGCTCTCGGACGGCGTCATCGTGTTTCGACTGACTCCCGTCGGCGGCGAGTCGCAGGAGCTGAAGGTGCCGATCAAGGACGGGACCTATGAGAATGATGTCGCCCGCGCGGTCCGGGACGTGTTTCGCGCCAGTCTGCCCAAGGAATTGTACCACGTCGAAACCGATGACGGGGAAGCGGTGCTCGTGAAGAAGAAGCGGGGGGCGCCTGACTTCCTGCTCGAATTCGTGAGCCATAGCGTGAACGGCCTCGGCATCCGGGTGGAGCTGGATTAGCGGACTCCGACGGCCTTACAGGAGGAAACGGAGGGAACGGAGACTTCACTCTCAGTGTCCTCCGTTATCTCCTGTAAAATGAATCGATGGGTTGACGCTGCCGGCGGCGACCTTGCCGCAGGGTAGGGGAAAACGGGCATTCCGGCCCCCGGCAGCCCACCTTGGGACTGCGCCCGACAGGATTTGCTCGGCGCCAAATTGGGGTGGAGTCGGCCTGCGTCGACCGCCCTTTTCCCGGCTAGAATGCCGCATTATGGAAACGTCATCGTCCTTACCCCTCCGCGCGGCGATTGGTCGCCGCCTGCGGCGCGTTGTCCGATTTCTCAGCCTCTGCGGCATGCTCGGACTCGCCCCTGTGATTGCATTTTCCGCCCCGCCGGCCGCGCCGACGAACCTGCAGGCTCCCTTCGTTTCGGATACCCGCGTGCGGGTGACCTGGACCGACAATTCCAGCGACGAAACCGATTTTTTGATCATCCGCAGGGAGACCCTGGCCGCCATCCCGGGCGTCGTGGTCGGCACCACGGGAGCGAATGTCACCTCATTTGAGGATAATACGGTCCGACCGGGGACGCTCTACTCCTACTCGGTGAGGGCCCGTCGCGGTGTCGAGTTCTCAACCGACCCCTACTACGGTTACCTTGAAGTCACCACGGTGGCCTCGGCCGCGAGCCAGCCCGACGCACCAACTTCCGTCCAAGCCGACGAGATCACCGCGAGTTCGCTGCGCCTGACGTGGACGGACAAGAGCAGCGACGAGACGCGGTTCGACATATTTCGCAGTAGCACTGACACCAGTTACGACAGATATCGCGTGGAATTCCTCGCCAGCGTTCCGGCCAACACGGTTTCGTTCCGGGACACGGGACTGCAGGCGGACACGGAATATTCCTACATCGTGCGCGCGGTCCGCGGCACCGTATATTCCGCGTTCAGCCAGGGCGGCGGAAGCCGCACGCTGCCGATTACCACGGTCGGTGGCTGGGCTTCCAGCCAGTTGTCGTACGGCCAGGTCAGCTCCGCCCCCGCGTCAGGGAGCCCGCCGAATGTCACCATTCAGGGAAGCGGCGATATCTGGGACAGTGCCGATCGGTGCGGGTACTACTATCGTACGCTCGAGGGCGATGCGACGATCGTGACGCGGGTGGCGTCGTTGACCAAAACCAATTCCTGGGCGAAGGCTGGCGTGATGATCCGCGGCGCGCTCGAGGGAGGTTCGGCGCAGGTTTCGATGCTCCTCGCCGCCGAAGCGAATGCGATTTTCGAGGTGCGCCCGACGGCGGGTGCCAGCACGAGCGGAACTTTGGGGCCTTGGCTGAGTCCGCCCTATTGGACGAAGCTCACACGCGTCGGCAACACCTTCACCGGCTTCATCTCGCCCGACGGCGTCGCGTGGACCCAGGTCGGCACGGCAAACGTCGTGCTGCCCGCCACCGTTTTCGTGGGCGTGGCGGCAAGCTCGCACACCTACGACAATACCACCGCCGTTTTCGACCAGCTGGTCGCGACCGGCCGCGATGCGCCGCCGCCACCGCCCGTTCCCGCCTACCCGACGGACCTGCAGGCCGGCGCCATCACCGCCTCAAGCGCCCACTTGAGCTGGATCGACCACGCGGACAACGAAGACGGATTCAAGATCTTCAAGTGGGGCAACAACGGCCCGGAGTTCCTGGCCACCGTGGGGGCCAACGTCACCAGCTTCGACGACACCGGTCTTCCGCCGGACACGCATTGCCAGTATTACGTCGAATCCTTCAAGGGAGACCAGTTGTCGAGCTTCTCCTTCGCGGTCGCCTTCTACACCGGCGGGGCCGCCCCGGCCAAGCCTGCCGCGCCGTGGAACCTGCACCCCGATAGCATTTCTGCCACGTCGACCCACCTCGTGTGGTTCGATGCGAGCAGTGACGAGACCCAGATCGTCGTGGAACGCGCGCTCACCAGTGCCGGGGTATGGCCTGACTCCAGTGCGTTTTCAGTTATCGCGACGCTCCCGGCCAACACGATCAGTTATCTCGACTACGGCCTCGCGCCGGAGACCCACTATGCGTACCGGATTCGGTCGGTGCGCGGCTCGATCTCGTCGGAAATGTACGGCGGCGCGGTCGTCGATACCCCCAAGGCGACGACTCCGCCCCCGCCACCCCCGCCGCCGTCGACGTGGACGGGCCGGGACATCGGCGTGACCGGCTCGATGGGCACCGACAGCGGCGTCCCGCCGACGGTTACCATGAACGCCGGCGGCGCGGACATCTACGGCAACGCCGACAGCTTCCACTCGATGTTCGAGTCCGTCACGGGCGACGCGACGATCGTGGCCCACGTGGCGTCGCTGACCAACACCCACCCGTGGGCGAAGGCCGGCGTCATGATCCGCGGCACGCTCGATCCCAATTCGGCGAACGCCGCGATGGTGCTCAGTCCCGATGCGCCATCCTCGTTCCAGAACCGGCTGACCGCGGGCGCGGCGACGAACGTGACCACGGGCGCGTGGGTCAACCCGGCGTATTGGGTGAAACTCGCGCGGACCGGTGATACCTTCGTCGGCTCGGTGTCAGCGGATGGCATCGCCTGGACGGAAGTGAGCCGGGCCACGCTCACGTTGCCGGCGCAGATTTATATCGGCCTCGTCGCTTCCAGCCACAACGCCTCGGCGCAGACCGTGGCGTCGTTCGATCATGTCGAGGTCACGGGTGCGGAGGAGCCGCCTCCGCCACCGGCCGATTCCGATTGGGCGCAACAGAACTGGCCGGGAGCCACCGGCGGTTACACCCTCGGGGACACGATCTCGGTCACCGCGACCAGCGGCGATATTTACGACCAGCAGGATTCCGGGGTCTTTGTTTACCAGCCGTGGTCCGGTCCGGGCGAATTTGTCGCCCTCGTGGCCGAGTTCGACAACTCGCACGTGTGGGCCAAGGCCGGTTTCATGCTGCGCGCCGGGCTCCAGCCGGGTGCGGCCAACGCGTTCCTCGCGGTCACGGCCGACCAAGGCGCGGTCTTCCAGCACCGGCCCAGCACGGGGTCCGGAGCGACCGCCACACTGGGGCAAAACTGGGGCATCGGCCCGGGCTCGTTCATCAAGCTCGTCCGCGGCGGCGGCAAGATCACGGCCTATGTCTCCCCAAATGGAGACACCTGGACCTTGCTGGCCGAAATCGATGACGATTTGCCGACGACACTCTATGCCGGTTTCGCCGTCTCGTCACACAATCCGGGCGTCGCCACGACCGCGAAATTCTACGGCTTCGTCTGGCCGGATTGATTCGGATCAACCTCACAGGAGGTAACGGAGAGAACGAAGATCTGCTCCGTGTTCTCCGTTTTCGCGGACTCGTGTAGGTCGGGCTTTACGCCCGACCCGCACTCGATCCTTCGGGGATAAACCCCGCCCTACATTGCTACTTCTTGAGTCCGGCGAGCAGGGTGTCGATCAGCTCCACGTCGGGGGCGCCGGCGAGGGCCTTTTCCCGGTGCCATTCGAACACCCCGAAGTCGCCCTTGTATTCCCAGTTGGCCCACGCGATGTCGTTTTGTTCGAGCGTGGCGAGGAAATCGCGGTAGTAGGCGAGCCGGTCGGCGCGCGGCACGGTGGGGAGGCAGCCGAACTCGCCGCAGTAGAGCTGAAGTCCGAGTTCGCGCGCCCGGGCGATGGCGGGGGCGAGTTCCTGGGCAAAACGCGCGGGGCCCCAGTCGTCCGCGGCGTTGGCGACGAGGTCGCCCTGGCCGGCCGGCTTGAATTTCGCCATGAGTTCGTCGTACGTCGCGCGCGGGACGACGGGACCGGGGTAGTGGACCGGGCCGGTGTAGGTTTTGGTGGGCACCCAGTCGGCGGTGTAATGGGTGAACAGCAGCGGCGAATAGGTGTGGGTGCTGAGGATGATGTTGCGGTCGCCGGCGGGAACCTTGAGACGGGGCATCATGTGCGGGAGCTGCCAGAGGTCGGCGCCGATGACGATGACGCGGTTGGGTTCCAGTTTGCGGAGCGCGGCGTGGGCGACGGCCACGAGCTTGTTCCAGTCCTCGGGATCCTCCGCGACCGGCTCGTTCATGATTTCATAGGCGAGGAAGTCCACCGGCTGGTCGTGCAGGCGCGCCGAGAGCTGCCGCCAGAGGCCGACGAACGCCTCCTGGGCCCGCGGGTCGGTGAAGAGCGTGTTGTGGCCGCCCTCGTTGGCGGCGTTGAAATGGTGCGAGCGCACCGTGTGCAGGTCGAGGATCACGCGCAGGTGATTGGCGCGCGCCCAGCCGAGCGCCTGCAGCAGCACGGCAAACGCCTCCTCGTTCAGCGCGCCGTTCTCGAGCCAGACTTCCTTCTCGTCGATCGGCAGGCGCACGTGGTCGAAGCCGCAGCGCGCGATGAAGCGAAAAT
>Ga0247757_10001600_pt1 | contig 14318 bp, 9 predicted proteins | sample UWRJL126311R4_FD_180929 | JGI IMG/M metagenome (GOLD analysis project Ga0247757, IMG submission 180929) | Plant litter microbial communities from Arlington Agricultural Research Station in Wisconsin, United States - UWRJ-L126-311R-4 | ecosystem: Environmental > Terrestrial > Plant litter >... | reverse complement strand
CACGGCATCTTTCTCGGGGAGTCCCGTGATTTTCCCCGCCACCGGACGCCACGGCTGCCGGCCCGCCTCCGTCTGCGCCGCCAGCCACACCAGCCCGGCCAATGCGCGGGCCTGGTTCACGATGACAAATTCCGTCGTGACGTTGTGCGTGTCGGTCCAGCGGTCGTAGTACGGATAGGGTCCCGTGGCCGCGCCATCGTCGGGAAAAGTCAGCGCACCCATCTCCCCTTCGTAAGGCGGAAGGTACGGCAGGCCGGTCTGGAGGTTGCCGACCGGCAGGCCCGACGGCGGATGGACGCGCCGGTCGTTCGCGGCGAACTGGTGCACGAGCTCGCGCGGCTGCCGGCGGCCGAGGCCGGTGACAAAGGAAAGGTTCACGGGATTCGTGCCCGCCTCGTAGTTGAGGTTGGCGAGGTAGGCCTCGAGGAACCGCGGGCGCGGATCCGTGCCGCGCGGGTACTCCAGCAGGCTGGCCACGACGAGGTCGAAGGCCTGGTCGAGGGAGAAATACCATCCCCCGCCCTGCATGCGCTTGGTTTCCGCCGGGAAGCTCGTGCCGTAGGCGTTCTCGTCGGAGTTGCGCAAGGCGTCGCGGCCGGCCGCCTCGATCTCGGCCTCGCATTTCTGCTGCAGCTTCCGGTCGAGCCGCGCGGCATCGAGCCGGCCGCTGCGCGCGCCGAAGGCGTAGCTGCGGATCGCGTGGCCCCAGCACTCGTTCATCCGCCACCAGCCCCAGCGCCGCGTGCGGTCGCCGGCGGGATCGCACCACTCGCGAAACTTTTGGTGATACTCCTCCTCGCCCGTGGCCAGGAACATTTCCGCTGCGGCCCAGGCCAGTTCGTCGTCAGGCCCGTGGTTGTCGCCGTAGTGCGTGATCCGCTGGTAGGAGCCGTGGATCCCGTGGCGCTCGATCGCGGCGCTGAGGAACTGCCAGCCCTTCCGGGCGCGGGCGAGGTAATCGTCCGCGACCGCCGGCCACGCCCGGCGGAAACGCGGGGACGACGATGCTTGCGCCAGCGCGGCGACGGCCGCCGCCGTGGCTGCGGTGTTCTTCGGCCAGACGACCTGCGGGTCGCCATCGTCGGGCAGCACGTCGCTCTCGTACGCGCGATCCCGGGGACCCACGAGAAAGTAGAAGCCCCCGTCGTCGTCCTGCATGTGCGCGAGGAAGTCCGCCTCCCACTTCGCCTCCTGCAGCAGGTCGGGCACGCCGTCGCCGCTCTCCGGCAGGCCGAGATTGTCGCACTCCGCCGCGCCGGGGATCGAGTCCACGGCAAAGACCAGGCAGTGGATGAACGTGGCGCTGTTGGTCGTGTATTTGCCGTAGTCACCCGCGTCATGGTGTCCGCCCGCGATGTTGACGGTCCCGTGGTGCACGAACGGAAAAAGCTGCGCCGCCTCGCTGTCGACCACCGGGCCGTTGCCCGCCCCGGCCGCGCCCTCGTGCGCGCTCGCGCCGATGAGCTGCCACACGGCGGCGAAATCCGCCGCCGGCCATGGCACCGCGGCCGGCGCCACATGGCAGGGCCCGTGGACGAAGCGCGTGAACGGCAGCGCGTTGTCGGTGCCGCAGCGCTGGTGGTAGATCCCGAGCGCATACGCGCGCGCAAAGTTCATCGCCACGCCGTCGTCGATCCGGAACGGCAGCGAGGCGCCGAGGCCCGGCACCACGAGGCGGTATTCGCCCGGCGTGCGAAGGGCCGTGAAATCCGCCGCGACGACGCGCTGGTACGGCGCGGGCGAGTAGGAATAGCCGCGGTCAGGCCGGGCGGCGAGCCGGCCCTCGAACACGGTGTCGCCCCGCGACGTGACAATGCGGAAGTTGTCCGCCGGCACCGCCAGTTCGCCGAGGGTGCCGAGATAGTAACCGATCATCGCCTGCTTGGGGCCGAGCGGCAGGTAGCCCTCCTCGTTGACGTGGATCGCCGGGCTCTCGCGCAGGGCGTCCGCCTGGGCGCGGAAATTCGTGGCGGCCGGCCAGAGCGTGCCGCCGGGATTCACCACCGTCACGGCGGCGTCGGACGGAACCGCCGCGGCGAGGCGCAGGTAGAGCCAGGTGCCGACCCACATTTCGCGGCCGCCCAGCGGCGCGCGGACGACGCGGCGCTTCAACCCGACCGCCGTGACGGCGACGGGCCGGTCGCCGGCGGTCACGGCGAATTGTCCGGCGTCCGGGACCCTTACCGTCGAGGCCGGCACGGCGAAATTCCACGCCCCGGCTTCCGCCGGTCCCGGCGCCTTCGCCTGGATCAGCTCGATCTCGAGCAAATCGGGCGCCAGCACGCGCAGCGTTGCGCCGGGCACGTAGGGATCGCCGGGCACGCCGGTCACCGCCGCACCTGCGACGGCACCGAGGGCAAAACACGCCAGCAGGAACAAACCGGGGCGGATTCGTCCCCGGGAAAACGGCAGGATGGGCATACCCCATCTAAACCGAACGCCGCGGTAAGTCCCATGGAGAGGGCGCCCACCTTTTCGCCAAAAACCGCCTCCCCCCGCTCTCCCACAGGGCTCACGCCGTGCCGCCACCCTGGGGCAACCCCCTGCTTTGATGGGGTAAAGACCCACTGGGATTCACCTACCTCCTCTGGCTTCATAGGACACCGCACTCCGAGGCCCGAAATCCCTTTTCCCACATGGCTGCCAAAACCAAATCTCCGCAGAATTCGCCCGCCTCGAAACCGACCTCCCCCGCCCAGGGGAACTACAGCGACTTCCTCCTCCGCGAGCTGGTGTCGCACCTGCGCGAGAACCGCACCCAACTGCGCGAGATCTGGGCCCGCAACATCCTCGACGCGAAGCTGCTCTCCGCGATGACCAAGGAGGAAATCTTCTCCGAGGTCACCTCGGTGTACGACAACTACGTCGAAGTGCTCGAGACCGGCAGCGTGGACGCCCTCCAGGCCTACGCGCGCAACCTCTCCGAGCGCATCATCCCGCGCGGCGTCGAGACGCACGAAGTCATCAGCATCGTGTTGCTGCTGCGCGACGTGCTCGCGCGCTCCCTGTTCAAGAAGTACCAGCACGACTTCGACCTCCTCAACCGCGTGCTCGACGCCTACGAGCCCGCCGCCAACCGCATCGCCAACACCGTGGCGGTGAGCTTCGTCGAGGAGCGCGAGCGCATCATCCGCCAGCAGCAGGAGGCCATCCGCGAGCTCTCCACCCCCGTGCTGCAGGTGCGCGAGCGCCTGCTGATCCTGCCGATCATCGGCGTGATCGACTCGCAGCGTGCCAAGCAGCTCACCGAGCAGCTGCTCCGCGGCATTCGCAACAACCGCGCCAAGGTGGTCGTCGTCGACATCACCGGCGTGCCCACGATCGATTCCACCGTGGCCAACCACGTCGTGCAGACCGTCGAGGCCTCGCGCCTGATGGGCGCCGGCGTGATCATCACCGGCCTTTCCTCCGAAATCGCCCAGACGCTCGTCACGATCGGCGTCGACCTGAGCAAGCTCAACGCCGTCGGCGACCTGCAGGGCGGCATCGAGCTCGCCGAGCGCATGCTCGGCTACAAGGTCCGCACCCAGGAGATGGTGAGCCAGGGAGCGCCGGCCGCCTGATCCGCGCTCCCGCATGCAAGTCCCCATCCTCAAGCAGGGCAGCTACCTGATCGCCAGCATCCAATCGGTGCTTTCCGATGCAGACATGCTCCAGCTCCGCGACGACCTCGCGGTCAAGGTCGGCTCCTACCGGGCCCGCGGCGTCATCATCGACGTCACGGTGCTGGACGTCATCGACTCCTTCGCCACCCGCACGCTCCGGAACATCGCGCACATGCTCAACCTGCGGGGCGCCGACACCGTCATCGTGGGCATCCAGCCCGAGGTGGCGTTCGCGATGGTGCAGCTCGGCCTCACCTTGGAGGGCGTGGGCACCGCGCTCGACCTCGAGGAGGGGCTCGCGTTCCTCGACCAGAAAACGAAGCACCATGCAAAAGCCGGCGCTTGATATCCACCTCGAGATCCGCTCCACGATCGACATCGTGACGGCGCGGCAGCATGGCCGGGAGATGGCCATGGAGCTCGGCTTCGCCGGGTCGGAAATCACGCTGATCGCCGCGGCCATCTCCGAGATCGCCCGCAACATCCTCGACCACGCGAAGCGCGGGGAGATTACCTTCGCCGTCGTGGTGCGCCACGCGCGGCGCTGCCTGCAGATCGTCGCGCAGGACCGCGGGCCGGGCATCGCCGACATCCCCAAGGCGATGCAATACGGCTATTCCACCCGCGGCGGGCTCGGCGTCGGCCTGCCCGGCGCCAAGTGGCTGATGGACGAATTCGAGATCGAGTCGAACCTCGGCGAGGGCACGAAGGTCACGATGCGGAAATACATCAAAAATGGAAACCAGCAGTCCACTTCAGCGCGTTGAATGGGCGGTCGCCCAACGCACGCTCCCCGGACAAACGGTGTCCGGGGACCGCCACGTCGTGCTGCTGCACCGCCGGGGCGTGACGCTGGCCGTGATCGACGGGATCGGCCATGGCCCGGAGGCGGCGAAGGCCGCGGATCTCGCCGTGGCGACGCTGCACCTGCTGCCGGAGAACAATCCGCTCGCCCAGCTGAACTGCTGCCACCTCGCCCTCGCGGACTCGCGCGGCGTGGTGATGACGCTCGCCGAGTTCAACCTGCGGGAGCAGACGCTGACGCTGTGCGGCGTCGGCAACGTCGAAGCCACGCTGTTCCGGGCGTCGGCGGGCCCGGGCACGCCGACGCAGGAGAGCGCCCTGCTGCGCGGCGGCGTCGTCGGCAGCCAGCTGCCCGCGCCCCATGCCAGCGTCATCCCGCTCGCCGCGGGCGACGTGCTCGTGATGGCGAGCGACGGGTTGCGCGCGGATTTCGCCCGCGAGCTGCCGGTCCGCACCCATTTGCAGCACCTCGCCGACCACCTCCTGGAAAGGAATTTCAAGGGCACGGATGATGCTCTCGTGCTGCTGGCAAGATTCAAGGAGCCCGCCGATGAGTGAAGCCATCCTCCAGTTTCCGTCATCCCCCGGCGCCCCCGCCACCGGCGCGGCCACGCCGGGCACGGCTCCCGCCGCGGCCGCTCCCACCGACGCCCCGCCTGCCGGCGACGCCTCGCTGGCCGCGCAGCTGCAGCTCCTGCTCGACAGCGCGCACCTGCTGAACGAGTCGCCCGACCTCGCCGCCGCCGCGACGTCGATCATCCAGCGCTTCTGCGCCGCCTCGGGCTGGCTGCTCGGCGAAATGTGGGTCCCGACCCCCGGCGACGCCCTCGAGCTCTTCTGCACCGGGCAGGGCCCGCCGGTGCGGGGCCGGCGCTTCCCGGTCGCGGTCCCGGGGCAGACCCTGCGGCTGTCGGCGGAAATGCACCAGCGGCTTTGGAGCGGCCAGCCGGTCTTCGTGCCCGACCTTTTCGTGGATCCGGAGGCCTTCCGCGCCAAGGCCGCGGCGCGCGCCGGCTTCCGCAGCGCTTATGTCGTCCCACTCAAGGGCTCCGACCAGACCCACGCCCTTCTGCTCTTCTTCCTCGGCAGCGAGCAACCGCCCGCGCCGCCCTGGGCCGAGATGGCGGGCGGCATCGCCGCCGAACTCGCCGCGGTGTTTCAACGCGAGCGGATGCAGGAGCAGCTCAACAGCTTCTTCAACCGCTCCGTCGACATGCACTGCCTCGCGGGCTTCGACGGCTTCCTCAAGCGCGTGAACCCGGCGTGGACGCGCACCCTCGGCTACGCGCAGGACGAACTGCTGACGCGCCCGCTGATCGAGTTTGTTCACCCGGAGGACCGCCCGCTGCTGCTGGAGCACTTCGCGGTGCTCGGCCACGGCGAGGTCCTTGCGGGGGTCGAGGTGCGCTGCCTGTGCAAGGACGAGTCGGTCAAATGGACGTTGTGGAGCGCCTCGCCCCTGCCCTCGCAGCACCTCGTCGTTGCCACCAGCCGCGACATCACCGCGCGCAAGCTCACCGAGGCCTCCGTCGCCCAGAGCGAGGAGCACTACCGCGACCTTTTCCACCAGGCCTTCCAGATGCAGGACAACCTGCGCCGGATGTCCGACCGCCTGCTCAAGATCCAGGAGCACGAGCGCGCGCGCATCAGCCGCGACCTCCATGACGAGGTCGGCCAGGCGCTCACGGCCATCAACATGAACCTCGCCATCCTGCGCAACGCCCTCGTCGGATGCGCCCCCGAGATGGAGCACCGCATCAGCGACACGCAGGAACTGATCGAGAACACGATGGACACCATCCACAACTTCTCGCGCGAACTGCGGCCGGCGATGCTGGACGACCTCGGGCTGCTGCCCGCGCTGCGCAATTATGTGAAGATTTTCACCGAACGCACCCGCATCCAGGTGCAGCTCGCGATCGAGGGCCAGCCCTACGTCGAGGAACTGGACTCGGACCGGAAAACGGTCATCTATCGGATCGTGCAAGAAGGACTGAACAACGTCGTCAAGCACGCGCAGGCGACCCGGGTCGACGTGACGGTCCGCGGCAGCCGCGAGAATGTCCACCTCGAGGTGGCCGACAACGGCTGCGGCTTCCGCCTCGGGGACCGCCCCGACTCCGCGCCCCAGCAGCTGGGCCTCCTCGGCCTCGCCGAGCGCGCGCGCCTGGTCGGCGGCGAGTTCGTCGTCGCCTCGATCCCGGGGCGCGGCACCACCCTCCGCGCCACCGTGCCCTTCGCTTTTCCCTGAACCAAGCCCCGTCCACCCGCCAGTTACAACCCACCCATCCCATGCCCAAAATCACCGTTCTCCTGGCCGACGACCACACCGTCGTCCGCCAAGGCCTCCGCGCCCTCCTGGCCGCCGAAGCCGACATCGAGGTGGTCGCCGAGGCGGAAACCGGCCGCCAGGCCGTCCAACTCGCCCGCAAGTTCATGCCCGAGGTGATCGTCATGGACATCGCCATGCCGCTCCTCAACGGCCTCGATGCCACGCGCCAGATCATGCACGACATGCCCACCTCCCGGGTCATCATCCTCTCCTCCTACAGCGACGACGAATACGTCGAGCAGCTGATGGACGCGGGAGCGATCGGCTACCTGCTCAAGCAGACGGCCTCCAACGACGTCATCAAGGCGATCCGCGAGGCCAAGCAGGGCAACGCGTACTTCAGCCCGGCCGTCTCGCGCCGGATGCTGGAGCACTACCGCCGCGCCTTTGTTAACGGCCAGCCGGTCAAGAAGACCACCGAGTCGCTCACCGCGCGCGAGCGCGAGGTGCTGCAGCTCATCGCCGAGGGCAACACCAACAAGCAGATGGCCGCCGTGCTGTGCATCAGCGTCAAGACCGTGGAAAAGCACCGCCAGCAGGTGATGGACCAGCTCAACATCCACGACATTGCCGGCCTCACCCGCTACGCGATGAACCGCGGCATCATCGAGAGCAAGGCCCCGCTGCTGAATCAGCCGACCTAACGACCCCGCGCGCCGGCGGCGTGGAAATCTTGAAATCGGGCATCTGGAATCGAGAATCCCTCGTCTCAATCCTTCCCCCACCCCAGGGATGGAATCGGGATTCGCGGTTCTCGATTCCAGACGCCCGATTCTGGATTTCTTCGCCCGGCCTTGCGGGCAGCGCACGCTGAATAGGGTCAGACTCTGCTGTAGCAGCGATCGTGCGATCGCTGGCTGACGTCCGAACACACCCCGCCCTGCCGGGCACCCCTCTTGATAGAGGGGATTTTCGTGGGACGGGTTCGGATCCCCTCTGGCAAGAGGGGTGGCGCGCAGCGACGGGGTGTGTTGCTTTCGGCCATTGTTCGCTGCGATTCCCTGATCTAGCAGCGGTCGTCAGGTCGCTGCTACTTCCGGCGGCGCTTCGCCGGCTGCTGGCGGCGTGGCCGAGGTTTGCGGACAGCGGCGCCCGGCTTGCGCACGGGTCGCACCGGCACCGGCTTCTCGATCGCGGCCTCGAGTACCTCGTCGACGGTCTCCACGGGAATGAGGTGCAGCTGGCGCCGCACGTCCGCGGGCACGTCCACGAGGTCCTTCTCGTTCAGCTTCGGGATGATCACGCGCGGGATGCCGGCCCGCTGCGCGGCGAGGAGCTTCTCCTTCAGCCCGCCGACGGGGAGCACGAGGCCGCGCAAGGTGATCTCGCCCGTCATGGCGGTGTCGGCCCGCACGTTCTGGTTGGTGAACAGCGAGGCGATGGCGGTGAGCATGCCGACGCCCGCCGACGGCCCGTCCTTGGAAATTCCTCCCGCCGGCAGGTGGATGTGAATGTCGAAATCGCGCAGGTCGTCCGCATGGATTTTCAACGCGTCCGCCCGCGCGCGCACGAGGCTGAGCGCCGCCTGCGCGCTCTCGCGCATCACACTGCCGAGCTGGCCCGTCAGCAGGATGCCGCCCTTGCCGGCGTAGCGCAGCGCCTCGATGTGCATGATCTCGCCGCCGACCGGGGTCCACGCCAGCCCGGTCACGATGCCGGGCTTGGCCACGGTCAGCCGTTCCTCGCGGATGAACCGCACGGGGCCGAGGATCGGTTCCAGCAGCGCGGGTTCGATCACAGGCTCGATTGCCCGGTCCTCGGCGACGAGCGCGGCCTGGTAACGGCAGACGGCGCCGACCTGCCGCTCGAGGCCGCGCACGCCGGCTTCGCGGGTGTAGTCCTCGATGAGCCGGCGGATGGTCGCGGACTCGAACCTCAGCTGTTCGGGCTTCAGCCCGTTTTCCGCCAGCTGGCGCGGGATGAGGTAGCGTTGCGCAATCTCCAGCTTGTCCCCGTCGGTGTAGCCCGGGAGGCGGATGACCTCCAGCCGGTCGCGCAACGCCACCGGCACGTCGTCCATGTAGTTGGCGGTGGCGATGAACATCACCTGCGACAGGTCGAAGGGCACGTCCAGGTAGCGGTCGAGAAAAGCATGGTTCTGCCGCGGGTCGAGCACCTCGAGCAGCGCGCTGGCGGGATCGCCGGTCTGGTCGGAGCCGAGCTTGTCCACTTCGTCGAGCATCATCACGGGATTGCGCGCGCCGGCGCGGCGCAGCTCCTGCATCACCCGCCCGGGCATTGCCCCGACGTACGTGCGCCGGTGGCCGCGGATCTCCGCCTCGTCGCTGACGCCGCCCAGGCTGATCCGGGTGAACGTCCGGCCGAGCGCGTCGGCGATCGACTGGCCGAGGCTGGTCTTGCCCACGCCGGGCGGGCCCGCAAAGCACAGCACCGAACCGCGGCCGCCGGGGTTGATCTTCCGCACGGCGAGGTACTCGACGATGCGCCGCTTGACCTTTTCCAAATCGAAATGATCCCGGTCGAGAATCCGCCGGGCCCGCGCGAGGTCGAGGTCGTCGGCAGTGAGCTTCGCCCACGGCAGCTCCGCGAGCAGCTCGACGTAGGTCACGACGAGGGAGGACTCGCTGCTGCTCGGCGGCAGCCGCGTCAGGCGCCGCAGTTCCCGGTCGGCGTGCGCGCGCACCGCTTCCGGCGGATGGGCGGCCGCCAGCCGGCTGCGCAGTTCCGCCGCCTGGTGCTCCACGCCATCCTCGCCGAGTTCCTTCTGGATCGTTCGCAGCTGCTCGCGCAGGACGGCGCGGCGCTGCACGTCGGTGAAATGCGCCGCCACGTCGCGGTCGATCTTCTGCCGGAGCTGGACGATCTCCAGCTGGTCGGACACCAGCACCAGCACCGCGCGCACGCGGCGCGGGATGTCGAGGGTCTCGAGCAGGTCCTGCTTTTGCGCCGTCGCCAGCGGCAGGCTCGCCGCCACGAAATCCGCCAGCTGCCCGGGATCCTCGAGGCTGCGGACGAGACTCGCGGTCGAGGCCGGCAGGTCCGGCGCGACCTTGACGTATTGCAGGGCGTGGTCGCGCAGCTCCTGCACCACGGCGCGCCAGGCATTGTCGTCCTGCTCGGGTCCCGTTTGCGGCAGCACCTCGACCTCGGCGCGCAGGAAGGGTTTCGCGGCGACCGTTCGTCCGGCCTGGATGCGCGCGATCATGCTCACCGTGGCCTTGAGCGAGCCGTCGTCCGCGCGGCTCAGCTTGAGCACGTTGGCGGCGACGCCGACGCGGCAGAGGTCGCCCACCCCGGGGTTTTCCGGGCCGTCCGGCTTGCGGGTGAAGATCCCGATCATGCGCTCGGTCGGGAGCGATTCCTCGAACAGCTGGCGGGCCGCCGGATCCTCCACCGTCAGCGTCACGACCAGGCCGGGAAACAGCACGATCCGCCGCACCGGCAAAAGGGCGAGCGTGGTGGGAATGGACGGCGTGACCGCGAGCGGGAGCGCGGGCTCCGTCAGCACGTTTTCCGGGGACATGAGGAACGCCGCGGACGGCCGGGGCCTCAGGCAAACAGGGGCAGGCGGATTTCCAGGAGGCCGTCCCGGTAGTCCGTGCGGAGACCGGCGGCGTCGACGCCGCGCGGCAGGTCGAGCACGCGCTCGAACGCCCCTTGGTCGATTTCCAAGGCCAGCAGCTGGGCGAGGTCCGACCGCCGGCATCCCGGCTCGGGCGCGGACCGCCGGCCGCTGATGGTCAGGCGGCCGTCCGCGGCGCGGACCTCGACGGAGCCGGCCGGCACCCCGGCGAGATCCACGAAGATAACATATTGATCGGCGCAGCGGTACGCATTCACCGCCGGGCGCCACTTGGGCGAGGCCACGGCGGGATCCGCACGCATGGCGACGACAAAAACCTCATCCCACTTGGTTTCGTAAAGGGCGCGGGGATGGACGGCCGTTTCGGAAATAACGCTCATGTCAGAGGGTAGCTCGCGGCGGAGGCCCGGGCCATCCGGGCGCCACCCCGTTGCCCCATCGGGGAAGTCCCCATGGCCGACCAGCTGCAGTTGACGCGAACGACGACGGGCACGCATGTCAGCGGAGGGTGGCGGTGGCGCTCGCGGGCTGGCCGGCGTTGTAGGTCGTCCCGCCCTGCACGGTTATCATCACCGTGGCAGGGCTGGCGTTGGTGCTGTTGGCGACGCCGTAGATGGAGATCGTGGCCGAGGCGGCGCCCGCGGGAATCGTCACCTCCACCGGCATGTCCCCTTCCGGCCGGCGGTAGTCGTTCCATTTCACCAGCGTGCCGCCGAGCGCGAATTTCACGACGAGGTCCGCGCTGGTGTCGCCGGTGCGCGTGAAGGTGAAGGTGGCGACGTCGTTCGGGTCGCCGAATTTCGCCGCGTCGTCGGTCGCGGCGACCGTCACCATGGCGAGGCCGTTGGTCGTGGCAAAATTCCGGGCCGCAAACACGCGGCGTCCGTCCGGCAGCGCGGCTTCGGCCTCCACCCACTGCTCACCGTTGCCCGACGGCGTGAAGGTGAACGTCGGCCCGAACGCGGCGGGCTGGCCCGCGGCCTCCCACACGATCGTGGCCGCGGACAGGTCGAGCCCGGGCGCGGAGAGCCCGGCGGTGACCGTCGTGCCGGCAGCCAGCTGGGCGGGCAACCCGGTGATCTCGGCGGAGCCACCCTTCCACGCCTGGTTCTTCAACGAAGTCTGCGCCGCGAGGAACGCCAGGCTGGCGAGGCTGCGCGCCTGGTCGAGGTGGACGAACTCCGTGGTGACGTTGAACGTGTCGGTCCAGCGGTCATAAAACGGGTACGGCGCGGTGCCAGCGCTGTCGCGCGGGAAGGTCAGCGCCGCCAGCTCGGTGCCGTAGGTGCTGGTGTAGACCGGTCCGACCTGCAGGTTGCCGAGCGGGATGCCCGTCGGCGGCAGGTCGCGCCGGTCGTTCTGCGCGTACTGGTGCACGATCTCGTGCTGGCGCTTGCGGCCGAGGCCGGTGACGTAGGCGACGTTGACCGGGTTGGCGCCGCCCTCGTAGTTCAGGTTGGCGATCACCGCCTCGAGATATTCGGCACGGCTGCTCAACTGCGCGGCCACGGTGAGGTCGAAGGCCTGCGCACTCGAGAAGTACCAGCCCGCGCCCTGCACGCGCTTGGTCGCCTCGGGGAAGCTCGTGCCGTAGGCGCTCTGCTGCGACCACTTCAACGCATCGTCGCCCGCGCTGCGCAACTCGGCCTCGCACTTCGCGAGGTAGGCGGCGTCGAGCTGGCCCGCCGTGAGGCGGCCGCTGCGCGCGGCGAAGGCGTAGGTGCGGGCGGCGTTGCCCCAGCCCATGTAGGCGTGCCACCAGCCCCAGCGCCACGTGCCGGGATCAGCGGGATCGAACCACGACTTCAGCGTTGCGTGGATGCCGGTGTCGCCCGTGGCAGCGAACATGGCGGCGGCGGCCCAGGCGAGTTCGTCGTCGTGGGTGAAGTCGTCGCCGTAGTGCGTGATCTTCTGGTACGCGCCGGCCTTGCCGTACTTGGCGATGGCGTCGGTGAGGAATTTCCAACCGGACTTCGCCTTGGTGAGGTAATTCGCGGCGGCCTGCGGATACGCGGCCTTGAGGCGCGGGGACGAGGCGGCTTCGGCGAGGGCGGCGACGGCCGCGGCGGTGGCCGCGGTGTTTTTCGGCCAGACGACCTGCGCGTCACCGCGGTCGGGCAGCACGTTGTTCTCGTACTCGCGGTCGCGCGGATAGACGAGGAAGTAGAAACCGCCGTCGGCGTCCTGGATCTTCGCCAGGTAGTCGGCTTCGATCTTCGCCTCCTGCATGAGGTCGCTGCTGCCGTCGCCGCTTTCTGGCAGGCCGAGGTTGTCGAGACTGCCGGCGCCGGCGATCGAGTCCGCGGCGAACAGCAGCGTGTGCACGAGCGACGCGCTGTTGATCGTGTATTTGCTGTAGTCGCCGGCGTCGTGGTGGCCGCCGGCCACGTCGACCGTGCCGGTGTTCACGAACGGATAGAGCTGCGCCGACGGGTTCGTGAGCCGCGCGGCGATTTGCGCCGGGTTGTTCGAGTTGAGCGTGTTCGCGTAGCTGGCGATCGTGTTCCAGGTGTTGGTGAAGCCGGACGTCGACGCGGGCACCGTGGCGGCCGCCGTGTGGCAGGCGTCGTGCGTGAAGCGCGTGTAGGGCAGCGCGTTGGCCGAGCCGCAGCGCTGGTGATAGAGCCCGAGCGCGTACGCGCGCACGAAGCCCATCGCGATGCCCTCGTCGATGCGGAAGGGAATCGACGCGCCGCAGCCCGGCACCACGAAGCGGTACTTGCCCGGCGTGTTGAATCCCGAGAAATCCGCCTCGCAGACCTGCTGGTACGGCGCCGGCGAATACGTCCAGCCGACATCGGTCCGGCGCGCCAGCGAGCCGGAGAACACGACCGCGCCCGTGGTGGCGTCGACGATCTGGAACGCGGCGCCCGGTGCGGTCTCGAGCTCGCCCAGCGTGCCGAGGTAGTAGCCGAAGAAAGCCTTTTTCGCCTGGTTCGGCAGGTAACCTTCTTGGTTCACATGCAGGGCCGGACCGAAGCGCAACGGGTCGGCCGTCGTGGCGAAAGAAAGCGTGCCCGGCCAGAGCGAGGCGTCGGGATTCTTCACCTCCACCTTCTGGCCGCTGCCGACCGCGGTGCCGATCTTGAGGTAAAGGACGCTTTCCACGCGCAGGTCGCGCAGCGCGAGCGGCGCGGAGAGCGGGCGGCGCTTGTAGCCCACGGCCGTCACGGAGGCGGGCTGGCCGTTCACGGTGACCGCAAAGCGGCCCGCGTCCGGCAGGGCGGCGTCGGCGAAGTTCCAGACATCCATCAGCGCGGGATCCGGCCGCTTGCGGCTGAGACGGGTCAGCTCGAGCACCGTGGGGGAAATGACGCACAGCTCGTGATCGCCGTCGAGGGGCTGCTCGAGGGTCAGGTAATCAAGCGCGGCCACACCGGGAATATCCGTCGCGCTCACGCCGGCGCCGGGGGACGGCGTGGTCGGCGTGGACGTCCCCGAATCCGGCGGCGGAGGCGGCGCCGACTGGGCGGGTTGCGCCGGGGCTTGGGGCGCCGGCGACTTCTCTGATTTACAAGCGGACAGGACGAGCAGGAGGGCGCAAGCCAGGGCAACAAACCATTTCATGCCCCAGTCTACCGGCAGCGGCGTCCCCGCCCTATCGGCCCCCCGCCGATACTCCTGTCAGCGCCCTCGCCCTCACGCTGTCGGTGTTTCTCCTACAGCGGGGCGGCGCACAGGGCCCGCGCCTGTAGGTCGGGCTTTACGCCCGACCCGAACGCTGAGCCGTCGGGGATAAACCCCGACCTACAAACTGAATGGGGTCAGACCTTGGGGTTTGGGGTTGCGACGCACTCGCAGAACCCCAAGCCCCAAGGTCTGACCCCTTCCCCCGAGAAAAAGCCCGCGGTTCGGGGAACCGCGGGCTCGGGTTGCTCGGAGCGAGGGAATTAGTTGCTCAGGGTGGCGTCGGACTGGCGCGCGAGCTCGGCGCGGGAGAGGTAGCCGTCGCCGTCGGTGTCGAGCTGCTTGAAGGTGGCGACCGAGTTCGGCGCGAGCTGGGTGTCGGGCACGGTGGTGGTCGGCGTGGTCG
>Ga0247757_10001599_pt1 | contig 14326 bp, 10 predicted proteins | sample UWRJL126311R4_FD_180929 | JGI IMG/M metagenome (GOLD analysis project Ga0247757, IMG submission 180929) | Plant litter microbial communities from Arlington Agricultural Research Station in Wisconsin, United States - UWRJ-L126-311R-4 | ecosystem: Environmental > Terrestrial > Plant litter >... | reverse complement strand
CAGGAAGAGCTTCACGCTGTTGATGTGCGGATCGCGGTAGAGATGGTCGATGCGGCTCGTGTTGAAGGTCGACGCGCGGCGGATGATGCCGTGCACCTCGTAGCCCTTCGCGAGGAGAAGTTCCGCCAGGTAGGAGCCATCCTGGCCCGTGATGCCGGTGATCAGCGCTTTTTTCATGAAAACGGAAGGGAAGATGATGAGGTTGCGTCAGGCAAGCTAGACCAAGCCGGCCAACAAGCGTTCCGTCTCCGCTTTCTTCGCCCTGAGGTCGGCCAGTTGCTTGCGCGCGCCCTCGAGCACGGCGGGGGGCGCCTTGCTGACGAAGGCCTCGTTGGCCAGACGAGCCTCCACGCCGGCGATGTGTTTCACGAGCGATTCGAGCTCTTTTGACAAACGTGCCTTTTCTGCGCCGGCGTCGCCCTTCAGCTTCTTGATCAGGTTCCAGGAACCCAACGGCGTCACGGTGGCCGGAGCGGACGACGACATCGCGCCCCGCGTGATGGAGGCGGCGCCGGCCATGCGCTTCAGCTTGGCGAGGTTGGTCTCGAGGATCGCCCAATGGGAGTCGGAGGCCTCGACCACGAGTTCCGCGGCCTTGTTCGCCGCCTCGCCATTCGCCGCTTTGAAGGCGCGCAGCTCCGAAGCGACGGTCTTGAGCGTTTCCACCTGCGCGGCGGCCTGGGCATCCAGCACCAGCCCGCGGGCGGCCAGCTGGGAGGAGTTTTCGATCTGCGCGTCGCGCATGAGGAAGGTGCCCGCGGCGCCGTAGCCCAGCTGATGCCAGAGTTCCTCGGTGATAAACGGAATGAAGGGATGCAGCAGCAGGAGCGTCTGGCGCAGCACGAGGTCCTGGATCGCGAGGCAGGTCGGCTTGGTCGCCGGATCCTGCAGCTTCGCCTTGGAGACCTCCACGTACCAGTCGCAGAAGTCGTTCCAGAAAAATCCGTAGAGCGCCTGCACGGCCGCGCTGAACTCGAACTCCGTGAAGCAACGGTCCACTTCGCGCGTGGTCGCGAGCAGGCGCGCCAGGATCGCGTGGTCGTCGGCATCGAACTTCGTCGCATCGATGCGGGCGAGGATGGCCGCCGTGGTGGAGTTGTCCGCCATCTCGCCGCTCATCTGCCGGAAGCGGCAGGCGTTCCAGAGCTTGTTGCAGAAATTCTTGCCGCCTTCGATGCGGTCTTCCTGGAAGCGGATGTCCTGGCCTTGCGGCGCGATGGACACGATGCCGAAACGCAGGCCGTCGGCACCGTACTTCGCAATGAGATCGAGCGGGTCCGGCGAGTTGCCGAGCGACTTCGACATCTTGCGGCCCTGCTGGTCGCGGATGATGCCGGTGAAATAGACGTGCTTGAACGGGATCCGCTTCTCGAGCGGTTCGCCCGGGCGCGTGAACTCGAGCCCCGCCATGATCATGCGCGCGACCCAGAAGAAGATGATGTCCGGACCGGTGACGAGCGTCGTGGTCGGGTAGAAATAATCGAAGCCCGCCTTGGCCATCGCGGCCTTGTCCGGCCAGCCCAGCGTCGCGAAGGGCCAGAGCCAGGATGAGGCCCAGGTGTCGAGCACGTCGTCCTCCTGCATCCAATTCTGCGGGTCGGACGGGCCCTGCAGCGAGACGTGAACCTTTTTCGGATCGGCGATGTCGGCCTCCGTGAGGCTCTCCTTGTCGAGGCCCTTGGCGTACCACACCGGAATGCGGTGGCCCCACCACACCTGGCGGCTGATGCACCAATCCTGGATGTTCTCCAGCCAGTGCAGGTAAACCTTGGACCAGCGCTCCGGGTAGAATTTGATGTGCCCGTCGCGCACGGCGGCCTTGGCCTCCTCGATGCGCGGGTACTTCAGCCACCACTGCCACGTCAGGCGCGGCTCGATCGGCACGTCGGCGCGTTCGGAATAGCCGACGTTGTTCTCGTAGGCCTCCTCCTTGACGAGGTTGCCGCGCTCCTTGAGCAGCTCGGCGGCCTTCTTGCGACCGGCGAAGCGATCGAGGCCCGCCAGCTCGGGGCCGGCGAGTTCGTTCAGCTTGGCATCGGCGGTGAGCACGTCGATCGGCGCGAGCTTGTGGCGCTGGCCGACCTCGAAATCCACCTTGTCGTGCGCCGGCGTGATCTTGAGTGCGCCGGAACCGAATTCCTTGTCCACCGCGGTGTCGGCGATGATGGGAATGTCGGCCGCGGGCCCGATCGGACGCTTCACCTTTTTGCCAATCCAATCCGCGTAGCGCGGGTCATCCGGGTGGACGGCGATGGCGACGTCACCGGGGATCGTCTCCGGACGCGTGGTCTTCACCTCGATGAACTGGCCGGGGGCGTCGACCCGCTCGTAGCGCACCTGGTAGATCGTGCCCTTCACGGGCTTCATGATCACTTCCTCGTCGGACAGCGCGGTGAGGCTCGCGGGACACCAGTTCACCATGCGCTTGCCGCGGTAGATGTGGCCCTTGCGGTAGAGATCGACGAACACGCCGAGCACGGCCTGCGAGTAGGCCGGATCCATCGTGAACTGCGTGCGGCTCCAGTCGGCGGAGGCGCCGAGCGCCTGCAGCTGCTTCAGGATGATGCCGCCCTTCTCCTCACGCCAGGACCAGACCTTCTCGATGAACTTGTCGCGGCCGAGGTCGCGGCGGGTTTTCTTCTCCTTGCGCAGCTCCTTCTCGACGACGGTCTGCGTGGCGATGCCCGCGTGGTCGGTGCCCGGCAGCCAGAGCGCCTCGCGCCCCTCGAGCCGGGCGCGCCGGATGAGGATGTCCTGCAGGGTGTTGTTCAACACGTGGCCCATCGTCAGCACGCCCGTGACGTTGGGCGGCGGGATCATGATCGCGTAGGGCTGCTTGGCCGGGTTGGTGCCGGCGGCAAAGGCGCCGGCCTGCAGCCAATCGGCATACCACTTCTTTTCGACGTCGTGTGGTTCGTAACTCTTGGTGATCGAAGCCATGGGTCAGGTTGAGCGGGTCAGTGAAGGGCCTGCCATGGCGGCTGACAAGCCTGCTTCGGGGCCGCGAGCCGGTCAGTCTGCGGATCGCCCCATTGGTGGCTTCCAGTAGGTCGGGCTTCATGCCCGACACGAACACCTATCAGTCGGGGATAAACCCCGACCTACATCAAATTGAGCCAATACCTATTTCTCCGAGTCCCGCTTTTCGCGCATGTCCAGGCGGTCAGAGCCGCGGCTGGAACCCTTGGCGCCTTTGCCCTTCCCGGAGGACTCCGACGCGCCCTCATGCCGGTAATAGGAGTAGTTGGCGGTGTAGTAGCCGTAATCCTCGCCGGTGCCGGAAGGCACCTGGTTGAGCACCACGCCGACGATCGGCACCTTGAGGTTCTCGACGATGATCTGGCGCGCCCGCTGCACCATGCTCTCGGGGTTCCGGCGGTGCTGGATGAGCAGGATGACCCCATCCACGATGCTGGTCAGCACCGAGGCGTCACTGACGCCGATGATGGGCGGCGAATCGAAAAGCACCCGGTCATATTTCTGGCGGAACTCGCCGACGAGCTCGCGGAGCTTGTGCGCGTACAGCAGGCCCAGCGTGACGTTGTTCGGGCTGGCGCCCGCCGGGATGAAGTCGAGCAGCCCGGTCTTGTCGCGCTGCACCGCATCGGCCCAGGCGACCTTGTTGAGCACGATGTCGGTGAGACCCGGTTCGCGCGGGAGCTCGGCCAGCCGGTGCTGCGTGGGACGGCGCACGTCGGAATCGATCAGGAGCACCTTCTCGCCCGCCGAGGCCATGCAGAGCGCGAGCTGGCGCAGCGTGGTCGACTTGCCCTCGCCCGGCCCGGAGGAAACCATGAGCAGCGTGCTGGACTGGCCCGCCCGCAGCGCGAGGTTCAGGTTGGTTTGCAGCACCCGGAAGGGCTCGCCTTCGGGGGAATGCGGATCGTGCTGGGCGCCGGGATCAGCCACATGCGGGATGACGCCGAGCACGGGCAGGTTCAGTTTGCGTTCGACGTCGGCGACGTTGCGGAAGCTCGTGTCAAAATATTCCAGCAGCACGGCGGCGCCGACGCCCAGGATCGTGCCGAACACCGCGGCGAAGGCGATGTTCAGCCACCAGTTGGGCTTGCTCGCAAAGAGCGCGGGTTCCGCGGTGTTGAGGATCTCGATGGTCTTCTTCGGCACCTGGAAATCAATTTCCCGCTGGCGCAGGGTGAGCTTGAGGGTCGTGAGCAGGCGCTGCTCGTCCTCGAGCTTGTTGGTCGCCTCCTCGAACGGGCGCATGCGCTCCCGGGCGGAGAGGATCTGGTCGACCTTGGCCTGGGCCAGCTGCCGCTCGAGCTCGGCCACGCGGGCATCGGCTTCCTTGTAGGCCATCTCGAGCGAGCTCTCATAGCCCCGGAGCTGGTTGTCCAGCTGCTGCTGGATCTTGGCGCTGTTCTCGATCGCGGCGATGAGGTCCGGGTGCGCCGACCCAAGGCGGGCCATGAGCCGGGTGACGTTCTGGTCGGAGATGAGATAGGCCTGGAGCAGGTTCTGGATGTTGGCGTCCTGGATCAGCTCGGAATTCACTAGGTTGCGGCGATCCGCGACCGGGATGTTCTTGAAGCGCTCCCAGCGGGTTTTGCGGCCGATGGCATCGACCCGCAGGGCGATGAGCGAGTTCTGCATCTGGCGCAGCGTCTCGATGTCCATGTCGGTGTAGCGCTGGTTCAGGTCGACGCCGGCGATGTCGAGCTCCTTGCGCAGCTTCTCCACGCGGTCGCGCTGCGCGATCACCGACTGCTCCTGTTTTTCGAGCTCCTTGCGCAATTTGGACAGGCCCTCGCTCTGGTCGGAGGTCGCCAGCTTGATGCGGTCCTCCGCATAGACCCGCGCGATGGCGTTGGCGATGTCGGCCGCCAAGCCGGCCGAGCGGGCGTACACGTTGATCTCGATGATCGACGAAGCCTTCGGGGCCTCGACCACCAGCATTTTCGAGACGAGATATTTATACGTGATGGCCGGCGGCAGCGGGGTCCCGTTGTTCAGTTCCTTGCCGAGCACCGCGTTCAGGTTCAGCGACTCGATGACGGGATAGAGGATCTTTTCGGCCTGGATAATCCGGAACTGGTCCTGGATGAAGTAGGGATCGAAGTAGCTGTTGCCCTGGGCCTGGAAGAGCTTCACCTCGCTCTCCGGCTTCTGGATGCTGATCTTCGCGGTGGAAAGATACCACTTCGGCAGCAACGCGGTCACGCCGAGGGTCGTGACGAAAACGATGCCAAGCACCAGGACCACGAGGCCCAGGCGCATCCGCAACAAACCGACGAAATCGCTGAGCGTCGCGCTGTCCTGGCTGGACGGGGAATGGGCCATGCGTCGGCAGCGAAGGCCGCTTAGAACGTGAAGGAAGCACCCACGCCCATGCGGTCACGGCTCTGCTCGCGGATCGGGTCATCCGACTGGATTTCATCCCAGTCGTAAGTGCCGCTGACGGTCCAGTTCTTCGTCGGCTGCCACGTCAGGGCCACGCCGAGACGGAAGGTCGACTCGTCGATGTCCTTCTGCGCGCCACGGCCCTGCAATTGCGCCGGCTCGTAAGTGACCGAGCCGGAGAAGGTGAAGGGGCCGTTGATGCGGTGCTGGACGTTGGCAAAGAATCGATTCACCTCGGAATCATTGAACCGGACGATGTCGGTCGGCTCCTGGAGCGAATAGGAGTAGCCGGCGGCGAAGTAGGAATCCTCCGCGTAGGTGTAGCGGGACGTGAGCTCCACATAGGGGGCGGTGACATCGTCCTGGGAATCGCGCCGGCGATCCTCCACACCGGCACGGGCGGAAACGGTCAGGTGCTTGCCCGGGTTGTATTCGAAGCCGCCCATCAGGAAGTTGGAGACCTTGTCCTTGAACGCCCCGTTCGTGTCGTAATTGATCGTCTGGTAGCGATATTCCGCCACCAGCTTGGTCTCGGGCAGGTAGGCAAAGGAAAGCTCCAGGCCTGCGAGGTTCTCGTCGTGGTCCAGCTCCTGGGCCAGGCCGGCGTTGTCGTACGCGAAGTTGACGTACCGGTATTTCGCGACCAGCCCGCCCTTCTGGGCGAAGCCGGTGGTGAAGCGCGCATCGGCCTCGGCGCGATCATAGGACTGGTCCGTGTTCAGGGGAAAGCCCGCCTGCAGCGATTCGGGATTTTTCGCGACCTCGTAGGCGGCGCTGAGATCGATGTTGGTCTGCGGCGAAAACGAGTGGGCCAGACGCGCGTCAAAGTTCTGGTTGGTGAGGTTCTTGTCGCCCGGACGGTCCTCGACGTAGTCGTTGCTGATGGCGTAGGAGGCCGACGCGAACGTCTGGTCGTCAATCGACCCGTTGAAGGCAATCCTGCCGTTCAGGTTCCAGACCATGCTGTCGATCGCCCCGAAGGCGGCACCGAAGATGTTGGTGTCGTAGTATCCGGAAGCACCCAGGCGATAGGTCAAAGCCTTGCCTTGTTCCGATTCAGGAATGGGAGCGTAAACGGCAAAAGCCAGCGTCGGAGCCAGGGCAACCGCCAGCGCAAAACGGGTCAGGTTTTTCATAGGAAGGCTAAGACGTGAGTCTTCGCCAACATCTGGTGCGCAATGGAACCACTGGCAAACACTTTCACCGGCGGGACAAAGTCTGCGGGTTCACCAAAAGCACCATGTTGTCCGTTATCTTCTGCGGCGGCTGGCTCAGGGGAAATCCCGCCGGCATTCGCCGGGTGACAAGACCCGCGTATACCCCGCCCCACCCGCCCGTGTCAGTGAGGCTGATCGTGTCGTCCTTTCGCGCCGCCAATTCCGTGAAAAACGGCCGGTCCAAGGTCACCGATGTCAGCAGCAGCGCCCCCACGTTCTGTTCGACCATGATCCGCGACAGATCGCGCAGCCGTTCGGGCTTGGCCCAGACGCGGGTCTGGCCGTACCAAGCGGAGCCGGCCGGAATATCCGTGGTGACGCCCGTCCCGGGCAGGAACCGGGTCTGCAGTTCCTTGTGCAGCTCGATAAACAGGCCGGGATAGTACGGCGGGAAATAGAAATGAATCTTCTTGGGCTCAAGGCCGTCGCGCAGCAGCGGCAGTCCCTGCAGGACCAGCACGCCGGCGACCACCCATTTCCAGTGCTGGGTCAGCGCCGCCTGGCTGTCGACGAGCACGAAGAAGAAACCGGCGCCAAAGACAATGATCAGCGGCGCGAGATAGTAGGCGGGCAGGCGCGAACTCTCCCCGGAATTCAGGAAGGGCTGCCCGGCGAGCAACACGAGTGCCGTGATCGCAAAGCACCACCGGACGCGATTCACTGGGAGATGGCGGAAGCGGTAGATCAGCCCGGCGACAAAGAACGCGGTCAGCAACATTCCCCCGCCCGACCAGATGCGTTCCTTCAGATTCCGCTCGATCTCCCCCAGTCCCTTGTTGCCGAGTTTGTTCAGGCTGAAAGTCGGCGGCTCGACCGTGGCGAGGTTGCGCTGCGCGGAAGGCTCCGCCGTGGGATCGCCGGCCCGCAAAGCCAGGTTCTGCCAGGCCAGGCCGAGCGGATGGCCGATGACGACAGTGTTGCGCACCAGCCAAGGCAGTGTCGCCACCAGGAATACCGCCGCAAACAGCGCCCCGACGCGCCACTGCATCGGACCGCGCAGGCGCCACAGCAGATAGCCGCCGATGACCAGGGCCACGAGCCCGGCGGAATATTCACTCAGGAATAACGCGGCCGCCAGCAAGCCGAGCCCGGTGACCGAGAAAACGAGCCGCCGGTTGAATTGCGGCACCTCAGGCAGGCTCTCCTCGAAGTCGGCCAGTACATTGAACACCGCGAGCACGAGCACCATCAGCAGCGGCATCCCGCTCAGCGCGATCGTCTGCTGCCAGGGTGTCACCGACGCGACACTGGCCAGCGCCGCGAGGATGGCGGCACGCCGGTCGAAGAGCCGGAGCGACAGGCGCCACACGAGCCAGATCCCGACCCAGAAGAGCACGAGGTTGACGCCGAGGATGACGTAGTCCGGGCCCCAGCCGTCGAAGCTGTCCGAGCCCGGCGCGGCGGGAACCACCTTCCACAGGGAGTCGGGGGCGACCGCAAAAACTGCAGCCAGCACCAACGCGTATGCCGGCGCGTGGTACACCTCGGGATAGGCGCGCTTCTCGTTGAAAGGTATGCCGCGGGCATTGAGCACCGCATAAGTCTGCGGATAGTTGACCAGCGTCGTGAAACCCTGCCCGCGGGCCAGCTGCCGGCCCAACACGGCCTGCTGCATGACGAATTCCGTCGGGACCCCGTGAAACTGCCGCCAGGAATAGACGCCAGTGAGCGCCAGCGCCGCAATGACGATGGCCACCCGCCAGACCCAGCGGGCTCCCCGGCCCTGCTCAAGCCAATGGACGACTTCCTGCGATGACTTCATGCCAGGCCTGTCGGCTCAACCGCGATCGACCACATCGAGCTCCGGCCACTGCGCGATCTTGCGGTGCAAAGTGCGCCGGCTGATGCCGAGCAGCGTGGCGGCCCGCGTCCGATTGCCCCGTGCTTTCATCAGGGCTTCCTTGAGCAGGCGCTTTTCATTGTCTTCGACGGAATAGGGATTGGCGGGGGTCGCGGTCACCATGGAGGGCGGTGGCGCCGCCTCGCCGCGGAATTTCGGCTCGAGGTCGAACTCCGCCAGCTTGCCCCCGCGCCGCAAAACCACCGCGTTCTCGGCAAAATTGCGCAGCTCGCGAATGTTGCCCGGCCAGGAATAAGCCTGCAGATGGCGCATCGCCCCGGGCTCGATCGTGACGGGTTCGTAACCGTTTTCCTTGGCGTACACCTTGATGAAGTGCTCGAGCAGCACCGGGATGTCCTCCGCGCGCTCGCGCAACGGCGGCGTGGTGATGCGCACGACATTCAGGCGGAAGAACAGGTCCTCGCGAAATTTTCCCTCCTTCACCATTTGCTCGAGGTTGCGGTTCGTCGCGGCGACGAGCCGCACGTCCACCGTCATGGTCTTCGAGCTGCCGATGCGTTCAAAACTCTTGGTCTCGAGGAAACGCAGGAGCTTCACCTGGATTTCCGGGCCGATCTCACCGATCTCGTCGAGAAAGACGGTGCCGCTGTCCGCCGCCTCGAAGCGTCCCTCGCGCCGCTCGGTCGCGCCGGTGAAGGCGCCGCGCTCGTGGCCGAAGAGCTCGCTCTCCAGCAGCGTGGCCGGCAGCGCCGCGCAATGGACGGGCACAAACGGCGCCCGCGCGCGCGGGCTCGCCTGGTGGATCGCCTGGGCGATCAGTTCCTTGCCGGTGCCGGTCTCGCCCTCGATCAGGATGGTGGCCTTGGAAGGCGCGACCAGCTTCACGCGCTCGATCACCTCCGCGAGCTTGGCGGAATGACCGACGATGCCCTCCAGATTGAACTTCTCGTCGAGCCGCTCGTGGAGCTGCTTTACCTCGACCTCGAGGGTTTTGGTCTTCAGCGCCCGCTGGATCAGAATCTCCAGCCGCTCGATTTGCACCGGCTTGGTCAGGAAGTCCACGGCCCCGCGCTTCATGGCCTCGACGGCGGAATCGATGCTGCCGTACGCCGTCATCATGAGCACCGCCGGCCGGTTGGGCAGCGTCAGGGCCTTGTCGATGATCTTGAGGCCGCTTTTCCCGGGCATCCGGAGGTCGGTGACGACCACGTCGAACTCCTGCGCATCCATCAGGTTGAACGCCTCGTCCGCGTTGGCGGCCACCGAAACGTCATAGTGCTCCTGCAATGCCTGCTGCAGGCCCTCGCGGGTGTGCTTTTCGTCATCCACAATCAGGACACTGGGCACCATGGCTCGACGATGAAGCCCGTGCCGCCAGCAACGGTCAAACTGTAAATGAGACGAGGTGACACAGGGAGCATTCTGCTGTTGAACCTGTCGTATCCAGCGACTTTCTAACGTCACCCTCTGCCCGTCCTATCTCATGAAGCGTTTCCTTTTCTCCCTTTTTGCCTTTGTCGCATTCGCCACGTTCGCGCGTGCGGAAAAAAACTCGGTGGTCATCCACCCCGGAGAGACCGTCTATGCGCGCTTCGAGGTGAAGGGTAAAAAGATCCGCCTCGTCAGTTCCAGCAAGGAGCAGGACCCGGCCGCGCAGCTCATTTTTACCTTCGACAAGGAGCTCACCAAGGGTTCGCGCATGCTGAAGGTGGAAAACAAGTTTCCCAACGACCTGCTCTACAAGGCGGAGATGCGCTCCCTGACCCTGAAGCACGAGCGCCGGGTGAACCCCACTCCGGTCGTCGGCGGCAAGGTGGGCTTCGACCCGTATCCGCCGATGGTCGAAGAGCTGGCCTTCTTCGATTTCAAGGCCGAGCCCTGAGCGGCCGGGCTTCCCCACGGTTTCGGACGCCAGCCAAACCCCTCGTCGCCCATGCCCCGGAGCAAACTGGTTGACGATTACATCGCCGGGGCGGCCCCCTTCGCCCGCCCGATCCTGCGGCACCTGCGCAAGCTCGTGCACCAAGGGTGCCCGGAAGCCGAGGAAGCGATCAGGTGGAACCACGCGAGCTTCAGTTATCGCGGCAAGCTCTTCGCCGGCATGGGTACGTTCAAGGCCCACGCGACCTTCGGCTTCTGGCACCAGGATATGGAGAAAATCCTGACGGAGGCCGGCCTGCGCACGGGCGACGCCGCCGGACTCATGGGCCGCCTGACCCGCCTCGACGACCTGCCGGATGACCGGACCATGCTCCGTTTCATCAAGGCGGCCGTCGCCCTGCAGGATTCCGGCAAGCCGGCCCGGGTCGCGCGCAAGCCCAAGGCCGCCCTGCCCGTTCCGCCGGTGCTGGCCGCCGCGTTGCAACGCAACCGCCGCGCCGCCGCCCAATGGGAGCAGTTTTCACCCAGCGCGAAACGCGACTACATCGAGTGGATCACCGAGGCGAAACGGGACGAGACCCGCGAACAGCGCCTGCTGACCGCCCTCGAATGGATCGGCGAAGGCAAACGCCGCAATTGGAAGTACGAGAAGTGCTAGGACGGGACGGGCTGAGAGCTCAGAGCTGAGCGCCGAACCGGTCGGTCTTTCTGTCATTGGATGGCCGTGCCATCCGTAGCCACTCGGGCCGAGTCGCCGGTTGCGCGCCCTCCTGCGCTGTCGATGCTCGCTCTGCGAAGGATGGCCGTGCCATGCGTAGCCACTCGGCTCTCGATGCCTTACAACGAGCCCTCCTACGCCAAGCCTATGGAGGGCATGCTTCGCGCTCGCTGCGCTCGGCGAAGCATGGTGGCAAGTCTCGGAATCGAACCGAGGACACAAGGATTTTCAGTCCTCTGCTCTACCAACTGAGCTAACTTGCCCCAAACGAAAGAGCGCGAGATAAAAGGCCCGCGTTTCGGCGCGTCAACGAGGATTTTGACTATTTCCGCGCCGTTAAAGGCGGCGGAAAACCAGGGCCGCGTTGTGGCCGCCGAAGCCGAGATTGTCGGTCAGCACGGTGTCGATTTTCGCCTCGCGCTTCACGTTGGGCGTGTAGTCGAGGTCGCACTCCGGATCCGGCGTCTCGTAATTGATGGTCGGCGGCACGATGCCGGTCTCGATGGCCTTGACGCTGATGACGGCCTCGATGCTGCCGGCGGCGCCGAGCAGGTGGCCGGTCATCGATTTCGTGGAGCTGATGTGCACCTTCCGGGCGTGGTCGCCGAAGATCTTCTTGATCGCGAGCGTCTCGAATTTGTCGTTGTAGGGCGTGGAGGTGCCGTGGGCGTTGATGTAATCAACCTGGTGCGGCGCCACCTTTGCGTCGTGCAGCGACTTGATCATGGCCTGCGAGAGGCCTTTGCCCTCGGGATCGGGCGAGGTGATGTGATAGGCGTCACACGTGGCGGAGTAGCCGGCGAGTTCGCAGTAGATGCGGGCCCCGCGCGCCTGCGCGTGCTCGAGGCTCTCGATGACGAGCACGGCGCCACCTTCGCCCATGATGAAGCCGTCGCGGTTCAGGTCGAAGGGACGGCTGGCCTTCTGCGGGTTCTCGTTGAACGTGCTCATCGCCTTCATCGAGCAGAACCCGGCGTAGGCGAGCGGCGTGATCGAGGCCTCGGCGCCGCCGCAAATCATCACGTCGGCGTCGCCGTAGCGGATCATGCGCATCGACTCGCCGATGGCGTGGGTGGAAGTCGAGCAGGCGCTGACGACGCCGAAATTCGGCCCGCGCGCGCCCAGTTCGATGGCCACGAGGCCGCTGCACATGTTGCTGATCAGCGCGGGAATCATGAAGGGCGACACCTTGCGGGGGCCCTTCTCGAGGAGATTCTTGTGCTGCGTCTCGATGGTCAACATGCCGCCGATGCCGGAGCCGATGAGCACGCCAACGCGATCGCCGTCCTCCTGCGCCATGTCGAGCTTGGCATCCGCGATGGCCTGCTTGGCCGCGCAGAAACCGAAGTGCGTGTACCGGTCGTTGCGGCGCACCTCCTTGGGGTCCATGTGCTGCGTGGCGTCCCAGCCGCGCACTTCGGCGCCGATCTGGCAGGTGTAGTCCTTGGCGTCGAACAGGCTGACCTTGTCGATGCCACTCTTGCCGGCGGTGAGCCCGGCCCAGAAGTCATTCACGTTGTGGCCCAGCGAGGCGATGACGCCCAAGCCGGTGACGACGACGCGACGTGAAGGTAATGCTGCGGTTTCCATCGTGATAAAGCAGGGTGGAAAAAAAACGCTCTACCGGGCCCGCTCTGGGCCAGACGGTAGAGCGATCGGTTTAAAAGCCAAAACGTTATTTCTTTCCAGCTTTCTGCTGGATGTAGGAGACGACGTCGCCAACCGTCTGGAGCTTCTCGGCATCGGATTCCGGAATCTCGCCTTTGATCTCCTCCTTGAATTCTTCTTCGAACGCCATGATCAACTCGACGATGTCGAGGGAGTCGGCGCCGAGGTCGTCGAGGAAGGAAGCCTGCGGAGTGATCTGCTCCTCGTTAACATTCAGCTGGTTAACGATGATTTCCTTGACGCGCTGTTCGATGGTTTTCTGGTCGGCCATGTGAGTAAAAGGGAGGTGATTTGTTGCCGGTAAGGGGTCACATCACCATGCCGCCGTCAACGGTAAAAACTTGCCCGGTGATGTAGCTGGCTTCCTCCGACGCGAGGAAGGCGGTCATGTGCGCGATATCCGCCGCTTCGCCGAGGCGCTTGAGCGGAATGAGCGAGGTGATCTTCTCCGCCGCTTCGGGCGGGAGTGCCGCGGTCATGTCGGTCTTGATGAAACCGGGGGCGACCGCGTTGGAGGTCACGTTGCGGGCGGCGAATTCCTTGGCGATGGACTTGGTGAAACCGATCAGTCCCGCCTTGGCGGCGCAGTAGTTGGCCTGGCCGGCGTTGCCCATCAACCCCACCACCGAGGTGATGTTGATGATGCGGCCCCAGCGCTTCTGCGTCATCGCGCGGCCGACGTGCTTCGTCCAGTGGTAGCAACTCGTGAGATTCGTCGCCATGACGCTGTTCCAGTCGTCCTCGGACATGCGGAACAGCAGGCCGTCCTTCGTGATGCCGGCGTTGTTCACCAGGATGTCGATGTGGCCGAACTCCGTGAGGAGATCGGCGCTGGCCTTCGCCACCGCGGCGCCGTCCGCCACGTCGACGGCGAGCGCCTTGGCCTTGCCGCCCGCGGCGGTGATCGCCGCCGCCACCGCCCCGCAGCTGTCGGCGGACTTGCTGACGCAGATGACGGTGACGCCGTTCTTGGCGAGCAGTTCGGCGATGGACTTGCCGATGCCCCGGCCGGCGCCGGTGACAAGGGCCACACGATTATTGTAGGTCAGGCTCATGAGGGATGGGGCGCCATGGCACGCACTCCCCTTCCCCGCCGCAAGCGCGAAAAATCCCCGGCCCTCCCGCCGGCCCGGCCGGCAAAAACAGAACAGCCCGCGTTTCCGCGGGCCGGGCTTCTTAATTTTCCTCCTTCCTTCTGCCTTAGTAAACGTCGCGCTGGTAGCGCTTGTCCTTCTTCATTTCCTTCACGTAGGCGATCGCGGAGGCGGGATCCATTCCGCCCTGCTGGCCGATCACGTCATGCAGCGCCACGTCGACGTCCTTCGCCATGCGCTTGGCGTCACCGCACACGTAGAAGTGCGCGCCGGCCTTGATCCAGGCCCAGAGTTCCGCGGCGTTCTCGCGCATGCGGTCCTGGACATAGACCTTGAGGATCTGGTCGCGGGAGAACGCGAGGTCGATGCGGGCGAGTTTCCCGTCGGCCTGCCACTTCGTCCACTCCTCCTCGTAAAGGTAGTCGGTCGCGCGGTGCTGGTCACCGAAGAACACCCAGTTGCGGCCGGTGGCGCTCGTCGCGAGGCGCTCCTGCATGAAGGCGCGGAACGGCGCGATGCCGGTGCCGGGCCCGACCATGATGATGTCCTTCGCCTTGTCCTCCGGCACGCCGAAGTGGGAGTCCGACAC
>Ga0247757_10001598_pt1 | contig 14348 bp, 12 predicted proteins | sample UWRJL126311R4_FD_180929 | JGI IMG/M metagenome (GOLD analysis project Ga0247757, IMG submission 180929) | Plant litter microbial communities from Arlington Agricultural Research Station in Wisconsin, United States - UWRJ-L126-311R-4 | ecosystem: Environmental > Terrestrial > Plant litter >... | reverse complement strand
GCGTCGCACCGTGAAGGGCAAGGGCTTCGCGCCCGCCGAGGACGGCGGCCTGCCCGGCATGGAGAAGTGGCACGCGGCCAAGCCGATGTCGATCGTCGACCGGGAGCCCACGGTCGCGGCCCCGAAGGCCCCCAACGCGGTGAAGCCGCCGCCGCAGTACACGGCGGTCTTCGGCAACGCGATGGTCGCCGAGGTGCGCCGCGACCCGCGCGTGGTGGGGATCACCGCCGCGATGAACTCCGGCACCGGCCTGAACATCCTCCAGGTCGAGGAGCCCGAGCACTACTTCGACGTGGGCATCGCCGAGCAGCAGGCGATCCTCTTCGCGTCCGGCCTGGCCCTGGAGGGCGTCAAGCCCGTCGCCGCCATCTACTCGACGTTCCTGCAGCGGGCGTACGACCAGATCGTCCACGACGTGGCCCTGCAGAACCTCGACGTCGTGTTCGCGATGGACCGCGCCGGCCTGGTCGGCGACGACGGCCCGACGCACCACGGGGTCTTCGACATCGCCTACCTGCGGCCGCTGCCGAACATGGTGCTGATGGCGCCGCGCGACGAGGCGATGCTCGTCGACATGCTGCGCACCGCGATCGAGTACGACGGACCGGTCGGGCTGCGCTACCCGCGCGGCGAGGCGGTGGGCGTGCGCCTGCCCGCCGACCCGGAGCCGATCGAGATCGGCGTCGGCGAGGTGCTGCGCGAGGGCCAGCGGGCGGCCCTCGTCGGTTACGGCAGCGGCGTGGGCAAGGCCCTGGAGGCCGCGGAGATCCTGTCGGCGCGCGGCATCGACGTCACGGTGGCCGACGCCCGCTTCGCCAAGCCGATCGACGCGGCGCTGATGGCCCAGCTGGCGGCCGAGCACGAGCTGCTCGTCACGGTGGAGGAGGGCGTCCTGGCGGGCGGCTTCGGCACCGGCGTGTGGGAGGTCCTCAACGAGGGCGGCCTGCCCATGCCCCGCATCATCCGCGTCGGCGTGCCCGACGAGTACGTCACGCACGGCAAGCCGGCGCTCCTGCACGAGGAGATCGGCTTCACGGGCCCGGCGATCGCCGACCGGGTGGCCGTCGCTCTCGGCGTGGAGCGCACGCCGGTCGAGCCCTCTGGCGCCTAGCCGCGCCCCCGCCCACGACGATGTCGCAGGTATGCGCGTACTACGCGCATACCTGCGATGTCGTTCGGGGGCCGTTCGGGGAAACGGTCCCGGAAATGAAACGACCCGCCAGGGGAGGCGGGCCATTTCGGGGGAGGAGAGAACTGCTATGTGTGTGCTCCGAGGGAAGGAGCGAAGTCCGACCTCCGGATCACCGGAGGCAGTGCGCATGAGGCGCCGGACCTGTCGTCCTGAACTGCGGCGACAAGAGGAATATGACCGACGGCCGGCCCGGAGGGTGTGACTGTGGTCACAGGTTCTGACGGACTCCGTCGAAACACCCTGTCAAGTTCGCCGCCGCGCCCACCGCGGCCCATCGCCGGCCGGGAATTCCGGCTCCCCGAGTAGGACATGCGCGCGGCAACCATCTAGGCTGCCCTGCGATGACGCGCGTGCGCCTCGACACCCTGCTCGCCCAGCGCGGGCTCTTCCCGTCGCGGGCGCGGGCCGCCGCCTCGGTCATGGCGGGGGAGGTGCGCCTGGGACCCGGCCACGCCCGCGCGGCCAAGCCGGGGCAGATGGTCGCCGAGGACGCGGTCATCGAGGTCGACGAGGCCCCGCGCTTCGTCTCCCGGGGCGGCACCAAGCTCACCAACGCCCTGGAGCGCCTGGGGATCGACCCCGCCGGGCGCCGGGCGCTCGACGTCGGCGCGTCCACCGGCGGGTTCACCGACTGCCTGCTGCAGGGCGGGGCCGAGCACGTGATCGCGCTCGACGTGGCCTACGGCGAGCTGGCCTGGTCGCTGCGCAGCGACGACCGGGTGACGGTGATCGAGCGGACCAACGCCCGCGCGGTGACGCCGGAGCAGCTGCCCTACGCGCCCGATCTGATCGTCGCCGACGTGTCGTTCATCTCCCTGACCAAGATCCTCCCGGCCGTGCTGCCCTGCGCGGCCGACCGGTACGAGGCGCTGGTGATGGTCAAGCCCCAGTTCGAGGTGGGCCGCGACCGCGTCGGCAAGGGCGGCGTGGTCCGCGATCCGCTGGTGCGGCGCGACGCGCTGCTGCTGGTCGCCCGCGCCGCGCAGGAGCAGGGCGCGACGGTGCTGGGCTTCGCGTCGTCCGGCCTGCCTGGTCCCAAGGGCAACCAGGAGACGTTCCTGTGGCTGGCCGAGGGCGGCCGCACGGGCGGCGTCGCCGATCTCGAGGCGGCCGCGGCCGCGGCGGAGCCCGCCGCATGAGCCGCCCCGCCCGCACCGTCACCCTCATCAGCCACCGCCGGCCGGCGCAGACCGCGGGCTCGCTGGCCGCGCTGGTCGCCGCCGCTCGGGCCTGCGGCGCCGTGCTGCGGCTGGACGACGAGGAGACCGAGAAGCACCAGCTGGCCCCGGGCCCCGGGATCGCGCTGAACGCCCCGCGCAGCGCCGACGTCGACCTGTGCGTCGTCCTGGGCGGCGACGGGGCGATCCTGCGCGGCCTGCGCGAGTACGTCAACACCGATGTGCCGGTGTTCGCGGTGAACTACGGCGAGGTCGGGTTCCTGGCCACGATCGAGCCCGACGAGGTCGAGGACGGCTTCCGCAACGCGCTGTGCGGCGACTTCGAGGTCGTCACGCTGGCCGCGCTGGAGCTGGACATCGACGGCGAGCGGCAGATCGCGGTCAACGACGTGTCGCTCCAGCGGCGTCCGGGCGCCCGCGTCGCGCAGCTCGCCTACGGTGTGGACGGCGAGGAGCTGGGCAGCGTCCGGGCGGACGGGCTGGTCGTGTCGACGCCCGTCGGCTCCACGGGCTACAACCTCGCGAACGGCGGGCCGGTGCTGGCCTGGGGCGTGGAAGGCTTCGTGGTGTCGTTCATCGCGCCCCACTCGCTCACGGCACGTGCCCTCGTCGTGTCGCCCGACGACACGCTGACGATCATGAACCGCTCGATGGAGGCGGTCGAGGTGGCCGTCGACGGCCGGCTGGGCTGGGAGCTGGCGCCGGGCCGGGCGCTGAAGGCCACGTTCGTGCGCAGCGCGGTGCCGCTGGCCGTCATCCCCGGGTCGACGTTCTACCGCCGGCTGCGGACGAAGTTCGGGCGACTTTCCGCATAGGCCGCGCACGTTCCGTTGCGGGAGCGCGTCATCCGTGACGTCCACGTGACGGAAAACCGCTGCACCGGGCCGGTCCGTCGGGACGCGCTGCTATTCCCTCCTGTGTGCTGCACGAGCTTCGCGTCGAGAACCTGCTGCTCATCGAGCGCGCCGAACTGCGCCTGGGCCCGGGCCTGAACGTCCTCACCGGCGAGACCGGCGCGGGCAAGACCGTGCTCGCGCACGCGCTCGACCTGCTGCTCGGCGGCAAGGCCCGCGCGGGCATCGTCCGTCCCGGTGCCGCGGAGGCCTACGTCGAGGGCGTCTTCGCCCTGCCGGAGGACCTGGCCGCGGAGCTGGGGGACCGCCTGCCGGCCGACGCCGACGAGCTGGTGCTGGCCCGCCGCGTGAGCGCCGAGGGGCGCACCCGCGCGCTGGTCAACGGCCGCAGCGCCACGGCGGCCGACCTGCGGGACCTCGGGGGCGCGCTGCTGTCGTTCTACGGCCAGCACGAGCACCGCAAGCTGACCGTGGCCGCCAGCCAGCTCGACCTGCTCGACGCGTGGTGCGGCGCCGAGCACCAGCAGGAGCGCGCCCGGTCGGTCGATGCCCACGCCCGCGTGCTGGCCGCCGAGCGCACGCTGGAGGAGCTGGCCGACCGGGCCGGCGCCCGCGAGCGCGAGCTGGACCTGATCGCGTTCGAGCTGCAGGAGATCGAGGACGCCGCGCCCGACGAGGCCGAGCACGCCGAGCTCCTGGTCGCCCGGGATCGCCTGCGCCACCTGGAGACGCTGCGGGCCGCGTCGCTGGGCGCCGCCGAGGCGCTGGCGCCTGAGGACGGGGAGGACGGCGCCGCGTCGCTCCTGGCGGTCGGCGAGCGGTCACTGGACGACGGCGCGGGCGTGGACGAGGCGCTCGACGCGCTCGCGGTGCGGGTGCGCGCCCTGACCGTGGAGGCCACCGACGTGGCGGCCGAGCTGCGGCGCTACGCCGAGGGGCTGGACGCGGGGGCGGGTGGTGGCGTCGAGTCCCTGGAGGCCGCCGAGGAGCGGCTGACCGTGCTCGACCGGCTGATGCGCAAGCACGGGGGGACGATCGCCGCGGTGCTGGCCCACGCGGACGAGAGCCGCGCCCGCCGCGACGAGCTGCTGGGCACCGAGGAGGCGCTGGACGCCGCCCGGGCCGATCTCGGCGAGGCGACCGTCGAGCGGGCGCGCCTGGCCGAGGTCCTGCACGCGCGGCGCGCGAAGGAGGCCCCCGCGCTGGCCGGGGCCGTGCGCGAGCGGCTCGGTGCGCTGGCGATGGAGTCCGCCACGTTCACCATCGACCTGCACGAGCGCGAGCCGGGGCCGACCGGCGTCGACGTCGCCGAGTTCCTGCTCGCGCCCAACCCGGGCGTGCCCGCCGCCCCGCTGCGGGAGATCGCCTCGGGCGGCGAGCTGTCCCGGGTGATGCTCGCGCTGATGGGCGCCGCCAACGACGGGTCGGCGGCCACCCTGGTCTTCGACGAGGTCGACGCGGGCGTCGGCGGGCAGACGGCGCGGGCCGTGGGCGAGGCGCTGCGCGATCTGGCCGCGGGCCGGCAGGTCGTCTGCATCACCCACCTCCCGCAGATCGCCGCGCTGGCGAGCCAGCACTTCTCGATCGAGAAGGACGTCACGGTGGAGCCGGCCCGCACCACCGTGCGCGCGTTGGCCCAGCCCGAGGTCGTCGGCGAGCTGGTGCGCATGCTCGGTGCGGGCGAGGACGACAAGGCGGCCCGCAAGCACGCGACCGAGCTGCTGCGCGCGGCCTGAGCCGCGGCACGCCCGTTGCGGGCAGGCCGGATCGGGCGATGCGGCCGTAGACTCAGCGGCGATGCCCGTTGCCCGCCGCCGGACCGAGGTCGCCAACGCGCCGCGTGTGGTCACGGGGCCGGTGCGGCTGGGCCGCAAGACGAAGCTGCTGTCCAAGCGGCTGCTCGCCGGCGAGGTCGCGGTCATCGACCACCGCGACCTGGATCGCGTCTCCGGCGAGGACCTCATCGCCCGTGGCGTCGTCGCCGTCCTCAACTGCCGGCCGTCGTCCACGGGCAGCTACCCCAACATGGGACCGCTGCTGCTGACCCAGGCCGGGGTGACGCTCGTCGACCTCCCCGACGACCGGCTGTTCGACGAGCTCAAGGACGGCCAGGCCGTCGAGATCCGCGGGGGAGAGGTCTACCGCGGGAAGGAGCTGATCGCCACCGGCATCGCGCAGACGCCCGAGTCGGTGCGCGAGGAGACCGACCAGCGCCGGGCCGAGATCGGCGAGGCGCTGGAGTCGTTCGCCCGCAACACCGTCGAGCACATGCTGGAGGAGCGCGAGCTGCTGTCCGGCCGGGTCGACCTGCCGCGCTTCGACACCGACTTCCGCGACCGCCACGCGCTGATCGTCGTGCGCGGCGTCCACCACCAGCGCGACCTGCGGGCGCTGCGGGCCTACATCCGCGACGTCAAGCCCGTGCTCGTCGGCGTCGACGGCGGCGCGAACGCGATCCTCGAGGCGGGCTTCAAGCCGAGCATGATCGTCGGGGACATGGACTCGGCCTCGAAGGAGACGCTGAAGTGCGGCGCCGAGCTCGTCGTCCACGCCTACGCCGACGGTCGGGCCCCGGGTCGCGAGCTGTTGGAGGAGCTCGGCGTGCCCTACAAGACGGTGGCGGCGCCGGGCACCAGCCAGGACATCGCGATGATCATCGCCGCGGAGAAGGGCGCGGAGCTGATCGTCTCCGTCGGCTCGCAGTTCAACCTCGTGGAGTTCCTGGACAAGAACCGCCGCGGCATGTCCTCCACCTTCCTCACCCGCCTGCGCCTCGGCGAGATCCTCGTCGACGCCAAGGGCGTGAGCCGGCTCTACCGCCCGCGTCCCGGCTTCGCGCCCGTGCTGCTGGTGGCGGCCGTCGGCCTGCTCGCCCTGATCGGGATCGTGCTCGTCACGCCCGGCCTCAAGGAGGTCGCCGACCTCCTGTGGCTGAAGCTCCAGCTGCTGATCGGCCTCGACCCCTGATGGCCGGCGCCCACGCCGATCGTCCGCCGACCATCTAGGTTTCCGCGTCCGTGCTCGACTTCCGCTACCACGCCCTCTCGATCGTCGCCGTGCTCGTCGCCATCACCCTCGGCGTCCTGCTCGGGGTGGCGATCGGCGACAAGAACCTCGTCTCCTCGGCGGAGCAGGGGCTGCGCAAGTCGCTCCAGCAGGACATCCAGAACCGCCAGAAGGACATCGACTCGCTCAAGGGCGAGGTCGCGGCCCGCGACGACTTCGAGGAGGCGGCCTACCCGCTGCTCGTCGGCGGCCGGCTGCAGGAGCTGGGCATCAGCCGCATCGGCCTGATCTTCCTGGGCAACGGCAGCGAGAAGATGACCGGGCTCGTGCGCAAGTCGCTGGAGGGCACCGGCGCGACGCTGGGCTTCGTGGCCACGGTGCGCGAGCCGCTCGACCTGCCCGAGCTGGCGGATCGCGCCGAGGGCACCCGCTACGCGCCGATGGAGACCGACCCCACGCTGATCAACCCGTTCGGGCGGCGCATGGGGGAGCAGCTGATCTACGGCGGCCGCCTGCTGCGCCACGAGCGGCCCGCGCTGTTCCGCGTGGCCTCCGGCACGCTGTCGCCGCCGATGGACGCCGTCGTGGTCGTCCGCAACCCGCCGGACGACCTGACGGCGCAGGAGCGGACCACCGTCGACGCGTTCGAGACCGGCTTCATGAAGGGGATGACGTCGACCCCCGCCAACATCGTCGGCGCCCAGCTGACGGACACCGACCCGTCCCAGGTCGCCTGGTACCGCAAGCACGGCGCCTCCAGCGTGGACAACGTGGACGAGATCGCCGGCCGCGCGGCGCTGGTCTTCGCCCTCGCGGGCGCCAACGGCTCGTTCGGCCGCGGCAGCGAGGCGACGGCGCTCCTGCCGGCCCTGGCCGGCGGCGACAAGGAACAGCCCTAGAGCACCAGCACGGCCAGGGCGACGAGGCCGGCGGCCTGCAGGACGATGGTCGCCCGCGCCACCCAGCGGGCGGCACGGCCGGCGCGCCCCGTCCCCGGACCGGCGATCCGCAGCGCGGCGGCGGACATCACGAACGGCACCGGGCAGATCGCGCCGCCGAGCGCCACGGCCAGCGCGGTCTCGCCGCCGCGCGGATCGGTCCGGCCGTCGGGCAGCCGGGTCATCGTGGACAGGTCGTGGGGCATGACGGGAATACGCACGGTGCGGGTTCGGCGGATGCCAGCGTCCGACGCGAAGGCTAGGTTGCCCGAGTGCATTTCCTCTCCCTCGTCGTCGCTGCGCTCGCCGCCCTGGTGATCGCACCGGCCGCGCGGGCGTCGATGGTCGAGCACGGGATGACCCGGGAGAACTTCCGGGGGGCGGTGCTGCCGATCCCGTTCGGGTTCGTCGTCCCGGCCGCCGCGCTCGTCGCCCTCGTGATCCTCGCCCCGCTCGAGCAGCTGACCGGGGAGGCCGTGCTGCGCTTCGCCCAGACCGGCGAGGGCGGCGGCGTGGTCGTCACCACGAGCACCGTGCTCATCTACGGCCTGGGGGTCGCCTTCCTCGGCCTGGTCGACGACACGCTGTCGGGGCCGTCCCGCGGCTGGCGTGGCCACGCGCGCGCGGCGGCGTCGGGGACGCTGAGCACCGGCGCCCTCAAGGCCGTCGGCTCGCTCGGGCTGGCGCTGTTCGTCGTCTCCGGCGGGCCCCAGCAGACCACGCTGGAGTACCTGCTCGCGGCGGCCGTCCTGGTCCTCAGCACCAACCTGTTCAACCTCTTCGACCTGCGGCCCGGCCGCTCCCTGAAGGTGTTCGTCGTGCTCGGCCTGGGCCTGACCCTCGGGGCGTGGAGCCTCGACGGACTGTGGATCCTCGGTATCTTCGTGGGACCGCTGCTCGTGGCGGGGCTGTACGACCTGCGCGAGCGCGCCATGTTGGGTGACACCGGGTCCAACCTGATCGGGGGCCTGGCCGGCCTCTGGATCGTCCTCACGCTCGATACCACCGGGCAGATCGTGGCGCTCGGCGTCCTGATCGCCATCACGCTGTACGGCGAGTTCCGCTCGATCTCCGAGCTGATCGCCGGCAATTCCGTCCTTCGCTATCTAGACTCACTCGGGAGACCTCGATGACTTCGCCCGCCAGCTCCGACGCGCCCAAGACCCGGTACATCTTCGTCACCGGCGGCGTCGTCTCCTCGCTCGGGAAGGGCATCGCCGCGGCCTCCATCGGCCGCCTGCTCGTCTCCCGCGGCCTGACGGTCGGCCTCCAGAAGTTCGATCCGTACATCAACGTCGATCCCGGCACGATGTCGCCGTACCAGCACGGCGAGGTGTTCGTCACCGAGGACGGGGCGGAGACCGACCTGGACCTGGGCCACTACGAGCGCTACACCGACGCCAACACGTCGCGGGCCTCGAACGTGACCGCGGGCGGCATCTACAACTCGGTGATCCGCCGCGAGCGCCGGGGCGACTACCTCGGCGGCACCGTCCAGGTCGTGCCCCACATCACGGACGAGATCAAGCAGCGCATCCGCCTGATCGGGGAGACGAGCGACGTCGACGTCGTCATCACCGAGATCGGCGGCACGGTGGGCGACATCGAGTCGCTGCCGTTCCTCGAGGCGATCCGCCAGTTCCCGGTCGACGTCGGCCGGCGCAACTGCATGTTCCTGCACCTCACGCTGGTCCCGTTCATCGGGCACGCCGGCGAGCTGAAGACCAAGCCCACGCAGCACTCGGTCAACGAGCTGCGCCGCATCGGCATCGCGCCGGACATGCTCCTGTGCCGCGCGGTGGACGAGCTGAGCGCCGACATCCGCCGCAAGATCGCCCTGTTCGCGTCGCTGCCGATGGACGCCGTCGTCTCGGCCAAGGACGTCGGCAACATCTACGAGGTCCCGTCCTGGTACGCCGAGCAGGGCGTCGACGACTTCATCATCGACACCCTCGGCCTGGAGGCCGAGCCCGCCGACCTCTCGTCCTGGGAGCAGATGCTCGACCGGGCCCGCGCGGCGACCGAGCCCGTGAAGATCTCCCTGGTCGGCAAGTACATCCAGCTCGAGGACGCCTACAAGTCGGTCAGCGAGTCGCTGTACCACTCGGGCTGGCTGCAGGGCGGCAAGGTGGAGATCGACTGGGTCGACTCCGAGTCGCTGGAGAGCGACGCGCTGGCGCTCGAGCGCCTGGGCGGCGCCGACGGCATCATCATCCCCGGCGGCTTCGGCGGCCGCGGGATCGAGGGCAAGATCCGCGCCGCGCGGGTCGCCCGCGAGCGCAACATCCCGTACCTGGGCGTCTGCCTGGGCATGCAGATCGCGGTGTCGGAGTTCGCCCGCCACGTCGCCGGCATGGACGGCGCCAACTCGACCGAGTTCGACATCGAGACCGAGTGGCCCGTCATCGACCTGCTGCCCGAGCAGAAGGAGGTCTCCGACCTCGGCGGGACGATGCGCCTCGGCGCCGACCCCGTGAAGCTGCACGCCGGCACCCGGGCCCAGGAGATCTACGACGAGGGCGTCATCTACGAGCGCCACCGTCACCGCTACGAGGTGTCGATCTCGCTGCGCAAGCGCCTGGAGGCCGCGGGCCTGGTCGTCTCCGGCACGTCGCCGGACGAGCGCCTGGTGGAGATCGTCGAGCTGCCCGACCACCCGTTCTTCGTGGCCTCGCAGTTCCACCCCGAGTTCAAGTCCCGTCCCGAGCGTCCCGCCCCGCTGTTCCGCGAGTTCGTCGGCGCGGCCCTGGAGCGGGCGCGGGGTCGGGTCAGCGAGCCGTCGGACGGCGCGATCGACGTCTCCGCGCTCGGCGATGCGGCTCGCGGATGAGCTCGAGCGCCGGCGCCTGAACGACACGTTCGCGGCGCTGCGCGGGCTCCCGGAGCGCGCCGGGAGCCAGGAGGCCGTGGCGCTGCGCGTGCGCGACGAGCTGACCGACCTCGGCTTCGCGGTCGAGGGCGATCCCCTGGGGCCCGTGCCGGTCAGCCTGCTCTGCCGGCTGCCCGGCCCCGCGGCCGAGCTGCCCGCGGCCGAGCCATCCGTCGCCGGCGCCCCGGCCTCCGGGAGCGGCCCGCGCCCGGTGGCGGCCGTCGTACCCACCGTCGTCCTCGGCGCGCGGCTGGACGCCGACGCGGCGCTCCTGCTCGCGGTCGCCCACCGCGCGCGGATGGAGCCGCTGCCCTGCGGGGTCGAGCTGCTGTTCACCGTGGGCGACGACGTCGAGGGCCCCGAGCTCCTCGCCGACCTCGACGCCGCCCGGCTGACCAGCGCCTACGGCTTCTTCTTCGACCACGCCGGCCCGTTCGGCGAGCTGGTGACCGCGTCGCCGACCACCTACCGGCTGGAGGTCGACTTCCACCGCCGGCCGGACGCCTACCGCGACGACGAGGGCGGCGCCGCCGTCCGGGCGGCGGCCCGCACCGTGCTGGTCGGCGTGCACGGCCGCCCCCCGGGCGACCCGGTCGTCACGATGGAGGAGGTCCTGGAGGCCGACGCGCCCGGGATGGACCCGGCCCGGGGCTCCGTCCGGCTGCTGGCCACCGTACGGTCCCTGGACGAGGCCGCCGCCGAGCAGACCGTGGCCGACCTGGTCGACCGCTGCTACGACGCCGGGAACGAGCCGGAGTCCGCGTGCGACGTGGACGTGGTCGTCTCGCGGCTGGCCGGCGGCCTGCGCCACGGGCCCGGCCAGCCGGCGGTGCGGGTGGCCGAGGCCGCGCTGCGCCGCGGCGGGCACGAGCCCCGGCGGGTCACCGGCGACCGGTCGACCGACGCCGACCGCCTCACCGCCGCCGGCGTGTGGTGCGTGCGGCTGGCCCGCGGGTCGCGGGGCGGGGCCGGCACCGGCTCCCCCGACGAGCTGGACGAGCTGCTGGACCTGGTCCTGACGCTCCTGGACGAGGCGGCGGCGTGAGCGGCGCGCTCGTCCTGCGCCGCGGCCGGGTGGTCGAGGCCGGGCCGGCGGAGGGCGTGGGGGAGCAGCGCCTGGAGGTGGAGCACGCCGGCGGCGCGCGCCGCGGCGCCGTGGTCGATCTGGGGCTGCACGGGCCCGCGCGGGTCGGCGACGACGTGGTCGTCAACGCGCAGGCCGTCGACCTGGCCCTCGGCTCGGGCGGCGTCGACGTCCTCCACGTCAACCTCACGAGGGGCCTGGAGGCCACGGGCGTCCCGGGGGCACACGTGATGAAGCTCAACTACAGCTCGCTGCAGCACGCGGTGCTACCGGTGGAGACGCCGGAGGTGACGCTGCCGCTGGACGGGGCGGCCGGCGTCTTCTCGCTGCACGGCCAGCTCGCCCCGATGGCCTGGGCGTTCGCCGAGGCGATCGCGCGCGCCGGCTCGGCGCCGCGGCCGCTGGGCTACGTGCAGACGGCGGGGGGCGCGCTGCCGGGCGGGCATTCCCGGCTGGTCGGCGAGCTGCGCGAGCGCGGCCTGCTCGCCGGGCACGTCACCGCCGCACCGGCGTTCGGCGGGGAGGAGGAGGCGATCACCACCGCGGGCGGCCTGGCCCACGGCCTGGCCGAGCGCGGGTGGGCCGCGGCGCTGCTCGGTCCCGGGCCGGGCATCCTCGGCTCCGGCTCGCTGCTCGGGCACGGCGGGCTGATCGCCCTGGACTCCGCCCACGTCGCGCTGGCCCTGGGCTGCCCGGTGGTGCTGTGCGCCCGCATGTCCTCGGGCGATCCGCGCGAGCGCCACCGCGGCCTGTCGCACCACACCACCACGGTGCTGCGCCTGCTGCTGCGCCGCGTGACGGTCGCGCTCCCCGTCGGGGAGGCGCCGGACGCGGTGCAGGCCCTGGGCCACCACTGGCGCGAGCTGCCGGTCGACCTGCGCGGCTACGCGGCCTCCGGCCTGCCGACCCGCACCATGGGCCGCTCGATCGAGGAGGATCCGGTCTTCTTCGCCGCCGCGCTGGCGGCCGGCACCGCGCTGGCCGACGCCGTCGGCGGCATCCACGAGGACGACACCCGATGAGGGACCTTCCATGAGCAGCGACCGCGACTTCACGATCACCGGCGGCACCACCGTCTTCGAGGGCTACGTCTTCTCCGTCCGGGTGCAGGACGTCGAGTACACGGACGGCACCCGCGTCACCCGGGACGTCGTGCGCCACCCGGGGGCGGCGGCGATCGTCGCCTACGACGACGCGGCGGTCTACCTGACGCGCCAGCCGCGCCCGGCGATCGAGGACGCCGACTCCCTCGAGCTGCCCGCCGGCCTGCTCGACGTGGAGGGCGAGCCGCCGCTCGCCGCCGCCAAGCGCGAGCTGGCCGAGGAGATCGGCCGCGCCGCCGACCACTGGGAGGAGATCCGCTCGTTCCGCCCGTCGGTCGGCGTCAGCAACGAGCGCACGCACCTCTTCGCGGCGACCGGCCTGCACACCAAGGTGGCCGACAGCGGCGAGGACGAGCGGATCGAGGTCGTCGCCTGGCCGCTGGACGACCTCGACGGCGCGCTCGCGGTGGTGCAGGACGCCAAGACGGTCATCGGCCTCATGTGGCTGCGCGAGCGGCTCACCGCCGCGCAGGCATCGTTGCACCGGTAGGGCGCCGCGCGGGGCGGGCGAATGAGGAGGGGATGCCTCCCGCCGCGACCGTGACCCGCTCCTTCGAACACCACGTCCTGGACTTCCTGGCCTACCTGGAGTTCGAGCGCGGCCTGTCGCGCAACACGCTGGAGGCCTACCGCTCCGACCTCCTGCAGCTCGGCGCGTTCCTGGCCGAGCGGGACGTCGACGTGCTGGAGGCCCGGCACACCGACCTGTCCGCCTGGCTGACCTCGCTGGCCGCCGGCGGCGAGGGCCGCCCGGCGGTCGCGCCCGCCACGCTGCAGCGCAAGACGGCCTGCCTGCGCTCGTTCTACCGGCACCTGCGGCGCGAGGGCATCCTCGAGCACGACCCGACCGCCGACCTGCGCGCGCCCCGCAAGCTGCAGAAGCTGCCGCAGGTCCTGTCCCGCGACGAGGTGGCGGCGCTGATCGCGGCGCCGAAGGGGACGGAGCCGGCCGCGCTGCGGGACCGGGCGATCCTCGAGCTGATGTACGCGTGCGGCCTGCGCGCGTCCGAGGCCACCGGCCTGCACGTCGCCGACGTGGACCTGGAGGCCGGCGTGCTGCGCGCCCGCGGCAAGGGCGACAAGGAGCGGCTCGTCCCGGTCGGGCGTCAGGCGATCGACGCGGTGCGGATCTGGCTGTCGCGCGGGCGGCCCCACTTCGTGGGGATCCGCGAGGAGGCGCACCTGTTCGTCAACACGCGCGGCACCGGCCTGACCCGCCAGGGGCTCTACAAGATCGTCCAGCGCCACGCCGGGTACGCGGGCCTGGAGGGCAGGATGAGCCCGCACACGCTGCGCCACACCTTCGCCACGCACCTGCTGGCCGGCGGCTGCGACCTGCGCGCGCTCCAGGAGATGCTCGGGCACGCCGACGTCGCCACGACCCAGATCTACACGCACCTGTCGGCCGAGCGCCTGAAGGACGTCTACTTCAACGCCCACCCCCGGGCCACCGAGTAGCCCGCCCCCAACCACGATGTCGCAGGTATGCGCGTACAACGCGCATACCTGCGACATCGTCGGGGGTGGCGGGGGCGTTCAGGGCGTCCAGGACCTCCAACCGCGAGAATGTCCGGGATGCCCGTCCCGCCCGATCGCCGTGCCTTCGTCGTCGTCCTCGACGCGTGCGGCGTCGGCGCCCTGCCGGACGCGGCCGACTACGGCGACGCCGGCAGCGACACGCTCGGCCACCTGGCCCAGGCGGTCGGCGGCCTGCGCCTCCCGGCCCTCCAGGCGCTGGGCCTGGGCAACGCCCACCCGATCGAGGGCGTGCCGCCCGTGGACGCCCCCGTCGCCGTCCACGGCCGCCTGCACCGCTCCGGCCCGGGGAAGGACTCCACCACGGGCCACTGGGAGCTGATGGGCGTGGTGACTCCGGTCCCGCTGCCCGTCTACCCGGACGGCTTCCCGCCCGCGCTGCTGGAGCGCCTGACGGCGGTCACCGGGCACGCGTTCTGCGCCAACGCCCCGCTCGACGGCGTCGACGCCATCGAGGGCTTCGGCGATCACCACCGGCGCACGGGGGAGCTGATCCTCTACACGTCGCAGGACTCCGTGCTCCAGGTCGCCGCCCACCACGACGTGCTGGAGGAGGACGCCCTGCTGGCCGTGTGCGAGCGGATCCGG
>Ga0247757_10001597_pt1 | contig 14357 bp, 19 predicted proteins | sample UWRJL126311R4_FD_180929 | JGI IMG/M metagenome (GOLD analysis project Ga0247757, IMG submission 180929) | Plant litter microbial communities from Arlington Agricultural Research Station in Wisconsin, United States - UWRJ-L126-311R-4 | ecosystem: Environmental > Terrestrial > Plant litter >... | reverse complement strand
CTGGGGGGTTCTAAAAACCCTTCCACAGAAAAAGAAACCTTTAGTTCATATACAAATCCCAACCAGCGCATTAAGGGTATCAATCCGATCTAATCCAGCCCGCACCCTAATTTTCGCCATCGCTAATTCGCAAAGCAACTAAGAAATATACGACGTGGGCCCTTCATAACTTTCATATCCAAGCCCGTTCACTTTTATACGAAGAATCGTCAGCCTTTTTTTTTTCAAACCCTCTCCCCTCCGGCCCTCCCCATCCTCACCATCTCCACGTCGTCCTCATTCCCGACCTCAATCCTCTCACTCCTAACACTAACCTCACTCGTAACATTAATACCCCACCCTCCGGCCCCATCCCTCCCTTCACCCGCCAGCACAACCCCCTCCTCTCCCTGCGCATGATTCGCCAGGCCCTCCGCACTCCCCTCCCCCTGCGTATAACTAATGTGAAACAGACTCCTCTTCTTCCCCTCGGCCCTGCTCGCCAGGCCGACATCCGAGAAGCTCAGCGCGGAAGGCTGTTTCCGATGGCGGTGGGAGAAGGACGAAAGAGACGAGGACAAGCGGAGATGGGAGAAGAATTTCGGCACGACGGGCAGGAAGAGCACGAACATGCCGGAGGCGACTTCGCCGTAGCACGCGATGGACATGTACATGGAGTCGCGCACGAAGTCGTATCCACGCAGCTGGCGGTCGTTGTAGACGAGGCACATGACGGCGAAGCCGCAGGGGCTGCGTTGGTTTCGGGTTAGTACGGACGGGAGGCGGGAGGGAGGTGTGGGGGCCGAATGAGGGGAAGGAGGGAAAGCGGAGGATGACGTACACGATGCCGGCCATGAAGACGACGGCAAGCTTGACGCGTGCGAAGCGGTCGATCTTCATCAGTTTCCAGATAGCGCGCTGCGTGACGAAGAGGATGGCGATGTCGCCTATGAGGTTGACGGTGGCCGTCGCCATGGCGACCCTCCCGATTTCAATGCACTTGCCGGGGAGCCATGGTTTCCAGGCCTTGTCGAGGGGCTTACAGTTGAAGAACATGAGGAAGACGATGATGATGTAGTAGGTGAGGTTCAGCCAGATGAGGCTGTGGATGGCGTAAAAGGTCTTTGAGCGCGTGCCCCGTGGTACGAAGATGCGGAGGACTTGGATCAGCATAGCGACTTTGATGAGCACAATGCCGATGTTGTAGAAGATAGCCGAGATACGGAACCACTAGTTGAGAGTGAGCTATGTCGATAAGGGTGTGGACAGGTTCGTACAAGGAGGAAAGGGCCAAAGTCTCGCAATGTCAAGTCCCAGCTGTGGATTATGGGCGCCAATGAACTCATCATGAAGCCGCACACAATCTGCGCAATGGCTGCAGCCTGCATCTCGCCAAGTCAATTGTCGAACACGAGATAAAAGCCACGGTGCATGTTATCAAGCTTACCCATGCAAAAGGTATTAAATCTGCTTGTCGGGTCAGTCACACTGCACACAATTTGAGCTGTGTAGGGATGCATCCGTACAGTCTTCCCAGTGCAACTTGTCCATTATCAGCAACTTGACCAGAAATCGAAACCACGCGAAAAGCGTGACGGTTGCTAGTGCGAGCCCCAGCGTCGCGTATATCAGCGTGGCATCATTTTGCGGGTTCGTGAAGTTTGACTTTTGGTTTCTAGGAGGAGGAATTGCCGGTCTGCCTAAGTCAATGCCCGCCATGTTGTGTCCCTCAATAGCATGCCGTGTTGTCGAAGTCGAGGCCGTACAGGCTGTACGAGAAGGTTAGATTCCAGCTGCGAAGGAGGAAAGCTGCAATGGGCAAGGCTGAACATATTTACAGCCCAACAACGAACCCCTTGTACGGGTGATAGCATCGGTGATACCACACCTGGGGCCGAAAATAGCATGGTGGCCTTATGGTGCTGACAGTTCATTCGCTTTGGGATGCCCGATGGTGAATTGGGGGCGGTCCGTGAGCAGACGACAGCCTTGTGAGAGGTTCAGGCGGTGACGAGGGGCAAGCGTACAACATTACTGGGCACGCAAGCTGCTGTAAGCAACCGCAATGGAACACACGTGCAGCACAAGGATGATGAAGGAGCCAATAATATATGAAAGTCAATATAATATATGAAGGCTATGATGGAGAGATGTATGGGGGGATGACTGGAAGAGGCATAGCTCAATGGCTTACCTGCATGGTCCAAGGCGAAGCGTGTCGATCACATCCTCTCAGCGAGTGCCCATGGTTCACTCCTATTGCAATTGATACCCCGCAAATTTCGTTTTGCCAGTTGTTGAACCTCTGGCTGTCTCCTGCACCTAAGTTTTGGTTTGTTTCGCAGCGATTGGAGCAAGAAGAGGCCGGTGCCCGCGACAACTCCGTCAGGCCAACCACTCGGCTGTTGCTGGTTCTCGGCCATGCAGCATATGCATATCGACCGGGGTATCCATCAACAGAGGGCTGTGACAACGCACAGGGCTGCCAGTAGCTTGTACGGGAGAAGTGCGGGGATGCCATCTTCGCTCCAGCTCGATTCGCTTGCGGGCGCACTAACCACCAGGCCATACACACAAGGCTGGCGTGCGCGAAGTCCGCACGCCAACGTTGCGTATAAAGAGCCCCAAAAGTCCTAGCTGCTCCAAACCATCGCTCAAGTCAGTTCATTAAGAGCGCCTGCCCTGCGGCCGCTCCGACTATGCGATGGCTTGCACTGCGGTACTACTAGGTGTGCAACCCGATGAAGGGATACGCGACGGCAGCCAGATGCCAGGCTGGTCCCCAGTTCCCACTGACCACGGCGCCGGCCCGCTCCTTCAGTTCTCTGCTTACACGGGGTCCTCCAAGCTCGAGCGTGCGACGCATGGTTCCGTCGAAACCCACACGAGCGCCTAATCGCGTGAACAGATCGGTGAGCTCCAAGTGCCGCAGATTGAATTCCGAGGCAATGCGATCCATGACGAAGCTCCACTCAGAACCGCGTTCCCTAAGCACAGTGTGACTGAGCGAGAGAGACCGGAGCGAACTCTTGCTGGGGGACAGGAATCGGAATAGGTCGTCCGCTTTGCGTATTTGAAAGAGGACCAACCTGCAGCTCTCCAGCCGTGGGTATGTGCAGTGTTTGGCCATCTCCGATAGCATATTCTCTTCTAAGCTGCTAAAACACGACAAGTCCAGCACTCGGAGGTTTTTCATTTGAGACATGAATCGGACTAGGAACGGTGCCCTGTCAACAGACATCTCGAAACCTTCATCAGGGGACCTCCAGTCTCGTATGTTAAGCTTCAGGACCTCCAGCCCAGCAAATGTGCTGCCGAACCTGGACAGCAACGGAGATACACTCTCAAGGCGGCCAGCGCTAACGGCTCCGTATCTTCTCCCGCCATCGATGGTGATTGTCTGCACTTTGAGATCGGATACTGCAATGGCAGCCATGGTCGAGACAAACGGCCGGCTCATTTCGTTCTGACTACTCTCGCAATACCGGCGTCCGAAAAGCAGAAAGTTCTTCTTCATGCCATCGTAGGCGAATATGATGGATCGCAGTCGTCCCAGTCGCTCGAAGATGGTAACCAGCGTTCTCCGGTCATGTCGCGTTTCGTTCCAAAATTTAGTGACTTCCTCGCATTTCCCCTCGACTTCCCTGTACTGTGCTTGTATGTCTTCGTGTCTGGCCTGGTCCTGCTGCAGGTCGGCTTCTATTATACCTTTTTCTAGCTCCCATAGCCGAATGGCGAAACGCGGGGTAGCGTCGACGATCAGGTCCCGGAGACTTCTTCCGAAATAAGGATCGGACGTGACTCGGACTAATCTGTCCAGGCTCTCCGACGTCCAGACCACAGTCCGCCGACGAAAGAAGCGCTGCTTGAACTGATGGAGTGACTGCTGATTCAGCGATGGACTAGCTAACCGGAACGAGCGGAAAGAGTCCACATCGAGATGGTCAGTAATGTGTTCGATTAATTCCGTCGGAAGCGATTGTAGCGGCATATGGAGCAGAAAGATGGAGCAACTTCAAAAGGCAATCGAAATTGACAATGGGCGTGCATTTAAATTGGCGAGATGGGCAGAGCATGGGATGATGACCAACGTTGCATAAGGTGGAGAAGCTGGGCACAAGTGAGATGACGATCGCACTAACGTGAAAACGGAAGGCAGGCCTTCTGTGTCTTCAACAATCGTGGAAACACGTGAGGCGCCGTATTCCAGTCCTGCTCGATGAGAAATGCTTGCCAACATGAAAGAGCGAGAGTCCGAAGTCCGTTGGTCTAGCTGTATGAATGCACACCGGCTGACTGGTTTTTGAAGCTAATAAAGTCCTAGTGACGTGTTTGGTTCTAGTCGCTATCATCGCTATCACTATCACCACTCGAACCATCTTCGCTGCTACTAACGTTTGAACTACCTTCAGAATCTTCGTCACTGTCCAAGTCCGAACCGCCGCCATCGTCGCTGGCTGGACCAGAGCCAGTCGAAGAACCGTCATCGCTTTCTGACTCTGAACTTGAGCTGTCGCTCTCCTCGCTGCTGCTGCTATCGCTAGTCTCGTCACTGGAAACGTCTGTCCTGCTCTTTCGTTTGCGGGGGTCGTTCTGGCCCGATCCTGCGGCCTCGTATGGCTTTGGCTTGGCAGCTGCATCAATATTGGATCGTAGACTATCCGGAGCGGGGATTCCTAGGGCGGTGAGCAAGGCTTCTGCTCGCCGTCGTTTTAGTCGTCGAAGGTAGCCCTCCTTATGCGGGTGGTCGTGAAAATTTTCAAGATCGCGGTCCGACCGCCGTCTTTTCCGTTCCTTGGACAAACGCTCTTGTAGAGCACTCTCTTTGGCTGCTGCTCGAGCTTCTGCGTCGCCCATATCACCCGGCTCTTCTACTTCTTCCAATGTTTTCATACAACTTGCCCTGAGCCTTTCAATAGCCCCTGCACCTTGGAGGCCTTTAACGTACTCAATCAGTGCCTCTGAGTGCTCTTCTGGGATTCGGAAGACGTTCAGCGCGTTTTCAAGCACGTCGTTCTGAATGGCTTTGTTGAACTTCCAGTTCGAACGGTTGTTATGATATTGAGCCAGGTAATTAAGATACCGTGAGGGGTCTTTCTTGCCTTTGCTGCTTCCTCCGGTTGGTGCTGGGCCTTTGTTCGTTTGCTATGAACAAGTCAGAAAGGCGTAGCTCAAAAGAGGTGGAGGCATAGTGAAGGGAGCAATCTCGCAGCACCAAGTATAACTGCATCAAGCAGAGATCTGCTGATTCTCCTAGCATGTCAAACGCGGCACCGGACTTGCAAACGGACTTGCAAACGGAGAAGGAGCCTCTTTGTGCAGGACGTAGACCCTCTCAAGTTTCAAGACGCCTCACGATGTCTAGTGCTAAGGAGAATAAGAAGCCGCTGTTCTCCATTGCCCATAAATGTCGATGATAACGAGAAGTCTGACTTACCGTGACTGTGGTTGGTGGCTTGTCGTTCCCAGGGTGAACCTTGGGTGGGGCTGCAAATTGGGTAACTTCAGCTGGAGTGAACTGCTCACTCTGACCCTTTTGCTCTGCGGCCCACTTTTTGAAAAGATCGTGGGCACTAGTCCCGTCCGCTGTTTTCGTGTCAGGAGTGAAGGTAACAGACTTTCTTCGATCAAATTTGGATGGCGATGCGCTGAGACTGGATCGGACCTCGCTTTTCTGTGTAGTTTTGGAAATAGTAGGCGTTGCGAACGCGGGTAAATCGGCCTCAGTTGAAGCAAGCAGAGTTGAACCATGGTGTGCGGCGTCACCCTCTCCAGGTGAGAGAGATGGTGTTCGGGTGATTTGATCAGAAACTTTAAGTCGCGCTGACTGCACTTGGTCATGTCCTTGGGCTGGGGCAGAATGTGAAGCTCCCAGCTGATAGTCGTTACTTTTGCGCCCCTTCTTCTTGCGATAATTGGGATCACCCTTTGGATGCACTTTGACAGTCGAAGTCGTCGCGTCTGCTGCTGATTCTAGAGTGGCATTTTCTGCATCTGGAACAGACGATTCCTCGGGACCGGCATGGCCGTGGTCGTGATGGTGCTCCTGGCGCACCTTGGTCTTCTTCTGAGAGAGTCCGTCTGCTTCAGCTGGCTCCGACTGATGTTTTCGTTTACCAAGCTTGCTCTTCTGGCCCTTTGGCGGCGTAGCTTGCTCATTCGCGTCCAAGGTACCACCCTGCTGGTCGGAAGGCTCGCCGTGCTGATGGTTATCGCCTTGGCGAGTAGATTGGTCGGAGTTCTTGAGCTTCAGGCCCAGACGCTTCCAGGCGGGCACCCACTCGCCGGGTTGAGCCATGGGAGAAAGAGGGAAATGGGAGGTTTTCAGAGGCTGCCTCGCTGGATTTGCATCGCTCACGCCCGAACCAGCTGTGCGGGCGGCGTTTGTCAGTATCAAAACGTCAAATGAGAAGCCGCAGCTCAGAAATTTGGGACGTTGCCAAGCTGTGGCTAGGGTGGCGCGGGCCTCTTGACGGCGATCAGAGCGGCGGCTTCACCGAGACAGCTCCAGGCCACCCAGAACGCGTAACCGCATCCGCACCACAGCGACAACGTCCATCAACAAACACCAGGCCAGTCTAGGCTTATGTTCAATCTCCCCAATCTGCCCGCAGCTGACCTACCCCGCTACACATAAACACCCGTCGCCATCATGTCTGGTGCGTTGTTGCGAGCTGCCAGCTCCCCTCCCAAGCTCTGCCCGGCCTCTGCTGACAGCTCTATCCACGCACAGGAAGCGCAGGCTACGACCGACACATTACCATCTTCTCTGACCAGGGCCGCCTGTACCAAGTCGGTAGGCATGCCCCCGCCCACTAGCGTCGCAGCATAGTAGACGAGTGTTGTTGACAGCTCTCAGAATATGCATTCAAGGCGATCACGGCAGCAAACATCACGTCCGTGGGCGTGCGGGGTAAAGACTGTGCAGTGGTCATCTCACAGAAGAAGGTGCCCGTACGTTGCTCACCTGCTGAAGCTCCATGTCTATATAGCAGGTTGTTGACGCAGTGCGTAGGACAAACTGATTGAGCCGTCGTCGGTGTCCCACGTCTTCAAGCTCTCGCCATCGGTTGGGTGCGTCATGACGGGCTCAATAGCTGATGCTAGGGCCTCTGTGAGCCGAGCCCGAGGCGAGGCTGCAGAGTTCCGGTATAAGTATGGATACGAGATGCCCTGCGACGTGCTGGCGAAGAGGATAGCAAACATCAGCCAGGTGTACACCCAGCGAGTAAGCGAGGCTGCTCTCCAGAGCTGAAGGCAAGGAAAGACGAGAGACACTGACACGGGCATAGGCATACATGCGGCCTCTTGGTGTGGCGACGACGCTCATTTCGTTGGACCAGGAGGTTGGACCCCAACTTTACAAGTGTGATCCGGCAGGCTACTACGTGGGCTACAAGGCAACCGCGTCGGGACCCAAGACGCAGGAGGCGCTGAACTTTTTGGAAAAGAAGCTGAAGAACAAGGAACATGCAGAGGGCAGCTGGGAGGAGGTGGTGGAGCTTGGGATCACGGCGCTGAGCACAGTGCTGTCGGTGGACTTCAAGAAGGGTGAGCTCGAAGTAGGCATCGTGGGGGGACCCAAGGCCGGCGGCGAAGGCACAGACCCCCAGTTCAGGGCTCTCACCGAGGAAGAAATCGACGAACGCCTGCAATCCATTGCTGACAAGGACTGAGGCCCACTGCCGGGGTCCTGGGCCAGCGGGCGTGGAAGCGATGGACGGGTGTGATGAAGGGAGCGTGGAAAGGCCTATGGCACCGCATGCCGAAGTCGAGGAGGGCGCTGGAGGAAGCTCTAGGTGCTCACCGCGCATGAGGCTGGAATGCATGGCGGCGCTGGCGCGTGGGCGAGGGAACGTTATGGGTTCAGCCGCGTCTCAGAATGGTCTGTATGTACTAGCCTCACGTCAATAACAGCGTTGTCCCCTCAGCACAGCTGCCGTCCCACGCAGGAACACATGGCGCGACGTCATGCGACTGGCCACTGGCCGAGAAGGCGACATGGCCGAACACCGCCTCTTTTGCTCGGTGCAGCTGTGGCTGGCCGTGAAGTTGACGCTCAGCAGACGCACGCGAAAGCCGCACCGCCTAATTTAGGGCTGTCGCCAATGGAACCGCCCCGTGCGGCTGCTGTTCACAGCCGGGCTCGGCGCCTTGCCGGATGAGGCCGTCGTCGAAGTTGCTGCTTCGCGCAGCCTTTCCCCTTTGGGCCGAGTGGCGTCGATAGTACTGCTGAGCGTCAACTCCACGGCCCATCAGAGAACGACGGCCCCGTCGATTCCAGCTGTCATGGTCGCCGCAAGGGACACGGCCGTGGTGTCGTTTACGTTTTGCTTTGTCTGCGTCGCTCGTCAATACTACTCTTACACCTTATCGTGACTCCTTACAGGCCTTGCGATGCTGAATGGTGCAGCCTCTCCAGCTGGACAGCGCTGCTCACGGTCCCGATGTGGATCTCGGCAAGCATGCGGGCGGGAGTAGCCTTGGATCCAAGGCTACTGGCTTCCCTACAGAGATTCGCACCGTTGAATGCTCGAAATCCCATACATCCTATATGCTATATAACGTCGCCGCCGTTCACCATCTCATCCGCACCGATTCGAACCTCGAGACGCATCTGCACTTCTCCTCTTTTCCTTCCGCCAGTCACTTCCAACTTTCCGCCCTTTTCCATTCATCCTGCCCATCATGTCCGACGGTCGTAAGGCTACCCCCTACTCCAAACCACTCCCCGCAGCAGTGCACCATCAAATACTCTTACAAGAATATCCCCCCTCCGTTTCCATCCTGCTTCACTTTCCCTTCCGCAGCACCCGAATCCGTTTGCTAAAACGATTACCCCACAGTCAACGACGCCCGCGCATTCCGCATCACGGAGATCATGAGCGACTTCCGTGACCTCCAGCACTATCTCAGCAGCCAGCTGCACGCCTCTCCTACTGCTGAAGAATACTATCTCGAGGGCTATTCACTGTTGCGTCAATGCACAGCCGATGCCCAGGCCATCTTGTCCACTCCCTTTGCCGCCGCGAGCGGGGCTCCTGGCGGTGACCTGGAGCGCGAGAAGCAGCAACTGAGGGCGTAAGTCGACCCCTCTCGGTCTTCTCATGGTGTGCTTAGGAGCGATACCGTGGAATTTCAATGAGATCACGCTTGGCGCACGACGAGGAGCTACGAAATGGCCAACGTGCAAGGCTGACATCAGAGACAGGATCATCATTGATGCCGCAGTGCGCCGGTTCCAGTGTCAGAGGGCCTACTTGAGGGCACACGCTGGATTGCGATGGATGAACACCCGGAGCAGCATCCTGCGAGGACAAAATCCGAATGCGAGTCATTTTACGGCCCTGCAGGGCGCAGACAGCAACTTGCGCATGGTAAGTCGACACTCAGGCATCGATTCCATCACAAAGACCATTCATCCATACCATCCCACAACAATACTGACTAGACGGTCTCAGGAGCTCCTTGCCATCACAGACGAGTATGTCGATAACACGCTGCGCGCCAAAGACGCCTCGCAGAGAAAGTGGCTTGCAGAGGACCCGTCCCTCACCCAAATCCAGCAGATTCTCATGAGACGATAAATTTCCTACCGAGCGCTTCTAGACAATGTCTCCTTTGCCCGTTTCGGCCGGTGTTTTTGTTCTATTCCTCCGAAGAAACAACAGCGCTTTCCTAAACAATACCCTTACACCACACCTTTTCCACCAGTCATCGACATTATCCGCATACAAAACGAACATCTTTTCCGCAACGCAATCGCCCCATCGTTCCGATATCAGTCAGCCAGCTACGAAATACCTTCCTGCAACATCAATACACAACGCTGCATGTCCATGTTCCGTTCCGATACCTATCTTTTCGTTCACCTCGCACGCATACCCTCGTTCGTTTATCGAGCGCATATCGTCTTCTGCTAAGAAATTTTACTCGCCCACGGCTGTCTTTTTCCTACCGGTCTTGTTCTCAGATTTGGTTTTTTCTTCTCATTTTCCTCGCTTAGGAACGGATGCTCCAGTGCTGGTCACGCTATCCGGTAGAAGGATCTATAATATTGGTTTGAAAAGCTTCTCTGGGTCAATTATTTAGCGTCGGCGTCTTTCGGTATTTCTTAACTTCATGGCGAGTCGTTTTCGGTGAAGGGGGGACGATAGTGGGTGGAGTGGGTTCTTCTCGAATGGGCGAACGCATCTTCACCACAGAGTATTCATGGAGACATTAGCTTGCAGGCAGCAATGGGGAGAGATTTGGAGCTGGAGAGATTCTTCCATTTGATACATTTACCTTCTTTTTCCTTAGTTTCCGTGTTGACTATTCTCCGCAATGTTTTTACTTTTTTTCCTTAGCCTTGCATGCACTTTCTTCTGTTTTTCTCACAAGGTCAATTCCGTTTATTTCGACCCATCTTTTTGTCTATATGCCCACTACTCACCTTTCTCCCCCGTACATACTCCCGCTGTATTCGTAGACGGAACTCTCCTCCCCTCCTATCATAGCTGCCAATCCATTGTCTCCAATCATTCGAGAACAAGAAAGAGCAAAATAAAACAAACTGTCTTCCCATCCCATCCAATCCATGCACACTCCCTCCCCCTCCTTCTCACTGTTCCCCTCCTACGCAACCCACCCAAGACCCAAAAAATCAACGGCTCCTCATCAACGGCTTAGTCCTCCTCCCATTCCCCCCTAGCGTCAGACGACGTTAGAAAGTGGGGCTCTCCTCTAGTGTTAGCGCCCCTAGACCCTTGTCTGGCCTTGTATCTTTTCGAGCTGTGCTTTTTCAGCTGAGCGAGTTTCGCTGCCCTCGCTCTCCCAAGCCATTGTCGCTCGCTTGTTGAATCGAGCACCGAACCGAAGCGGACGAACGATGCAAGCTGAGGCTAAAATGGGATAAGAGAGGGAAGGAGAAAATACCATGTTCCCCCGACGGCTTGGTACCGCGAGCTCCTTGGCGGGGGCTTGCGGCCTTTCCCCCGCGTCGCTTCGCGTGGTCCGTATTGTAGTTTGCGGTGGCTTGGGATAGCTGCATGCCTATGTCATTGCTGGAAACCCCAAATCCGGGTTCCGTTGCCAGTGTAGTGCGGCTCATCCTCGGTAGATGCCACCTTCTCTCCAGCAACGACTGGCCTGGAGAACCCGAGACGAAACAGGTACCCAGTTTTCCCAGAAGCGAGAGCAGCGATCGTCCAAGCCCCCGCACCCAATTGCTTCTTCGTCGGTATACCCGTCGCCAACGCAGCTCCGCAACGCCCTTTTTCTCTACACGGCCGCGGTTCGCGAGCGAGGAGCATTGAGTTGGGGGCGAGCCAGCCACCGCCGGTGCTGCAGGGCGTTTGACCGGTACGTCCCGAGCTGAGGAGTGCAACGCATCGCGGGGATTTTACCTCGAGAGACGTCCGGTCAGTGGAAATGGTGCACACCCTCTCCGTCTACACATGCATAGACATATGTCCCGTCCCACCCCAACACATACATACACACACACACCCACACCCACACTCCCCTCACCGGAATCCCCCCCGGCCCAACAATCTATCACGCAATTGAAACACACATTCATCTATCTTCATGCGTACGTCGTGCATCTGCCGGGGTGTGCGATCCCCATCGGCGTCTCCATCTGCATCATGCACGTCGGTGTTGAAAGCCTCATGCGCACGGTGCACCCCCGGGCGTGCGCGGCGGCTTGGATGATTCGCTATTGTAGTCGGTCGCTACACGTCGCTACGCACGGACGGCCACGTGGGAAGCCCTGGTGCCACAGCCAGATGGGGGATAGCGTAGATCGGGGTGGCCGGAGATGCGCAACGGGGGTCTAGAGTAAGCTTGTGGGAGGGCGACGGGTTGAGAGGAGTGTTGTGTCATCATGGGGGTAAGAGACGGGATGGGGAGTGGCGCAGGGGGAAGGGCAAGGGGAGCAGCACGTGGGATGATGACGCGGGATAGGCATGCATGCACGACACTCAGGCAAGGGGGGATGGAGTAGAGTTGTTTCTATATTAGGCGTCTCATCCCCATGCTCATGTGGGCTGGGAGAGTGAGGCTCGATATGGCTGACAACGACCGACTTTCCGGATACATTGCCTTTTCCCTGTCCCCCGAGTATTGGGCCTTCTTTCTTCGTCAGACACCCTTTTGTTATTCAGTTTTTGATGAGGGAGAGGGATTTCCCCAAGCACCCTTTCGATATGATATGCCTTTTCTTTGAGGCACGTTTTTTGAGACACGACATGTCATGTCTGCAGAGAATTTTCATCTTCTTACTCTTTGTTTAACATCCACCGTTGTTTGTCCTGTTGCTTGGAAGGACGATCCTTTTGTAGGAAACGTTACTCGTCGAAGAGGTCCGATTCCTCGCGCTGAAGATCCAGCATCTCCTGAAGTTCTCGGATGTTGCGGCGCATCATCTCGACGGGCAACCTCTCCCGTTGGTTCAAGGCCTGCTGGCGCTGTTCCATGGCCTGCCCTTGCAGGGTTAGGGAGTGCTCGCGCTCGTTGAGTGTCTGCTCGCGCTGGTCCAAGGCTCGCTCTCGCTCTTGGAATGCCTGCTCGCGGGCTTGGGCGCGCTGCCTCGAGGCTTGCGCTCGCTCTTGGAAGCCCTCTGGCAAGGACACTTGGAAACGCCGGTTGAGGTCGTTGACTGGTTGCTCGGCCTGCTGCTGCTGCTGCTGCTGCTGAGCTTGAGCGGGTTGCTCGCGCGGCGCAGAGTTGAACGGTCCGAAAAGGCTGCGAGGATTGCCAGTGCCGCTCATCACGGTATCCGAGCTTTCGCCTTGAGATGGCGCCTGGTCTTCAAGGGACTCATGCGCTGAGAAGCGAGGTCCAGAGCTCCGTATAGTGGTGCCCTGTGCCGGGCCGGGCCGGGCAGTTGGGGTCTCCCCAATGATGGTGCTGCCCGGGGTGAGGTTGCCGAGCATGGCAGCCATCCCTATGTGACTGGTCAGCGTGCTGGTTAAAAGTGAAGTTGGCCACTAGGACCGGGTGACAGGCTTACTGGCGTATCCCCTAGGTGGCTCGTTGTTACGCTGGAGACGATCCAACGCGGAGAGGGCCTGCTCATGCATCGCAGCCATACCCTGGATGTACTCGGGGCTCTCATCCGTGTCCTGTTCAAGAGTCAGAATACAGCTTGGAAGAAGAGACTTCAGAGGGGAACGTACATCCTCGCCGTTGTTACCTTGAAGTTCGAGCAGCCTCCTACGAACCTGTTCACGGCTCCGCTGGAGCATTTCGTTAGCAGGTGGGAGGATCATGCTTTGGCGTGTACCCACTTGCCGCTGCTGGGCAAGGCCGCCGCCCGAGGAAGAAGCAGCACGGTTCTCAGGGCGTCCGCCCCGAGCAGCGTATTCGAGTAGTCCCGGCCAAGGCCTCTGTACGGCCGACCTACGAGAGCTCCTCTGTCTACCCAAACCGTCGAGGCGTTCAAGGAACGGCGTATCGTCCTCTGGGTCCGATGCTTCATCGTCCTCCAGAGTGACGCCAATCATGGGGAGCCACATGGTGCGGCACAGCGGACACTTCTTCTCGCTGTTGGGCGACATCGTCAGGAATGTTTTGAGGCATTCCTTTCCGATGATATGGTTGCAGCCGGGGAGCGTGATGCGCACCGCTGTCTCGTTAGTATAGCCTTCGAGGCAGATCATGCACTCGTCGGCGAGGCGGACGTCATCGCGACCCACGGCTTCAGTGTGGTCGCGCATGAACTGGGTGGCGCGGGCGGAGAGATTGTGGGATGGAGTGTAGGACATGGTTGGGGAAGTGGAGTGTCGGATATGGTGGTGGAGCGGGTTGAGAGGGTGAGGGTGAGGGTGGGTGTGGGAGGTGGGAGAAGTATTTTATACTGCTGCCGGGCTGCAGTAGCGCGTCGGGGCGCGAGTTTGTTTTGTTGTGGTCGCAGACGTAATTTCACCTTGGTATTGTCGCGTGTCAAGGCAAGAGGGCGTTGCTGGGGTGAAGAGGAGTCAGGGTGGGTGAGTCATAGAGATGTTCTTTTGGTGAAAGATTATGGTTAGTGTGAGGAAGGGGAAATTGAAGGCCAGATTTATGTTCAAGATGGTGTGGATGTTGTGTCACTCAGTCTATTTGTACTTGATGAAATGTACTTGGTCTTGGTGACTATCTGGCCTACGAACCCAAGAAAGTGGCAAAAATGAACATAAAAGGTTTTGAGGAAGCCGAATTCTCTTTGAAGCAAGAAGGGTCTTTGACCCTGTTTCATAGCGCTCCACAGGACGATATACATTGTGTATGATAATACCAAGCGGTCGATGTTTAGACCGTGCCGACTGGGATAGTATTAGTTTGAATCAACCCTGTAGTGTTACATACTCTTAAGCAAATTAATATTCTCGGTATCGTGGAAGAGCGATGAGTCT
>Ga0247757_10001596_pt1 | contig 14388 bp, 10 predicted proteins | sample UWRJL126311R4_FD_180929 | JGI IMG/M metagenome (GOLD analysis project Ga0247757, IMG submission 180929) | Plant litter microbial communities from Arlington Agricultural Research Station in Wisconsin, United States - UWRJ-L126-311R-4 | ecosystem: Environmental > Terrestrial > Plant litter >... | reverse complement strand
AGATGATGTCGTTTGAAGATGAACAAAGAAGAACGGAGATATCAAGGGCGGAAAAGGCCTATGCGCAAAAAATATGGATAGGTGTATTGTTTGCCGGTTTGCTGATCCTCACAGCTTTTCTTATCTACCTTTTCCGGAATATCCGGCAGAAACACAAGACGAACCTGCGGTTGCTGTCTCAGAAAAAAGAGATCGAAGATACCCTAGAACAATTGAAAACTACACAGACGCAGTTGGTGCAATCGGAAAAAATGGCGAGTCTTGGTGAACTTACTGCCGGTATAGCACACGAGATCCAGAACCCGTTGAATTTTGTCAATAATTTCTCTGAGCTGAACAGGGAACTCCTTGAAGAGATGATTGATGAACTGGACAAAGGCAACTACGAAGACGTGAAAGCCCTGGCTAAAGATATTTCCGAGAACGAACAGAAGATCACGCATCACGGGAAACGTGCCGATGCGATCGTAAAAAGCATGTTGCAGCACAGCCGGAGCAATAGCGGCCAGAAAGAACCTACCGATATCAATTTGCTGTGCGATGAATTTCTGCGATTATCCTACCACGGCTTACGGGCAAAGGACAAATTCTTTAATGTTAAATTTGAAATGGAGCTGGATAAAGAGCTGCCTGCAGTAAATGCGGTTGCGCAGGATGTGGGAAGGGTATTGCTGAATCTCTTCAACAATGCATTTTATGCGGTAGATGCAAGGAAAAAGACAGGAGAACCGGATTTTCATCCACTGGTAAAGGTCCGTACTGAACAGCAGAACGGGAATATACTCATCACTGTTTCTGATAATGGCACTGGAATACCCCAGGATGTAGTCAATAAAATATTTCAGCCTTTCTTCACTACCAAACCAACCGGTCAGGGCACTGGCCTGGGACTGAGCATGAGTTATGACATCATTACCAAGGGACATGGAGGGGAACTGAGGGTAGAGACTGCTGAAGGGAAGGGCACGAATTTCATTATTCAGCTACCGGTTGCTTAAGATAATGCGTACGGATAGATAAACACAAAACAAATGCACATGAAAATACTGGTCGTTGACGATGAAGAAGACATCAAGCTGCTGTTCCAGCAGCGTTTCCGGAAGGAAATACGAGATGGGCTTTTCGATTTTGCGTTTGCAATATCAGGAGAGCTGGCATTGGATTACCTGCTTGAAAATCATCATGAGGCGGTGCTCATCCTCTCAGATATCAATATGCCTGGCATGAGCGGACTGGAATTATTAGATACGATCAAAAAAACTTACCATAAACCGCCCCCTGTTGTGATGATGATCACAGCATATGGCGATGAGGAAAATTATAACCGCGCCATGCAATTGGGTGCAGATGATTTTCTTACCAAACCTGTTGATTTTAACCTGTTAAAAGAAAAACTAAAACAATGAGTATATCCAAAATATTGGTAGCAGATGATGAAGTGGATCTCGAAACACTGATCAAACAGAAATTCCGCAGGCAGATACGCGACCAGAAATACGAGTTTGTATTCGCTATGAACGGTAATGATGCCATTGCCAAACTCCAGGAACATCCTGATGTGTCCGTGGTACTCAGCGATATCAATATGCCGGAGATGGATGGATTGACACTTTTGACCAGGCTGGCAGACAGCAATCCCTTGCTCAAAACCGTGATGGTTTCTGCCTATGGCGATATGGACAATATCCGTTCCGCAATGAACCGCGGTGCATTTGATTTTGTTTGCAAACCGGTAAATTTTGAGGACCTCGAGCTGACGATTGAAAAAACATTGAAACATGTAGGTCAACTCAACGAAACATTACAGGCTATCAAAGAAAACAATATCCTGCGGATGTATGTGGATGAAAATGTACTCAAGTTTATGGGCAGCCGCGAGTTTGAAGATTCGATCATGGCCAATGAAACGATGGATGCAACAGTGGTGTTTATTGATATCTGCGGATTTACGGCTATCACCGAGGCAGCACCGGCGGATACCGTTGTAAAGATGCTGAACAAATATTTCGACCTGATGGTGAAAGAGATCATATCACACAAAGGTCATGTAGATAAATTCATCGGCGATGCGATCATGGCGGTGTTCAGGGGCGATTACCATCTCGACAGGGCTATTGATGCCTGTTTGGCGGTGCGCTCGCAGATAGCAGCGTTGCCAAAAGAAGATATTGATGTGGGTTTTTTACCACAGGTTTCCATAGGGATCAATAGTGGTGAATTGATATCCGGCAATATCGGGTCTGCTGGTTTGCGGAGATTGGATTATACGGTGATCGGCGATGTTGTTAATACAGCATCCCGGCTTCAATCCGCCGCCAATCCTGGACAGATCATTATCGCCGAATCGTCTTACGAACAGGTCAAAGAATCGTTTAATTGTAAGCCGGTAGGAGAGGTAAGTCTCAAAAACAAAACTAATGCTGTGATGATTTATGAAGTGATCGATTGATAATCGGTAATTTTGGGAATGGCAACATATGATCTTCAGCGGTTCTTGTCTGCCCAGGAAACTACCTATGATTCCGCCCTGGCTGAGATCAAACGGGGAAGAAAAACCAGTCACTGGATGTGGTTTATCTTTCCGCAGCTCGCAGGTCTTGGTTTGAGTGAAATGAACAGGCGTTATGCGATCAGCAGTATCGGTGAAGCCACTGCCTATCTTCAACATCCTATTCTCAGCGAAAGATTGCGCGAGATCAGCCTGGCAGTCTTGCAGAACCGGGTAGCTGATGCACATGCCATCTTCGGTTCTCCCGATGAAAGAAAACTGCGATCCTGCATGACCTTATTTGCAGCCATACCCGATACCAACCCTGTTTTTCAGCAGGTTCTCGATCGTTTCTACCAGGGTAGTCCCGACATGCGTACATTAGAATTGCTAAAACAGACGGGGTAACCCCGCCACTACTAAAAAATCAGATCAATCATACCTTCCATCCCCTGATCTGTGCATGGTGTTAGCGATCCGCGCACATTGGAATTGCTGAAAGAGGAAAGCTGATCAATACCATCTATAAAAAATCAGATCAATCATACCTTCAATCCCCTAATCTGTGCTACGTTTGAATCATGAAACACCCGCTTGATAACCCTGTATGGCATGCTGCCATTTCCGGCAACAGCGGATTGGCCAGCGGTTCAGAGCAGGTGAAGCTATTCGACACAGATGTTTCTCCTTTTGCCTGTATGGCAGAGAGTACGGTTGAGAACCTGCTCGGGTTATATGAATTGAATACAGAGAACCGCACCCTTTTTCTTTGGGCTGATCAATTATTGCCGATGCCGGATAAATGGCAGGTAAAACACTGCATTCCGGGATGGCAGATGGTATACAACCATCCAACAGTGGCTGTGCATGAGGGTGCGGGTATTATTCCCTTGACACCGCAGCATGTTCCGGCGATGCTTGACCTGACACACCTCACGAAACCCGGTCCTTTCGGAACCCGGACCATTGAGTTTGGAAACTATGAAGGAATATTTGAAGGGGATCAACTGGCTGCCATGACCGGGCAGCGTTTTCATTGTTATGATCATATCGAGATCAGCGCAGTATGCACCCATCCGGATCACCAGGGAAAGGGGTATGCCAGGAGATTATTGCTCTCTCAACTCGCAGCGGTACTCGATTCCGGCTCGACGCCCTATCTCCATGTAAAAAGCGATAATGCCCGTGCCATACAGGTATACGAATCCCTTGGATTTACCAAGAGAATGGACGTATTTTTTTATGTGATCGCGAAATAGCAATATTTATCCCCAAAATCGCCCGATAATCCGATAAATCCGCGATCCCCTTTACATTCGCAATCCTTTAAAATTGACCGTATCCTATGACTGTTTTTGCTCCATTGATCGCCCCCGTATTGAATCTGCGTGTTAGCCAGGTAGAAGCTGTATTAGCATTGTTTGCCGAGGGCGCCACTATTCCATTTATTGCCCGTTACCGGAAGGATAAAACCGGCGGACTGGATGAGGTACAGATCCAGCAGATACAGGAGGAATCCAAACGGCTCAAAGAATTCACTGAGCGTAAAACGGCTATCGAAAAATCGATCAATGAACAGGGCAAAATGACTGAAGCCTTGCAGGATGCATTGAACAAAGCTACCACACTGGTAGAACTCGAGGATATTTACCTGCCATATAAACCAAAGCGCCGTACCCGCGCGCAGATTGCGCGTGAGAATGGTTTGCAGCCATTGGCAGAAGCGATGATGGCGCAGGGAAATGCAGATATCATGGCAGAAGCTGCCGCCTACATCAATGAAAAAGTACTGACAGCCGACGATGCATTGCAGGGAGCGCGTGATATTGTTGCGGAAACGATCAACGAAGATGCAGCCTTGCGTGCCAAACTGCGTAAGCTGTTTGAAGACAGCGCCACGCTTCAATCCAAACTGATCGCTGAAAAAGAAAACGAAGCGATCAAATACAAAGACTATTTCGATTTTTCTGAGCCGATACACAAAGTGCCTTCACACCGTGTACTTGCGGTACTGCGTGGATTTCTCGAAGGGTTCCTGCGTTTAAGCATCGCGCCCGTGGAAGAAGATGCATTGGCAATGGTAGAAGAAGGTTATGTCAAGGGCATGAACCCATGGAGCGACCAGTTGCGCAAAGCAGCCAAACATGCTTATCGCGTATTGCTTCAGCCAAGCCTGGAATCTGAATTCCGCTCTGCACTCAAACAAAAAGCAGATGAGGACGCGATCAGTGTGTTTGAAGAGAATCTCCGCCAGCTGTTATTGAGCGCACCGTTGGGCAGTAAAAAAATACTCGCCATCGATCCGGGTTACCGCACCGGTTGTAAAGTAGTTTGCCTGGATGAAAAAGGCGAATTGAAAGAGACTGCATTGATCTATGTTCATGAAAACAACCGGTTGTACGAGAGTGAACATCGCATCAAACAACTGGTACAGCAATACGGTATCGAAGTATTTGCGATTGGTGATGGTACGGCAGGAAGGGAAACAGAACAGTTTATTAAAAAAATGCAGCTTGGGTTGCCTGTGTTCATGGTCAACGAAGATGGCGCCTCGGTTTATTCCGCATCAGAAATTGCAAGGGAAGAATTTCCGGACCAGGATGTAACTGTTCGTGGTTCGGTGAGCATCGGCCGGCGTCTGATGGACCCATTGGCGGAACTGGTGAAGATCGATCCGAAGAGCATCGGCGTTGGACAATACCAGCACGATGTAAACCAGTTCCGTTTAAAGGAACGGCTCGACCAGACCGTGGTAAGCTGTGTAAACAATGTAGGTGTGAACCTGAATACAGCGAGCAAACACCTGCTGGCCTATGTGAGCGGTATCGGTAATACCATTGCAGACAATATCATTAAATACCGCAGCGAAAACGGGAAATTCACCGATCGTAAACAGTTACTGAAGGTAACCAGGCTGGGAGAGCAGGCGTTTGAACAAAGTGCAGGTTTCTTGCGCATTAAAGAAGGCAATAATCCGCTGGATGCAAGTGCGGTTCACCCCGAAGCATACCCGATCGTAGAAAAGATCGCTGCTGATCTCGGCGTGGAATTAAAAACCCTGATCGGCAACGAACAACTCATCAAAGAAGTGAAACCGGCTGCATATGTAACAGAACAATTCGGTGAACTGACATTAAAAGATATCCTCAAGGAGCTCCGCAAACCCGGCCTCGATCCGCGAAGCGAACTGGAAACATTCGAGTTTGCCAATATTTACAAGATCGAAGATGTGCAGGTTGGGATGGTAGTACCTGGTATGGTAACCAATCTCACGCGTTTCGGTGCATTCGTGGATATTGGTGTAAAACAGGATGGCCTTGTTCATGTGAGCGAAATTGCCCATCGTTATATTACTGATCCTTCAGAGGCATTGAAACTCGGACAGAAAGTGAATGTAAAAGTGCTGGAACTTGATCTGCCACGTAAAAGGATTGCATTATCCATCAAACAAACCGAAGAAGCACCACAGCGCAGCGGAGGCTACCAGGGCAACCGTTCTCCGAAACCCCAACCTAAGCCGGCAGATAACCGGTCGGTAGCTGACGCTTTGAGTGATCTGAAAAAAAGGTTCTCACGCTAAAACGAAGGTTTTACAAATAGACGCAAAGAACTGGTTGTTACGAATACTCTGTGCATCTCTGTGGCCTCTGTGTCTCTGTGGTAAAGATTTCGCTTCGATCAATTCACCACAGAGACACAGAGGGCACAGAGTTCCACGGAGAAACTGTTACAAACATGCCGCCGCGTCTTTGTGTGAAACTATTTTGAGACAACAGTTATTTCTGCATTCCTTAAACCCGTACTTGTTGCGCTAAGTTTGATCGTCCCGGCTTTCTGTTTGCTACGTATCACGGCGAGACAAAGACCGTTGAATGCTTTTCGATCCAGCGATTGGAAGGAGGTTAGGTCTGTCTGATGGCCGTTATCAGTTCCTGCAACCATTCCTTCCCCTTCGATGCTGAAATGCACGAGGTTATTTGCATCGGGTACCATATTTCCTTCAGCATCTACTATGGTGGCGGCTACAAAACTCAGGTCATCACCATCTGCTTTGATGGTTGACCTGTCTGCCGTCAACAATATCCTTGCTGGTGTTCCGGCAGTTTTTATTTCTTTGGTCAATACTACCTGACCGTTCTTTTTTGAAACCGCTTTCAGTGTTCCTTTTTTGTACGGTACGCGCCACCATACATGCAGTTCATCACCTGTTTTCTTTTTGCTGCCCAGTGATTCTCCATTCAGGAACAGTTCCACTTCGTCTGCGTGGTTGTAATAGGCCCACACATCAACCATTTGACCCGGATTCCAGTTCCAATGTGGAAACACATGCAATACATCTTTGTCTGTGAACAGGCTTTGATAGAGATAGTACGCATCTTTTGGGAAACCTGCGAGGTCAACAATACCAAAATAAGAACTGCGTGCCGGGAATAAGTAAGGTGTTGGCTCTCCGAGATAGTCGAAACCTGTCCACACATACATGCCACTTACAAAATCATATTTCAGCAGTTCCTTAATCGTTTCTTCATGGGTAGATCCCCAGGGTGCAGAGCAGTTTTCATAAGCAGAACAGGTGAGATCTGCATTGGCATTCTCTACCGGTTTGTCCCAACGCGCCGGCCAGCGGCGGATACTGTCTGATGGCATATCATAATGCCCCCTCGTTTGCAATGCCGAAACACTTTCGGTTGCGATCATTTTCTGCCGGGGGAAATTTTTCGGAAAGTCCTTGTAGGTCTTGTGACTGTAATTGAACCCTACCAGGTCCAGCGCTCCCGAACGGTAGATTTCATTGGAAGGCCATGGATTATTAAAAGCAGCAGTTAGCGGACGTGTTGTGTCCAGTGATCTTACAATAGCTGCCAGTTCTCTTGCAATGGTTCGCCCGGATGTATCCTTTCCTTCTTTACCTGCCCATTGCTCGGATATTTCGTTGCCAATACTCCAGATAAAAACAGAAGGATGATTGCGATCGCGGAGTAACTGGTCTTCGAGGTCTTTTTTATGCCATTCGTCCCAGGCAAGATGGTAGTCGTATTGATTCTTGCTTTTCTTCCACATATCAAATGCCTCATCCATTACGATAAAACCCATTTTGTCGCAGAGATCAAGCAGTTCCAGTGCAGGCGGGTTATGCGAAGTGCGGATGCCGTTGATGCCCATCCCTTTAAGTATTTCGAGTTGTCTTTCCAGCGCGCGTGTATTGATTGCGGCGCCCAGGCAACCTAAATCATGGTGCTGGCAAACCCCGATGATCTTGAGCGGTTTTCCATTCAGAAAAAATCCTTTGTCTGTATCAAAACGGAAATAGCGGATCCCAACCGTGGTGGTATATTCATCAACTATTTTGTTGTTGACCAACACCTGTGTAACGGCCTTATACAGGTAAGGATCTTTATCAGACCATAAATGCGGGTCGCTCAAAACAAACTGCTGGCTGAGTTTTGTTTGACGTCCATCCAGTAAAACAGCAGAGGATTGTGTTTGTTTTGGTCTGGATGCGGCATCATACAACACTGTTTGAACTACCGCAGACTGGTGTTTACTGCGGTTGGCCAGTTGTATCTCCAGTTTAACGGTTGCCTGCTTTTCCGAAACCAGTGGTGTAGTGGCGAATATTCCCCAATGATCTACTGATACATCGTTGGCGCTAACCAGCCATACATTGCGATAGATACCAGAACCGCTATACCAGCGCGAGTTGGGTTGTTGCAGGTTGTTTACCTTAACCGCGATCAGGTTTTTCTCTTTACCATATTTGAGATAGGGTGTAAGGTCATACCGAAAAGAAATATAACCGTTTGGCCGTATGCCCAGCGAATGTCCATTGATAAAAACTTCCGCATTCATATAAACACCATCAAAGTCGATGAATGTGTGCTGCTGTTTGGCTGCATCCGGGAGAAAAAATGTCTTGCGATACCATCCTATACCACCACGCAATGCGCCTCCGCCAACACCTGTCGGACTGGTTGAATCAAAAGGCATTTCAATACTCCAGTCGTGCGGCAGGCGCAGTGCGCGCCAGCTTATATCATTAAAGTCAACAGCGGATGCCGCAGCGTTATCACCCAGAAAAAACTTCCAGTCGTTGTTGAAATTGCTGGTATTGCTGGATTGTGCCTGGGTGGCGAACAGGGTTAACAACCACCCTGAAAATAAAAGAAGCAATCGTTTCATAAGCCCTATTGAGTATGGAATATAATAAAATTTGCCCCATAGCAATCCTGTACTATAACGACTGACAGCCTTTTTGCTGTAACGAAAGCCAGTATCCGGAGTTTACAGTGGTTAAAAGTGACGAACGGCCGGGCTTTTAAAAAATCTTCGGTTTTCTTTGCAACTTTTAATGGAAATGGACTCCTAGACGCAGCTTATTGAATATGTACCAGAGAAAATTGTTATCCCTGTTTTGTTTTCTGTTGTTGGTAACCCCTCAGTTATGGTCGCAAATGCCTGGCGGTACTGTCCAGGGAAAGGTGGTTGACTCGCTGCAGCAACCATTGGAGGGCGTTACGGTAGTGCTTGCTGCCGGCACAGGTAATACCATCGTCCGCACCAATATTTCTGCTGCCAATGGTGCATTTGTTTTTGAAAAGCTGAAGCAGGGGAGTTATAAGCTGGAGATCAGCATGACCGGCTATCGCAAACATTCCGGTAAACCTTTCACTATCGATGCAGCACATACGGCGGTGGATCTTGGAACTGTTACCCTATACCAACAGCCCAACGAATTACAAACTGTTACGGTTACTTCTCAGCGCCCGCTGGTAGAACGTAAAATAGACCGCACAGTAGTAAATGCAGACGCCATGCTTACCAGTTCAGGTGCTACTGCATTTGAATTGCTGGAGAAATCGCCGGGTGTTTCGGTGGACCAGAACGGGTTGATCAGCCTGAAAGGAAAAGCGGGGGTAGTCGTATTTATAGATGATCGTCCTACCTATTTATCTGGCGCCGACCTGGAAAGTTACCTGCGTTCATTGCCATCTGCATCTATCGACCAGATTGAACTGATGACAAACCCTCCCGCCAAATATGATGCGGCCGGTGGGGCAGGAGTGATCAATATCCGCACGAAGCGGACAAAAGTGCGGGGATTCAATGGCGCTTTGAATGCGGCGTATGTGCAGGGCAGGTATGCAAAAACGAATAACAGTTTCAACTTTAACTACCGTAATAACCAGTTTAACGCATTTGGTACTTTTACTTATAATATCAACAGCGGGTATTCGGATCTGACGATTAACCGCTATTTCAAGAATCCCGATGGGAGTCCTAAATCCTCTTTCTTACAACATACGTATATTCTGCCCTGGAATGCCGCTGTTTCGGCCAAAGTGGGGATGGATTATTATGCCAGCGCCAAAACAACCTTTGGTGTGGTGTTTACTGGTATTAGCAGGGATGGAACACGGAACAACGATAACGAAAGCCGTATCATCAACAATGGCGGGCAACTCGATTCAACGATCATTGCGCACAATACACAGGACAATTTCTTCCGTAACGGGGGGCTTAACCTGAATTACCGTCACCAATACGCCAAACAAGGTCCGGAAATCAGTGCCGACCTGGACTATATACATTACAGCACGGGCAATGAACAGGTGTTCAACAATGCGACACGTTTGCCGAATGGAAATATCACTACCGTCGATCGCCTTACCGGCGACCTGCCGGCGCGGATTGATATTTATTCGGGCAAACTGGATTACAGTCATCCTTTCGCAAGAGGCATGAAGATGGAAGCAGGTATCAAGAGCAGCCGTACTGAGACGGATAACATCGCAGACTATTTTTATACGCTACATGACATCACCGCACCGGATTACGATAAAACCAATCATTTCATTTACAAGGAAACGATCCATGCAGCATACCTCAATGGTAATATCGACAGGAAACGTTGGTCGATGCAGTTGGGATTGCGGGCGGAACATACGATTTCAGACGGAAAGCAACTGGGTAATGCAGTAAAACCCGATTCGTCTTTTAAACGTACTTATACCAGCCTTTTTCCCACCGCTTACCTGAACTATAAACTGGATAGTGCGGCACATCATGTATTGGCGCTGACCTATGGCAAGCGGATCAACAGGCCATATTACCAGGATCTGAATCCTTTTATTTCGCCATTGGATAAGTTTACTTACTACGTGGGTAATCCTTTCCTTTTACCCGCTTATACGCATAATATTGAATTGGCCTATAGTTTCAAAAGCCTGTTTACACTTGCCGCATCTTATAGCCGCACAACCAACAACACGAATGAGACGATCGAGATCGTAAACGGTACTTACTTCAGCAGACCGGGTAATATCGGCAGGATCATCAATAAAAGTATTTCATTGGATGGAACGCTGCCGGTTGGTAAATGGCTGAGTTTTCATTTGTATACCGAGCTGACCAATATCCATTCCACCAGCAATTTTTATACGGGTCTTCTGGATACACAGGGAACCTTTTGGTTTGTGCAACCCAATTTCCAGTTTAAGTTCAACAAAGGATGGACTGCACAGCTGGACGGTGTATACCAATCGGATATTACCTCGAATCAATTCTTATTGCTCAAACGCGGCAGGGTGAATGCGGGTGTATCAAAACGTATTTCAGCGGCGCTGACAGCGCGTGCTACTGTAAATGATATTTTTTATACCAATATCAACAGCGGTATTATCCGTTACCTCGCAAATACCGAAGCCAACTGGCGCAATGAAAACGATACACGCACGTTTACCCTCGCGCTCTCCTGGCGTTTCGGCAAAACCATCTCCGACCAACGCAGGCACAATGCGAACGGGGCACAGAGTGAGCAGAATAGAGTGAAGGATTAAGTGTAATTAATAATTAATAATTAATAATTAACAATTAATAATTCTAATTGATAATTGGTTAATTAGAACAATGACAAGTTTGTCAAGTGCCTTGTCATTACTCCATTGCTAATTTCAATTATTAATTATTAATTGCTTCTCCTCACTCCTTCATTCGTCATCTTCACCTGCTTAATCAGTCCTTTTTCATCGAAATACATTTCATCGATGCAGGTTACGCGGTCGTTGCCGCCTTTTCTGCCGAGGGGGCGGCGATGGTAAACGATGAGCCAGCGGTCTTTGGATGCATGGATGATGGAATGATGGCCTGCGCCTGTGGCAATGGTAGAATCCTGTTTCAGTATTTTATCTACCCGCTCAAAAGGTCCGAAAGGAGAATCGGCAATGGCATAGGCAACGGAGTAATTTGGTCCGGTCCATCCGCCTTCTGACCACATGAAATAGTATTTGTTGTTGCGGATAAACATATACGGTCCTTCCACATAACCCTGGGGTGTGATCTCTTTATACATTGTTCCATCGGGAAACGGAATGATGGCAGTAAAATCATTGTTCAGCCTGGCGATATTGCAATGACGCCATCCGCCATAAATGATGTAATACTGTCCATCCTTGTCCTTGAATACAAACTGGTCGATCGGTTGCGCTCCGTTGTGAAAACGGTCGATCAATGGTTTGCCGATATGATCGATAAACGGTCCGGCGGGATTGTCTGATACGGCAACGCCTATTCCACCCGGCTCCTGGTCGTTCTGTATATCATTTGCGCCAAAGAACAGATAGTATTTCCTGTTCTTTTCAACGATGGCCGGCGCCCACATCGCTTTTTTTGCCCACTTTACCCCGGCTGTATCGATGATATGCGGATGCTTTGTCCAATTGATCAGGTCTTTTGACGAGAAAGCATCCATGAATACCTGGTCTTTGTATGGTGCCGAGTAAGTTGGATATATCCAGAATTGCTTATTAAAAACAGCGCCTTCGGGATCGGCGTACCAGCCTTCGAATACCGGATTACCCGAGGTTTGTTTCGCTGAGGATGATTGAGCACCAGCTGTATGCCCCGTACCAATAATAATAGAAGCAACAATAAGCAATCTTAAGTAACGCATCGTTTCGTATTTATTTGAGGTTGCTGAAATTAATAAAAAACTATGTGCCTTTGTATTCACCTATGTACCTATGTGTTGAAAAAAGTATTAACACATAGGTACAATAGAAAAAAATATGTCACATAAGACACCTGGTATGTAGGAGCCAAAGGCACAAAAAAAGGCCGTCTTCAGTAAGACGGCCTTTCTATAAATATTTGTAGGATCAATTATCACTGTTGTCTGAACCACCTGCAGGATTTTCATCCGCTCTCGGGGCTTCATTGCTGGAAGGAGCCACGTAAATGGTCTGGTGATAGAACTTGGTAGATGGTTTCACCTCGTTCAGTTTTTCGTGGAATACAGCGATATAGTTATTGTCTTTATTGTTTTTGTTGAAAATATCTTTCAGTTGAGAGAACAGATCGCTCGAAGTGGCTTCAAATACCGCTGTTTCGAGGCTTAAGAGTTTGATACTGGCATCCACGAACTGGTTCATCTCGGTATTGATGATGGTACAATGGATGGTGCCTTTCAGGATAGAGTCTTTGCAGAGATTCACGCGAAGCGCATATACAGAACCTTCAAACTCGCCTTCTACCTTGATATCATTACAGATGATCACACCTTTGATGGTACCGGTAGGGGTGATATGGATGGTTTTCTTGCTGTACAGCACACCATTGAAATTACCATCCAGCACGATGTCGTTTTCTGAATCCAGCACACCGGAGATATTGGTAGAGCTGGTGATGAATAATTGCTTGTCTTCCGGCTGGCTCTGTGTAGAAAAGCTGGAGTTCGGATCATGCAGTAATTGCTCCCTGAATTTATTCATAACTAAAATTTTGTAAGCAACAATATACGGAATCTTTTTATTTCGGGAGGCAAGCTAGCCAATTCCGCGGCAATACTTGTAGTGCAAACCCTAATTTTTCCGTTTTTGACCAAAACATCATCTGCAATTTGAATAAAACTCGCATTATTGGCTATATTGAACTCCCATTGGATGAAAACCCCGGTTTATGATTTTTAACAAGAAAACAGAAGCACCAGCAGAGATGCTGCCTGCCGTGCAGGTCGTTTCGGGTGGCGTATATTTTGGTATCATCAAAACAGCATCACCTATCAGGATCGAGGGAGATTTTAAGGGGATCATTTTCTGTACCAATAAAGTGATCATCGATAAAAAAGCATCCGTTAACGGCGATATCCTATGCCACGAAATTGTGATCGGAGGTGTCATAGAAGGCAATGTGATCTGTAAGAACAAATGTGTGCTGAGTGAAGAAGCCATTGTAAATGGCGTGGTACGAACGGCTAAATTCGAAAACGGAGACGGGAGTTCTGTCACCGGGCCTGTATATGTGAACAAAGACAATGAGAATATAGATGTAGACGAGTACTACGAACTATTCAATAAAAAAGAAACACTGGAAAAGATTAAATCAGAATACTTTTCCCTGCCTCAAAAACTCATACTCATCAATTAACCATGTCACAATTCCGGATCATCAGGTTTTTGCGGCAGCTACTGATGAATCGGTTGAAAGCTCAGATTAACCGGGGTTTTCGCCGTGGTGGTATCCTTACTGCATTTATTTTTTTCTTTGGCAATACGATCAGCGCGCAATGTCCGGTTAACCTTGGTTTTGAATCCGGGAATTTTGGTCATTGGGAAACATTCGCGGGTGCATTCGACTCCTTATTGCGTTTGGGTGCGCCACCGGGGCCTTCGCCGGCGCTTGCCTCGCGTCATACTATCTTCAAACGCAGCAACAGCCCGGGGAAAGACCCGTACGGGCAATTCCCTATTATGTGTCCCAACGGCAGCGAGTACACCATTCGTTTGGGCAATGATTCCACCAATGGAAAAATCGATGGCGTAAGTTACCTGCTTACGGTTCCTTCCGATAAAGATGTGTATAGTATCATCTACAATTATGCGGTGGTTTTCCAGGATCCCGCTCAT
>Ga0247757_10001595_pt1 | contig 14396 bp, 12 predicted proteins | sample UWRJL126311R4_FD_180929 | JGI IMG/M metagenome (GOLD analysis project Ga0247757, IMG submission 180929) | Plant litter microbial communities from Arlington Agricultural Research Station in Wisconsin, United States - UWRJ-L126-311R-4 | ecosystem: Environmental > Terrestrial > Plant litter >... | reverse complement strand
TCGAGCCGGAAAAGATGTCGCTCTCGATGGGGCCGTCCCATCCTTCGACCCACGGCGTGCTGCGTGTCCAGTTTGAGCTCGATGGCGAGACGGTGACGAAGGCTGACCCGATCGTCGGCTACCTGCACCGCGGCGACGAGAAGATCGCCGAGAACATGACGTACAACCAGTTCGTGCCCTACACGGACCGGCTGGACTACCTTGCGCCACTCGCGAACAACGCCATCTACGCCCACGCTGTCGAGCAACTCGCCGGCCTTAAGATGCCGGCGCGCGTCGACGCGATCCGCGTGCTCACGTCCGAGATGGCGCGCGTCTCCGCCCACCTCATGGGCCTCGGCGCCTACGGCATCGATGTCGGCGCCTGGTCGGTGTTCATGTACTGCTTCGAGGAGCGCGAGAAGCTCTACAAGCTCTTCGAGAAACTCACCGGCGCCCGCTTCACCACCAGCTACAGCCGCATCGGCGGCGTGTCACGCGACGTGCCCCCGGGCTGGCTCGAGGAAGTCGACGCTTTCACCAAGCAGTTCCTCCCGATCCTCGACGAGATCCTCGGCCTGCTCTCGCGCAACAAGATCTTCCTCGACCGCACCGTCGACGTCGGCGTCATCACGCGCGCTGACGCGATCACCTACGGCCTGACCGGCCCGAACCTCCGTGGCTCCGGCGTGCCGAATGACCTGCGCAAGGACCGGCCGTACTGGGGCTACGAGCAGTACAAGTTTGACGTCCCGGTCGGCTCGAAGGGCGACTGCTACGACCGCTACCTCTGCCGCGGCGAGGAAATGAAGCAGTCCATCAGCATCATCCAGCAGGTGCTGGCGAACTTCCCGGCGGGCGACTGGTACGCGAAGGACGCGCGCCGCATCTTCGCGCCACCCAAGGACAAGATCCTCACGTCGATGGAGGAGCTCATCAACAACTTCATGATCGTGACCGAGGGCCCGCAGATGCCGGCCGGCGAGGTGTATTTCGAGGGCGAGGCGCCGAAGGGCCTGCTCGGCTTCTACATCGTCAGCAAGGGCGGCGGCGTGCCGTACCGCATGAAGATCCGCAGTCCCTCGTTCTGCAATCTCTCCATTCTCCCAAAACTCTGCGTCGGCAACCTCGTGTCCGACGTCGTCTCCATCCTCGGCTCGCTCGACTTCGTCATGGGCGAGTGCGACCGCTGATTTCCCGTCGATGAATCTGAAACCCGAAACGCTGAAGAAGATCGACGAAGTGATCACCCATTACCCGGTGAAGCGCAGCGCCACGCTGCCGCTGTTGCACCTGGTGCAGGAGGATGTCGGTTGGATTTCGAAGGAGTCCATCGAGTGGATCGCGGCCAAGCTCGAGCTGCCGCCGATCAACGTCTACGAGGTGGTCACGTTCTACCCGATGTTCCGCCAGGCGCCGATCGGCCGCCGCCACATCAAGGTCTGCCGCACGCTCTCCTGCGCGCTCGTCGGCGGGTACAAGGTGTGCGAGCAGTTCGAGCAGGAGTTCGGCTGCCACCGCGGCGAAGTTTCCGCCGATGGCGAGGTGACGATCGATTTTGTCGAGTGCCTGGCGAGCTGCGGCACCGGCCCGGTCGTGATGGTGGACGACGACCTGCACGAGAAGGTCGACGCCGCGAAGGTGAAGGCGCTCAGCGAACAGATCCGCAAGGAGGCAAAAAAGTGAAGAAATTCCGCATCTTGCAGGTCCCGCCCGTCCGCTTCGGCCTCGTGCTGGGGCTGGTCAACGGCTTCATCGGGATGATTGTCGCGCCCATCATGCTGGTGTCGCTCGGCGCCGCCGCCACCGCGGCCGACCTCAACTACGCCCCGAAGCTGCTCGGCATTCCGTGGCTCTTCGCCGGCGCCGCCTCCCTCTTCATGCCGTTCATCCACGCGCTGGGCGGCTTCATCGTGGGCGTCGTGCTTGCCATGATCTACAACTTCGCGGCCCGCTGGACCGGCGGGATCGAGATCGTCCTCGACGACCCCGCAGCCTGATTTTCCCGACCATGTCCGCTCCCCAACAGCGCCGCCTGATCTTCGCCCACATCGACGAGCCGGGCTACACCAACGATCTCCCGTGCTACCTCAAGCACGGTGGCTACGAGATCATGAAGAAGGCGTTTCAGCGTCCGCCCGCGGAGTTGATCGAGGAGGTCAAGAAGTCCGGCCTGCGCGGCCGCGGCGGCGCGGGCTTCCCCTGCGGCGTGAAGTGGGGCCTGGTCGACCGCAAGAGCGGCAAGCCCATCTACCTCATCGTCAACGCCGACGAATCCGAGCCCGGCACCTTCAAGGATCGCTACATCATCCACCAGGACCCGCACCAGCTGATCGAGGGCACGATGATCTCCTGCTTCGCGAACAACGTGAAGCAGGCGTACATCTACATCCGCGGCGAGATGCCGCACGGCGCCCGCATCCTCGAGAAAGCCATCCAGGAGGCGCGTGACGCCAACCTCGTCGGCCAGAATATCCTCGGGACGAACTACAGCTGCGACATCTTCGTGCACCGCGGGGCCGGCGCCTACATCTGCGGCGAGGAAACCGGCCTGATCGAGTCGCTCGAGGGCAAGCGCGCCAACCCGCGCATCAAGCCGCCGTATTTCCCCGCGGTCCTCGGCCTCTACCAGTGCCCGACGATCGTGAACAACGTCGAGACGCTCTGCCACGTGAAGTACATCGTGGACATGGGCGGCGAGGCCTACACGAAGATCGGCACGCCGAACAACACCGGCACGCGCATCTTCTGCGTCTCCGGCCACGTGCAGCGCCCGGGTTACTACGAGTTCGAGGCCGGCAAGATCACGATGGGCCAGCTGCTCAACGAGGTCTGCGGCGGACCGCTCCCCGGCCGCACGTTCAAGGCCGTCATCCCCGGCGGTTCCTCCGCCAAGATTCTCCGCTTCGGCGAGCGCTTCAAGGGCAAGCGCAAGGTCGGCGCGGACATGGTCGACTACGACTGGGGCGTCGAGGACGTCCCGATGGACTTCGATTCGCTCGCCATGATCGGCACGATGGGCGGCTCCGGCGGCGTCATTGTGATGGACGACTCCGTCAACATGGTCGAGGCGCTGGCCAACATCAACGCGTTCTACTCGCACGAGAGCTGCGGCCAGTGCACGCCGTGCCGCGAGGGCTCGCTGTGGATGAAGAAGATCACCTCCCGCATGGTGCATGGCGAGGCGCGCGGGCAGGATACCGCGCTGCTCAAGGCCGTGGCCGACCAGATCCCCGGCCGCACGATCTGCGCGTTCGGCGAGGCCTGTTCGTGGCCGACCCAGAGCTTCCTCGCGAAGTTCAACGACGAGTTCCAGGGCTACGCCGACGCCAAGAAGACCAAGGCCCCCGCCGCGACCCCGCTGATCTGAACGGATTGACCACCACGAAATACACGAAACACACGAAAATGAATTTCACTCACTCCATCCCGAATCGGTCCGGGCCCTTTCGTGTATTTAGTGTGTTTCGTGGTTAAAAAACGTTTTTGAGATGTCCTCCGCCCCCGCCAAACCCGCCGACCTCGTGACCGTCAACATTGACGGCAAGGAAATCGCCGTGCCCAAGGGCACGAACGTGATCGAGGCGGCCAAGCTCGTCGGCGTCGAAATCCCGCACTATTGCTACCACCCGAAGCTCTCGATCGTGGGCAACTGCCGCATGTGCCTCATCGAAATGGGCATGCCGGCCGTCGATCCCGCCACGAAGGCGCCGGTGATGGATCCGGCCACGGGCAAGCAGAAGATCAACTGGATCCCGCGCCCGCAGATCGGCTGCGGCACCAACGCTTCGCCGGGCCTGCACATCCGCACGAACTCGCCGATGGTGAAGGACTGCCGCGAGGGCGTGACGGAGATGCTGCTGATCAATCACCCGCTCGACTGCCCGATCTGCGACCAGGCCGGCGAGTGCAAGCTGCAGGAGCACTCCACCGCCTACGGCCGCGGCTACTCGCGCTTCGTCGAGCAGAAGAACGTGAAGCCGAAGCGCACCGAGCTCGGGCCGCGCGTCACGCTCGACGACGAGCGCTGCATTCTCTGTTCCCGCTGCATTCGCTTCTGCAAGGAGGTCGCGAAGGACGACGTCCTCGGCTTCATCGACCGCGGCAGCTACAGCACGCTGACCTGCTACCCGGGCAAGCAGCTCGAGAACAACTATTCGCTCAACACGGTGGACATCTGCCCGGTCGGTGCGCTGACCTCGACGGACTTCCGCTTCAAGATGCGCGTCTGGTTCCTGAAGGAATCGCCGAGCATCGACACCGAGTCGTCGGTCGGCGTGAACACCACCGTCTCGAGCCGCGAGGGCGTCATCTACCGCATCACGCCGCGCCGCAACGACGCCGTGAACGACACCTGGCTCGCCGATTCCGGCCGCGTGCTCTACAAGCAGGTGAAGGCCGACGACCGCCTGACCGCCGCGACGATCGAGGGTGTGGCCGCAATTCCGGCCGCCGCGCTCGCCCGCGCCGGTGAACTGCTCAAGGCCGGCTCCGTCGCCGTCGTCGGCTCCGGCCGCAGCAGCGTCGAGGAACAGTATCTCACGAAGAAGCTCGCCGCTGCGCTCAAGGTTTCCGCGTCGCTCGTCAGCCGGGTAGGGCAGGGCGATCGCCTCCTCATCTCCTCCGACCGCAACCCGAACGTCCGCGGCGCGCTCGTCACTGGTCTCATCACCGCGCTCCCGACGCAGAAGCTCGCAGGTCTCGCCGCCGACATCGATGCCGGCAAGGTGAAGACCGTCGTCTCCATCGGCGAGGATCTCACCGCCGCCGGCCTGACCGCGGCGCAGCTCGCCAAGGTTTCCGTCATTTACCTCGGCACGCACAAGAACGCGACGAGCGACGCCGCCAAGGTCGTCGTTCCGACGCTCACTGTGTTCGAGAAGTCCGGCACGTTCGTGAACCAGCAGTTCCGCCTGCAGAAGTTCGCCAAGGCCGTCCCCGGCCCGGCGGGCGTGGCGGACGATCTCACGTCGCTGGCCGAGCTCATCGCCGCTGTGGGCGGCGGCATCGTGTCCTTTGACCTCGGCACGCTCTGGTCGTCGCTGGCTGCCGAGGTGCCGGTGCTTGCCGGCCTCAGCCACGCGAAGCTCGATCCCCTCGGCCAGCTGCTCGACGCCTCCGCGTGGGCCGGCCTGCCGTTCTGCGAGGGCGAGACGCTCAAATTCAAACCCGCCGCCGTCCCGGCCGCCGCCAACGCATGAGCGCCGTCATCGACTTCTGGAATAACCTCCACCCGCTGCTTCAGGCTGCGATCAAGGGCCTGTGCGTGATCGGCGTCATGTTCCCGATCGGCGGCGCCTGCTCGCTGGTCGAGCGCAAGGTCTCCGCCTGGATGCAGGGCCGCCCCGGCCCGAACCGCGCGCTGCCGCCCTGGTTCGCCTGGATCCCGGGCATCGGCGTGTTGCAGCGCATCGGCGTGTTCCACCTCGTGGCCGACGGCGCGAAGATGTTCCTCAAGGAGGACTCGCTGCCGGGCCACGTGAACAAGTTCTATTTCCTGCTCGCGCCGGTGGTCGGCATGATTCCCGCGCTCACGACGGTCACCGTGGTGCCGTTCGGCGCGTACTTCGATTCCGCCGGCCACGCCGTGCCGCTGGTGCTCGCCAACCTCGACGTCGGCATCCTCGGCGTGTTCGCCGTGAGCTCGCTGGGCGTCTACTCGCTCATCCTCGCCGGCTGGGCCTCCAATTCGAAGTACCCGTTCCTCGGCGGCATCCGCGCCTCGGCGCAGCTGATCTCGTACGAGCTGGCGATGACGCTCGCCGTTGTGCCGGTGTTCCTGTGGATCAACGCCCCCGGTGGCAGCGGCTCGCTCAGCCTCTCCCACGTGGTCGAGGCGCAGTCGGGCAGCGGCCTCCACTGGAACAGCGTGTGGTTTATCTTCTACATGCCGGTGTCCGCGGTCGTGTTCCTCGTCGCGCTCTTCGCCGAGACCAACCGCCTCCCGTTCGACATGGCGGAGGGCGAGGCCGACCTCGTCGGCGGCTTCCACACCGAGTACGGCTCGATGAAGTGGGGCCTGTTCTTCGTGGCCGAGTATTCGCACATGCTGATCGGCTCGGCCGTGTTCATTCTCCTCTTCCTCGGCGGCTGGAACCCGCTGCCGGGCCTGCCGTTGTCGACCCTTGTGGGCTGGCTCGGCCACCTGTCGCCCTTCTTCCTGCACCCGATCGTCGTCGGCCTTATCTCCATCGGCATCTTCATGGGCAAGGCGCTGTTCTTCATCTTCCTCTTTATGTGGGTGCGCTGGACGGTGCCGCGCTTCCGCTATGACCAGGTCATGAAGCTTGGCTGGCAGAAGCTGCTGCCGCTCGCGATCGGCAACCTGATCTTCTACGCGCTGGCGATCGCCATCATCCAGCTCGACCTCGGCTGGCTCGCGCTGGCCGGTCTCGTGGCCGTCGCGGTTGCGGCTTTCGCCGTGGCCCTGAAGTTCCCGCAACAGAAAACCCTTTCCTGAGCGCCATGGCTTACGTCGTCGAACGCAAATCCCTCTCGCTCTCGGAGCGCATGTACATCCCGCAGATCCTCGCGGGTATGAAGGTGACGCTGAAGCACCTCTTCGCGCCGAACGTCACGCTGGAGTATCCCGAGCAGCGACCGGCCATCCCGCCGGGCTACCGCGGCGTGCCGACGCTGGTGAAGGACCCGAACGGCCGCGAGAAATGCGTGTCCTGCCAGCTTTGCGAGTTCGTCTGCCCGCCCAAGGCCATCCGCATCACGCCGGGCGAGGTTCCCGCCGACCAGCCGGACCGCGCGCACGTCGAGAAGGGCCCGCAGGCCTTCGATATCGACATGCTGCGCTGCATCTACTGCGGCCTGTGCCAGGAGGTCTGCCCGGAGGAGGCGATCTTCCTGCAGAACCAGTTTTCCATGACCGGTTACACCCGCGCCGAGATGGTCAACGACAAGGCCCGGCTCTACGAGCTCGGTGGCACGCTCCCCGACCAGCACTTCAAATGGGACAAGAAGAAGGACGCCGCCGAGCACGGCAACGCCGCCCACTAATCACATGATTTTCAACCCTGTCATTGCGAGGAGCGCAGCGACGAAGCAATCCATCTGGATCGCCACGCCCGGCTATGCCGGGCTCGCGATGACAAGCGCCTGAGCCATGGCTGACACGCTTTTCCTCATCCTTTCGGTCCTGACCGTCGCCTGCGCGCTGCTGGTCGTGCTGAACAAGAACGCGGTGAACGCCGCCATGTTCCTGCTCGTCTCGCTCGTCGGCCTGGCGGGCCTGTTCGTGCTGCTCGACGCGCCGCTGCTGGCGTTCGTGCTGCTGCTGGTCTACGCCGGCGCGGTCGTCGCCCTGTTCCTCTTCATCATCATGCTTCTCGATACCACGCCCGGCAGCTTCAAGTCCTTCCGCAAGCTGACGGTCGCGGCCTCGGTCATCGGGGCGGCGCTGCTCAGCCTGGGCATCGTCACGCTCTTCCAGCGCGGCGTGCTGCCGGAGCCCGCGCACGGCGTGCCGGTGCCGACGATGCAGGACTACGCGGCCCAGCTCTTCACCACCTACCTCCTGCCGGTGCAGGTCGTCGGCTTCATGCTCCTGATCGCCATGCTCGGCGTCATCGTCCTCAGCAAGCGCTTCGACAAGAAGGAGGGCGCGTCATGATGCCGCTCCTCGCCAACGTCTACGGCCTGCCGTCCTACCTGCTCGTCGCGTCGCTGCTCTTCGCCATCGGCTTCTTCGGCGTGCTGCTGCGCAAGAACACCCTCGTCATCTACATGTGCCTCGAGCTCATGCTGCTCGCGTCGACCCTGGCGCTGGTGGCGTTCTCGAAGTTCAACGGCACGCTCGACGGCAACGTTTTCGTCTTTTTCGTCCTCACCATCGCGGCGGCCGAGGTCGCCGTCGGCCTGGCCATCATCGTCGCGCTCTTCCGCCAGCGCCACACGGTGCAGGTTGAGGAACTGAACCACCTGAAGCACTGACGCCCGCGCCATGCATTCGATGCTTTCACACGCCATCCTGATCCTCCTCCTGCCGCTCGCGTCGGCGGCGCTGATCGCCTTCTTCCTGCGCCAGCGGGGCGCCGTCGCGTCGTATCTGTCCACGGGCACGGCCGGCGCCATCGCGGCGATTTCGATCATCCTGCTGCAGCACGGCGAGCGCTTCGAGGCCTCCGTCGAGTGGCTGCGCTTCGGCAGCTTCACCCTCTCCCTAGGGATCAAGTACGACGACCTCGCGGCGTTGATGCTGTTCATCGTCGGCTTCGTCGGCTTCCTGATCCACCTGTTCTCGCTGGGCTACATGCACGACGACTCGGCCCGGGCGCGGTTCTTCGGCGGCCTGTCGATCTTCATGTTCTCGATGATCGGCATCGTCCTCGCGAACAACCTGTTCATGATTTTCATCTTCTGGGAGCTCGTCGGTTTCAGCTCCTGGCTGCTGATCAACCACTATCACCAGAAGCAGTCGGCGGCGGACGCCTCGAAGAAGGCCTTCATCGTCAACCGTGTCGGCGACTTCGGTTTCCTGCTCGGCATCGTTTGGTGCTACTGGGCCAACGGCACGGTGAACTTCACCGAGCTGGGCCAGTTGGGCGAGACCCACGGCCTCGTGTTCAGCACCGCCATCCCGCTGCTCCTGTTCTGCGGCGCGATGGGCAAGTCGGCGCAGATGCCGTTGCAGGTGTGGCTCCCCGACGCGATGGAGGGCCCGACGCCGGTCTCCGCGCTCATCCACGCCGCCACGATGGTGGCCGCCGGTATCTTCATGCTCTGCCGCATCAACGTGCTGATGGTCGCAGACGCGCTGACCGTCATCATGTGGGTCGGCACGGTCACCGCGCTCTACGCCGCCCTCTGTGCCATTGTGCAGCGCGACATCAAGAAGGTGCTGGCCTACTCGACGCTCTCGCAGCTCGGATACATGGTCGCGGCGTTTGGCCTGGGTTCGCTCACCTTTAAGCATGAGATGGGCGGCGCGGTGCACGAGATGGCCATCGCCGCCGGTGTCGGTGCCGCGATGTTCCATCTGACGACCCACGCCTTCTTCAAGGCGCTCATGTTCCTCGGCTCGGGCTCCGTCATTCACGGCTGCCACCATGAGCAGGATATCTTCAAGATGGGCGGCCTGGCGAAGAAGATGCCGGTTACGTTCGCGACCTTCACGATCGGCGTGCTGGCGATCATCGGCTTCCCGTTCCTCGCCGGCTTCTTCTCGAAGGACGCCATCCTCTATCTCGCGATGGAGAAGAACACCGCGGTCTTCGCGGTCCTCGCGCTCACCGCCGTGCTGACCTCGTTCTACATGGTGCGCCTGTGGAAGATCACCTTCCTCGGTGTATCCCGTTCCGAGGACGCCAGCCATGCGCACGAGAGCGGCCTGGTCATGACGCTTCCGCTGATCATTCTCGCCGTCCTTTCGATCATTGGCGCCACGGGCTGGTTCGGTCTCGGTCTCTATCCGAAGCTGGCCGGCTCGATCGCCGAGCTCATTCCCGAGGCCCACGGCTCCGCGCATACGACGATCTTCGCGGTCTCGCTGGCGGTCATGACGATCGGCGCCGGCTCCGCGCTCTTCTTCTACAAGACGGCGGCCGACGACACCCTCGAAGTGAAGGCCGGCGGGCTGTTCCGCCTGCTGACGGGCCTGAAGGAATCCTTCGACAAGGTGTACGACTACTATGTCGCCAAGGTGCAGCAGCGCTTCGCCATGCTGGTGTACTTCCTCGAGAAGTTCGTGCTCGAGGGCGCGATCATCGGCGGCGGCTCCGGGCTCGTCGGTCTCGTCGGCCGCGGCATCCGGGCGCTCTACACCGGCAGCCTCCACACGTACGTCTACTGGTTCCTGCTCGGCGCGGTGGTCCTCTGGGCCTTCGCCGCGGGCCTGCTTCACTGATCTTTCCGATTCATGTCTGACAACGCCCAACTTCTGCAGCTCGCCATCGCCACGCCGCTCGTGGCCGCGCTCGTCATCGCGCTCGGGCTGCCCAAGCGGTTCGCCACCAAGCTGGCGCTGGTCGCCTTCGTCGTCCCGGCGCTGATCGCGCTGTGGCTGTGGCGGGCCTTCCCGGCCGAGGGCGGACAGAATTACCACTATCTCAGCTCCGTGGACACCGGCCTCGCCTCCTGGGGCATCAACCTGAAGCTCGGCCTCAACGGCGTCGGGCTGCCGATGTTCCTCCTCGCGGCGATCGTCGGCCTCGCGGCCGGCCTCGTGGCCCTGCGTTCGCAGGCTGAGCGCCTGAAGCTGTACCTGGTCCTGCTGCTGATCATGCACGGTGGCCTCCTCGGCGTGTTCGCCTCGGTCGACATCTTCTTCTTCTATTTCTTCCACGAACTGGCGCTCATCCCGACGTTCATCATGGTCGGCGTCTGGGGCCTGCGCGACCGCAACTACGCGGCGATGAAGATGACCATCTACCTCACGGTCGGCGCGATGCTCTCGCTGCTCGGCCTGATCACGCTCTATGTGAAGAGCGGGGCGAACTCCTTCGACTTGATCGCGCTCCGCCAGGCCATCGCCGCGCAGGGCCTCGCCGCCGCAACCCAACATTACGCCTTCGGCCTGCTGCTGTTCGGCTTCGGCATCCTCGTTTCCCTCTGGCCGCTGCACACCTGGGCGCCGCTGGGCTACGGTGCGGCCCCGACCTCCACGGCCATGCTCCATGCGGGCGTGCTCAAGAAGTTCGGCCTCTACGGCCTGATCCAGATCGCCGTGCCGCTCCTGCCCGCCGGCGCCGCCGCCTGGGCCTGGAAACTCGCGCTCCTCGCGGGCATTGGCAACGTGCTCGTGGTCGGCTTTGTCACGATGGCCCAGCGCGACCTCAAGCAGATGCTCGGTTACAGCTCGGTCATGCACATGGGCTACTGCTTCCTCGGCATCGCGGCTCTCTCGACCGTCGGCACCGGCGGTGTGGTGCTGCTCATGGTGGCGCACGGCCTGTCGGTCGCGCTCCTGTTCATGCTCGCGACCTACGTTCACCACCGGACGCACACCTTCGACATGTCGGAGATGGGCGGCCTGGCGCAGAAGACTCCGGTGTTGGCCGCCTTTTTCGTGGCGGCCACCATGGCCAGCATCGGCCTGCCGGGTTTCGCCAACTTCTGGGGCGAACTGACGGTCTTCGTCGCCCTCTGGAATTTCTCGCACTGGATCACGGCCGTCGCCGTCGCGGGCGTGGTCATCTCCGCCATTTACGGTCTCCGGGCCGCGGCCAGGATCTTCTTCGGCCCGTCGACCGAGGCCCTGCAGCGGGCCACCGCGAACCATCCGCCCGTCGATCTCTCCTGGGGCGAGCGCCTGCCCGCCCTGATCCTCCTCGCCGCGCTGCTGTTCTTCGGCTTCTACCCGAAGGCCGTCTCGCAGCCCGTCAACCAGGCCCTGGAGCCCGCAACCGCCGTGGTGTCCGCCCCGGTCTCCTTTTCCCGCTGATTTTCCGCCGCCATGTCCACGGAACTCCTCAAAGCCATCGCTGACTCGAACGACTGGTTGGCCATCACCCCCGAGATCATGGTCGCCTGCGCGGCGCTCGGCCTGCTCGTGCTGGAAATTTTCACGCCGAAGGCGCAGCATCGCTTCATCCCGTACGTGGCGATCCTTTCGCTGGCCTTCGCGCTGGTGACGGTCGCGTTCAACTTTGAGAAGCCGATCGGCAGCGAGGCCCTGTTTGGCGGGCTGATCCAGCTCGGCTGGTTCGGCCAGATTTCCCGCGTGTTCTTTCTCTTGAGCTCGTTGCTGGTCTGCTTCCTCGGGACGATCTGCCTGCCGCGCTCGCGCATGCCGCGGGTCGAGTTCTACCACATCGTGCTCGTGGTCACGGCGGCGCTCATGCTGCTGGCCGAGAGCAACCACTTCGCGATGTTCTTCGTCGCCCTCGAGACGGTGACGATCGGGTTCTACATCCTCGTCAGTTATTTCCGCGACAACGCCCTCACGCTCGAGGCCGGCCTGAAGTACCTGGTCATGGGCGCGCTCAGCTCGGCGATCATGCTGTTTGGCATCGTGCTGCTCTACGGCGCGGTCGGCCGCGTCGAGGTGAACGGCATCGTGCACACCGGCTTCGAGTACGACACCGTGGCCGCCTTCCTGCAGCAGAACCCCGACAGCTTCCTCGGGATCGCCGGCGCCCTGCTGGTGCTGGCCGGCGTGGCCTTCAAGATCGGCGCGTTTCCCTTCCAGATCTGGATTCCCGATGTTTACCAGGGCGCGCCGACCCCGGTGACGGCCTTCCTCGCCGTGTCGTCCAAGGCCGCGGGGTTCGCGGTCCTGCTGGTTCTGGTCAAGGACGTCTTCGCGCCGCTCGCGCATGTGATCGCCCCGGCGCTTTCACTCCTGGCCGCCGCCACGATCCTGATCGGCAACCTTTCCGCCCTGAGCCAGCGCAACGCCAAGCGCCTCATGGGCCTGTCGGGCGTCTCCCATGCCGGCTACCTGCTCATCGGCGTCGTGGCCTCGCTCACGGTGACCTCCGCCGTCACCGCGATCTGGTTCTATCTCTTCACCTACCTGCTGGCCTCGATGGCGGTCTTCGGCGTGATGGCCTACGTGGCCGGCGACGACGACACGGTCAACGAGCTGGACCAGTACGACAAGCTGGCGCGCGAGCGTCCGGTGCTGGGCGCGGTGCTCGCAGTGGGCGTCGGTTCGCTGGCCGGAATTCCGCCGCTGGCGGGTTTCATGGGCAAGCTGCTGATCTTCGTGGCCGCCTACCAGGCGCACCTCTACAGCCTGCTGGCCGTCGCGGTCGTCGGCGTCGTGCTGTCAATCTACTACTACTTCGGTTGGATCAAGGCCGCCTTCTTCGAATCCTGGCAGCCGAACCCGGCCGCCGCGCCGGCCCGTCCGGTCCCGCCGGTGACGCCGCTGGCCGGCCGGCTCGTGCTCGTGGCACTGGCGCTGGCGACCGTCATCCTCGGCCTCTATCAGGTCCCGCTCGCCGGCTGGCTGCTGCCCTGAGAGCGGGCCGGCATGCGTGGCTGCACTGGGCGCCGACGAAGCCCGAAGCCTTGTCCCGCCCGGCCTAAATGGATGCGCAGATGGTTTAGCAACTTGGTGGCTACCAGCCGGGCAATTTCCGACCAGCGGTTGGTATCGAGCCGGGCGTGGACGTAGGCAAGGTAAGCGGGCAGCAAGGATCGCGGGCAGTCGTCCAGTGCGGTCCGGCGATAGCGCTGGAATTCAAACCAGAGGATCTGGCGATATAACGAAGCGAATCCTGTCTCGCCGGCCGACCGCAACTCCGCCGACTCCCATTTTTGCACCTGGGCGGCCGCAATGCTGGCGATGACGTGGTCGGGGATGGGCGCGGTAAAGTGCCGCCGCAGGAAGACGAAAGCGTGGTGCAGCATCACGCCGGTGCATTCGGTCTCCATGTGTCCCAGCAGCCGCGTCCAATCGATGGTATCCTTTCGGAGGATCATCAAAGCATCCACAATCCAGCGCATGGGCGCGACGGTGTTGGCGGGAACGCCGTGGATGCAGACGTGATAGAGGAGATCCGTGGAATTGAGGGTGAGAAGGGGGAACCCACCGAGTTGAAAGGGGCGGGCCGCCGCCCAGTATTTTTCCTCGGCAGTGCGCTGATACGTGCTGCCGAGAATCCGCCAGTGCAGATCGGCCTCGCCCAGCGTCGGATGCCGGAAGGCGAGTTCCTTGCCGGTGCGCAACGAGAATGAGAGCCGCATTCTTTGCCAGCCAGCGGCCTCGAGGGCCGCAGTGGTGCGCTCCACGTCACCCGGCCGAACAAGGAAATCGAAATCCGCCATCGGTCGCAGTTCCTTCGCCGGGTAGTATAACGAGGCGAGTGGAATGCCCTTCAACACCATGATTGGGATCCCGGCGGACTGGCAGAGGCGTGTCACTTCGCTCGCACGGCGGAAGGCCATCTGGGTTTCGTACCAGGATTTGCGCTGGATGCCGAGATAGCGGCCCGAGTCCGGCCCGGCCGCACCCATGGAACGAAGGCGGTGGCTCAGCAGCGGGATCAGCCGCAGGGAGGCATAGTCGATGTCGTCGAGTGCGATCCTCTGCTGCCACTCGCGCCACGCGGCCACGGCCTCGTCGCCGGCATCGAGGCAAGCCCGGAGGAGCAGCAACTGCAGCGGGTCGGGCCAGTTCCGGCCGGAGAAGTCGAGGGCGGGTTGGGACGGCATCTAGAGCAGCTCCGGCGTGAATTTTTGCTGGCGGCGGCGATCGAGGACGAACTTCAGGATACGGGCGAAATCGGGCCGTGAAGCCATTTCCCGGCGACTGAGATTGTCGCGGTGCAAGCGTCGTTGGAGCACCACCTCCGGCAACATTTGCAACCGCAGGCCGAGATCCTGGGCGCGGGCCAGCCACTCGATATGGCTGCCGACCTTCCAGTCGGTTTTCAACGGCCCGACGCGCAGGAAAGCCTCCCGGCGCAGCAGCATCGTCCCGGTCACATAGCCAGCGAGCGATTGTGGCGGACAATGAATGC